>CXWK01001532.1_pt4 | contig 11568 bp, 7 predicted proteins | sample 590851 | NCBI WGS metagenome assembly CXWK01 (sample SAMEA3498364, study PRJEB10139) | wastewater metagenome | biome: wastewater treatment plant; material: activated sludge | place: Denmark | collected 2014-08-01
GCCGGGATGATGACGCTGAACGGCTTCTCGACGTAGCCGGCGATGTGGGCCGAGCGCACCGACAGACGGAAGCCGTCGGTGGCGGCCATCATGACCCGGTTGCCCTCGAAGTTGGTCAACACGCCGGTCAGCGACGGCCGCGAGTCGTCGGTCGCCGCGGCGAAGGCCACCTGGGAGATGACCCGCTTCAGCACCGCCGGCTCCATGCGCACGCGCCCTTCCTGGTCGGGTTCGGGGATGACCGGGAACTCGTCGGCGTCGATGCCCTTGATGTTGGCCTGTACCTTGCCGCAGGAGACGTGGAGCGTTTCTGTCGTCTTGTTGAGCGACAGGTCGACGCGGTCGGAGGGCAGATTGTTGATCAGTTCGCCGAAGGTGCGCGCCGGGACGGTCGTCGCGCCGCTGTCCTGCACCGTCGCGCCGATCCAGCAGGTGATGACGATCTCCAGGTTGGTGGCAGAGAGCTTCAGGCGGCCGTTGTCCACCGCCAGCAGCACGTTGCCCAACACCGGCAGCGTTGACCGCGGGCTGACGGCGCGACCGACGATGCTCAACCCTTTGGCCAGATTGTCTTGCAGGCAGGAGATCTTCATGACGACACGCTCCAGTTAATTGTTGTAGTATCCCGCACTTCTGCCTGTGAGTATACCCCGACCGTCGCCGACGCGCAAGAAAAGACGAAGAGGGACACGGAGGAAGAATCTGATTCTTCCTCCGTGTCCCTCTTCATTAAACGTTGGCTGCCATCCCTGTCAGGTGTTGCCGTGGCGGATGTGGTAGAGGACGACGGCCAGGGCAACGTGGACATTGAGCGACAGGCCTTTGCCATACATGGGGATGAAGACGGCCGCGTTGCAGGCGGCCAGGGTGGCTTTGGTGACGCCGTGGTCTTCGTGGCCGACGACGAGGCACACCTTTTGGGCGTAATCAAACTGGTGATAGGGCGCGGCGTCGTCGGTCAACTCGACGGCCACAACCTGATAGCCTTTGCCCTTCAGGCCCTCCACGGCCACCACGGAATCGGCCTCATAACGCCAGGGCACGCGCAGGCTCTTGAAGCGGCCGACCTTGTCGATGGTGGGGTTGGGCGGCGTGGGGGTGATGCCGGTCAGCACCAGTTCGCGCACGCCCGCGCCGTCGGCCAGGCGGAAGACGGAACCGACGTTGGCCGGGTACTCCACGCTCTGGAGCAGGGCGACGACTTCCCGCGCTGGCGGGTGGGCGCGGCGATAGTCGCGGACGAAGCGTTTGAGATCAGCGCCGATTAGGGGTCGCATAGTTACTCCCGGCCCGGCCAACGGTGGCCGGGCCGGGAGTTAGTCTAGCGCCGGACTCAGTTTCCGGCCACTAGCGGCATGTGGATGAGCCGCGGCGGCGCGTCCACGTTGATCCATACCGGCGCGGACAGTTGCAGCCGGCTGTCGCGCATCACCCCGTTCACTTGGGCATCGATCGCCACCTGGCCCACGTGCGAGGCGGCGGTGGCGTCGAAGGTGATTGTCAGGCCGGCGCTGCCCGGCACCGTGCCTGACCAGGTGACCGCCCGCCCGGCGACGCTGTAATGCGCCTGCCCAGACGAGGCCGTCAACGAGGCCAGGTCGATGTTCAGACCGAGCGGCACGTCGAGGCGCGCCTCCACGACTTCAGGATCGGTGCTGTCGTTCCAGACCCGCAGCGAAACCGTGGTCTTCTCGCCCGTGACAACGCCCTCCGGCCCGGCGTTCAACCGGGCGCTCAGGCCACTCGCTTCGAACGCCGGCACAGTCAGCGTCACCGGCAGACTGAGGGTCGTCGGGCCGTCGGCCGGCCCCATAAGCAACACACCCTGCCACGCTGCGCCCGCTTCATAGGGCACGGATCCCGACAGCGTGAAAGTAACCGGTGTGTTGGCCGACACTGCCCCGGTGGGCGCGTTGTGGACGGTCAGGTCGTGGCCCTGGATGGCGTTGATATCCATGTCGAAGGTGGACGTTCCGCCGGGCACGGCCCAGCCGTGAATCAGAACCCAATACCGGCCGTCGGCGGGTTGCTGCAGCCGGACGTGCTCTTCGACCGAAGCTGTCGCCGAATAGCCCACCAACTGATCCTGGTTGCAGTCGAACACGTCGTCGCCGTCGTCGTAGAGTACGAACACATCCACGTCTAGATCTTTCACTGCGCTGGTGGTCGTTATCTCCAACAGCCAGCCGTCAGTCATCGCTACCCCATAAACCCAGTCAGAAGTACAGGGATCGCCGCTGTCGTGCTGCGCGATGGGTTCGTCGCGAAACTCGATCGGCCTGGAGACGCCAACGCCCTGCACACTGACCCCTTCGGGGATGGTCGCCGTACTGGTGAAGGTGACTTCCACCTCGCCGCCCACCGTGGGCGGCGAGGCGTCGACGAGATCGTCGGCGACGATGGTCAGCGGGGCGGGGTCAACCGTGATCTGGTAGGCGCGACCGACGAACGGCTCAGCCAGTTGCCGCCCGGCGTTCAGCCGGTTGTGGAGCGAGATGAGGCCCAGCCCGTCACTCATCAGGCCGCCGACGATCTCCTTCGGCCCACCTGTTGCCGTCTGGAACAGGAACGCGCCGCCCATGAACCACCTATCCGCGCTGGTCGCCAACTGCTCGACGTCCGTCGGCCCGAAGAAGGCCGGGTCGCCGGTCGAGAAGTCGTCCTCGGCGGCGCGGAACACGGTCGTGTCCACGTCCGTCAGGTTGCGGGCGGGGAGGAAGTAACTATCGGTGGGGTCGGCGGCAAAGAGGCCGACGTCATCGATCTGCCAGAAGAAGCTCCAATCCGTGGCCACGTAGTGGAAGCGCAGCAACACCTCGCCCGCGCCGGCATATTCCGAGAGGTCGATGACCACCGGCTCGTCCTTCTGAGTCGTCAGATCGAGTAGGTTAATCCACGTCGTGCCGTAGTCGGTGCTGATGTCGACGTAGCCATGTTCCAGGATGTTGCCCATCCAGTCGACGTTGCCGAAGAAGTCGTTGTGGAAGGCCAGCCATGCTTCGCCGGCGGCCGAGAGATCGACAGGCGGCGTGATCAGCGTCGCGTCGACCGGCCCCAGGCAAGCGTTAGACGACACCGTGGCCGCCAGGCCGGAACCGTCCGTCCTGTTGTCCATGCCGTAATCAGCGTTGGTCAGCCACGGGCAGGTTCCCACGTCGAGAATGTTCGTCCAGCTGAGAGGAATCCCGATCTCAAATTGCTCGAACAGGTAGGACGTGGGCAGCGGCGGCGGCTCGAATGCCTCCGGGTTGCGCCACTCGGTCTCAACGATCATGGCCGTGCCGGGGCCGGACGCGCCCTCGGCCACGTCGTAGTAGAACAGCTTCGAGTCGCCGGTCTCCGGCCGCCAGCCCCAGTCGGCCGTGCCCAACAGGTGGCCGTTGTCATAGGGCGTGTCGCCCAGCTCGTCGTCGAGCGTCGACGCGCCGAACGCAAAGGTCGCCGAGTCGGCGGCCACGTGGACGATGACCGGAACGACCTGGCCATCGTACTCAACCGCGCCCTCATAGACGCCCAGCGGCGCGCCGGCGGGCACGGCCATGGTGGCCGTTACGTTCGCCTGGCCGTTGGCCGGCACATTGACCGACCCTGTGGAGAGGCTCAGCCACTCCCAATCGGCCTTCTGGTAAAAGATGAGGTGGACGGTCACCTCCAGCGGGGGAATCTCGCCCCAGTTGGGCCAGGTGCGTTGCAGGCCAAAGAAGACCCCGTCGTGGCGGCGCGATAGCGCGTCGCCGCCGAGATCGGCAATGTTGTAGTTGGTGTCGCCATAGGCGTAGGCGAAGCGGTTGATCTCCGTCTCGCCCAGCCCGCCGGCGACGATGTCGATCTCGTCCGGCTCCACCAGGCCGTTGTCGTTGGCGTCAATCCACAGGTTGCCGTCCTCATTCAGGTCGGTCCAGTCGTAGTACAGGGCCGTCAACCCGTTTTCGCTGGCGTAGTTCTCGTTCGAGTCGAAGACGCCGTACGGGAACATGACGTGAGCGCTGACCAGGTCGGGGTCATGGGCGTTGACGAGATCGGTGATGTCCAGCAGGTAGTCCGGCAGGGTGAACAACTGGTTGCCGGCTTCCAGTGTGACCGTGAAGCTGATCTCATGGACACGTTGCAGCGTGACATCGCGCATGGCTACGGTGGTCGCCACGTCGGTGGGGTTGTGCACGGTCAGCGGGGCGCTCACCGTGTCGCCGGGGTGGACGATGGCTGGGAAAGCGGGGTAGTCGGTGCCGCGATAGTCGCCCACCTGCCATTGGCCGGGGGTGACGTAGGTCGCCTCGCCGGCGGCGATGGCCGTGGAGCGCAGCGCATCGGCGTTGCCCGCGCCCTGGGCCAGCACGTTATAGCCCAGGTCATCCGCGCCGTTGCTCAGGATGTCGGCCGCCTCTTGCCACGTCGGCCAGCGGCCGTGGGTTTCCTCGAACGCCTGGTAGGTCAGCGCCAGCACGCCGACGCACACCGGGTTGGCCATCGACGTGCCGCCAAAGATGCCGTAGGAGGATTGGCCGTTGGGCCAGACGTTGAGCCGCGCGGCGCTCATGCCATATGCGCCGACGCAGGCGATGTCGGGATCGATGTCGCCCAGACGTCCCGGCCCGCGGTTTGACCACGGTTGCATAGTACCGTAGGTGAACTGCTCCGGTTTAATCAGTTCAAACTCGTCCGACGTGCTATAGGCGGTGCTGGCCCCAACCTTGATGAAGGTGCTGCCATTGGGCGTAGTGGTTGTGCCATAGCCCGGCCCACCGTTGCCGGTGGCGGCGGTGAAGGTGGTGTTGGGCGCGAAGTTGACGTTCAGGTATTGGGCAAAGCGCGAGGTGGTATCCCAACCGTCTTCGGTGACAAAGCTATCGCCCCAGGAGTTGTTGACGATCTGGGCCTCGTCGCCTGAGTTGGGCAGGCCATCGAAGCCTAGCGCCGCCAGCGTCCAGGAGTCGAACGGCAGATTGAAGCCGTAGGCAAAGCCGGCCACGCGCGCGCCGGGGGCAACGCCGGCCAGGATGGGGCCGCCTACGCCGCCCACGTCCGCGCCGCCGGCGAACAGCGGGTTGATGCTGCCCTGTAACGTCGGGTCGGTCATGATGCCCTGAGCGACGATCTGTGAGGCCACGGCCGTGCCGTGCGTGTCGCTATCGCTGACGAAGGCCAGCAAGCGCCCGGCTTCGGGCACGGCCACACCTGGATAGAGTGCGCCAACGCCCGGCGGCGGGTTCACACCGTCGGCGATCCAGGTTAACATGCCCGCAGCAATGTCCCAATAGCCGTCGGGGTTAGCGTTCCAGGCCGCGTCGACGAGGTCAACGCCTGAAAGTTCGTTCCCTTTGGTCATGGGTTTGTCGTCGGCTAAATCCTGGTCGAAGTCGCCGTCGATGTAGACCGTATCGTAGACGCCGGCCGTCGTCGCGTCAGAAACGACAATCGCCGCGGGTGAGCCGTGGGTCGAGGCATAGCCCATGCCCCAGAGATAGCCTCTGTAGAGATGGGTGAATTCGGGGTTGACGGTGTAGTAGTACTGACCGCTCTGCGACGTATCGGGCCAGGTAAAGGGCAAGATGACCGGGACGGTATAGTCGAGGGTCAGATCGGCGGAACAGATCGCCTCGGCGCACGTCACGTCTTCGATGGGGAAGGTGTGGACGTACATCGAGCTTGTCGACCAGTAGTTGTCCGGGCCGGAGCTAACGGCGGCGAGAGCGTAGTTGATGCCCGATAGGGTGTCATAGGCGTAGGGCCAGCCGTCATAGGTTCCGCCCTTCACACGGGCCTGTGTCCCTTGCAGGTCGGGGGCCAGGAAGTCCACGCCGCTATCGACGACGGCGGCAATGACTCCCTCGCCGGTGTAGCCGGTGGCGTGGGTCTCGGTGGCCCGGTGGATGTCGACAACTTTAACGTCGGTTGGCGCCTGGGGCGCTGTGGCCGAGTTGAGCGGCGTGGCTGCGGTTGTCTGTGGCGGAAACGCCTCTTCCTCGCCAATAGCCCGCACCTCGCGCAGTACGGCTTCCTTGCCGCCCTGGGCAAATAGATCGGCCACTTGCCGGCGGTTCATGACGGGTTGGCCGCCGGTCATCTCTTCCAGACCCGGCGCGGGCAGGGGCTGGAACGCTTCCGTCGAGGTAACGGATTGGACGCCCTCGGCCGAAGCCAGCTTAAGCAGGTTGGCCGAGGTCACTTCGCCGGTAACCCATTGCAGCTCGCCCAGTTGGCGGCTGACGACGTGGCGGGCCATGTACTTGGCGACCGACGTGCCGGGCTGGATGAGGGCGAAAACCAGGTGGGTTTCGGCGTCCAATTGGGCGCCGTCGCCCCGCGCCGCCAGGGCGGCCAGGGCGGTCGGGCGCAGGTCGGGCGAGAGCTTGGCCAGGGCGGTTTCGTTGGACGAGAGCAACGTCGGGTTGACGGCGGATGGGTGGTTGGGAGTGGCCGGGCGGGCGGTGGCTCTTTCGTCGCCTGGCGCGGCGGCCAGTGATGAGGAGAGGAGCAAGGTAACGATGATCAGCAGCGATGTTACGGCCAGGAAACGGCCGAGCTTTGTTAGCATAGTGTGATTCCTCTTGAACGTTATCCAGGTTGTTAGGTTGTTGCGCGAGCGTGCTCGATGGCGCCGGCAGGTTCGCGGCGCAAGTTAGCTCACCGGGTAGTTGTGTTGGGCGGGCGCATCACCTCCTTCGTGGGACAGCCAGAGCTAACCGCTCGCGCTATAAGCACGGCGGATAACCGGCCTGATGGGTCGTGTGCTTGTGGTTGCTGTGTGTTCGCGCCCGCGTTTAGTTGCGCGCGCGCATTTCGGCCGCCAACTGGCGCAGCGTCTCGAACTCGATGTAGAAGTTGTTGATGATCTCGTCGGGATGGGGCACGAGACCGACGTCGGTGGTGACGCCGACCATCATGCCACCGTTGTAGCTGAGGATGCTGATGCCCATGCCCAGCCCGCCCGATTGCGGAACCCAGGCCATGATCTCGCGCAGGGGGCTGCCGGCCAGGTAGAGTTGCACCTGCGGCCCGGGCACGTTGGTCAGCACCATCGACGACTTGGTGGCGAAGAAGGTCAGGAACAGGCTTTCGATGTCGGTCGGCGTCATGCCCAGCGCCTGGAGGACGCTAAAGGCGACGACGGCTTCGGGTGAATCCTTGATCTCCTTCATATAGCGGCGCGTCTCGATGAAGCGCTCATGGATGTCGGCCGCGCCGAGGGGCAGCGTGGGGAAGACCAGGCCGAAGCGGTTGCCCAACGCCAGCGGCTCGTCCAGCGGCCGCAGGTTCACCGGCACCAGGGCGCGGACGTTCAGGCCATCGACCGGGAAGTTGTGGTCTTGCAGATAGCGGCGCAAGGCTCCGGCCACGGCGGTCATCATGACGTCGTTGATCGTCCCGTCGAGTGCCTTGCTGATGGCCTTCACGTCCGCCAGCGGCAGCGGGTCGGACCAGGCCGTGGCCTTGCGGATGCCCAACTCGCCCTTGAACGGCGTCTGGGGGTCGGGCGTGCGCAGCACCATCTTGGCCAGCCGGGCCGCGCCGCCGGCGCCGACCTTGGCCACGTCCACCAGCCGCCACGGGTCGCGCAGGGTCTCCATGCTCTGGTGCAGGGCGAAGTCGGCCGCGTTGCCGGTGGCGCGCCACGTCGTGCGGGCCAGCGAGGTGGCGGGGCTGATGAGCGTGCTGAGCAGGCCGCGCTCTTTGTCCGGCGCGGCGTCGGCCGGGTCGGGGGGCAGGGGGGCGTCGGGGGTCAGGTCGGTCATCGACAGCAGCACGCGCATGAGGGCGATGCCGTCGGCGATGCTGTGGTGTAGCCGGCAGGCGACGACGGAACCGCCCTTGTAGCCATCGAGCAGGTAGTAGTGCCATAGCGGGCGCGAGCGGTCGAGCGGCGTGCTGATGATGTCGCCCATCATCGCCTGCAGGGCCGCCTTGTCGCCCGGCGCGGGCAGGGCGGCGCGGTGGACGTGGGCGCGTATGTCGAAGTGGGGGTCGTCTTCCCAGGTGTAGTTGCCGAAGGGCATGCGCGGCGGCACGACGCGCTGGCGGAAGCGGTCGAAGATGAGCAGCCGTCGCTCGACCGTCGCCAGCAGCCGTTCGTAGTCGATCGGCTCGTCGAAGGTCATGAAGCTGGCGATCATCATGAGGTTGGTCGGACGGTCCATCTGTAGCCAGGCGGTGTCTACGTTGGACATGGTTTCCTTATGCTGCTTCGACATGGCTGTGTCCTCCGGTGCGCCGAGCCACACCCTGATGAGTTATGGCTATGGACGACCACAAGCATTAGATATTACTCTATTATGCGGTAATTTGTCGGCGGGATCAATCACCTATTAATAATTGGACCAACTCCACGGCCCGCGCCGCCGGCTCCGGGCCGTGGTACTCGGCCCGCACCAGGCCGCCCGGGGCGATCAGCACCAGATGCAGGTGGCGGCCCAGGTCGGCGGCGTGATAGGCGCGGGTAATCTGGCCGTTCCAGTCGGGCAGCAGGATGAGATGTTCGGCCGGGTCGAAGCCCTGGGGAATGGTCGCCGCGGTTTCCCGGAACTCCTTCTCCATGCGGCCTTCGGCCGTGCCGCGGAACAGCCGGGGCACGATGCGCGCGTCGATGACCAGGGCGATGGCCAGTTGCACGAAGCGCGGGTAGCGGCGGCGCAGGTGTTCGACGACGGCCTGCGCGCTGCGGCCGGTGTTGTGGTCGGCGAAGATGAGCAGGACGGCCCGGTCGCGGTAATCCTCCAGCCTGAAGACACGCCCCGTGGCGACGGCCTTGAGGGCGAAGGGCGGGGCGGGTTGGCTGACAAGGGGCGATGGTTTCACAAGGGTATTGTAGTGCAGACACGGCGGCAGCCCAAACAACCCTTGTAGGGCGGGATGGCAGCCCGCGCTACAACGCTCGCCGGGGGCGGGCAGTGCGGGTACACTGTCCCGTTATGAGCAATGTGACCTGTCCGCGCTGCGGGCGCGATACCACGGAAGAGACCCTGGGCGAGAGCCGTTGGGCCAGCGAACTCATCATCAACCAACTGCGGGAGGGCCAGGCGGAGTGGTCGCCGGAAGCGGGGGCGTGCGTGGCCTGTGTGCAGGAGGCGCTGCTGCTTTTGTTGATCAGGCTGGGCGACGATGCCTTTTACGAGAGCGTGCAGAGCGTCTGGCCGCTGGACGCGGCGGCGGCGTTCGGCGCGCTGCCGACGCCGTTGCGGATGCGGGCCGACCCGCGCTATACGGGCAAGGGCGTCACGGTCGCCATTCTCGACTCCGGCTTCTACCCCCATCCCGACCTGACCGAGCCGGTCAACCGCATCAGGGCCTGGGTCAACGTCGGTGGGGAAGCCCCGGAGAGCCTCTTCTTTGGCCCCGACGACCGCCCGACCTGGCCCGGCTGGGACGCGGGCGCGCCCAGCCAGTGGCACGGCCTGATGACCAGCACGACGCTGGCCGGCAACGGGCGGTTGAGCCACGGCCTCTACTCGGCGATGGCGGCCGAGGCGGACCTGGTGCTGATCCAGGTTCGCGAGCCGGATGGGGCGATCAGCAATGACGCCATCCGGCGCGGGCTGGCGTGGGTCGCGGCCGAGGGGCCGGAGTTGGGCGTGCGGGTGGTCAGTCTGTCGGTGGCGGGCGACCCGGTGGAGCCGCTGGCCGGCAACCCGGTCGACGAGGCCGTGGCCAATCTGGTGGCCCAAGGCATGGTCGTGCTGGCGGCGGCGGGCAACTCCGGCCAGCGCAGCCTGGTTCCCCCGGCCACCGCGCCGGCGGCCATCACCGTGGGCGGCATCGACGACAACAACACGCTGACGCCGGAGGACATCGCCCTGTGGCACAGCAATTACGGCCAGTCGAGCGAGGGGGCCATCAAGCCGGAACTGGTCGCGCCGAGCATCTGGGTCGTGGCGCCGGTGCTGCCGTGCAGCGAGGTGGCGGCCGAGGCGGAGGCGCTGTTTGGCCGCCGCGCCGCCGGGGACGGCGAGGTTGAGGGGCGCATCGACGAGTTGAAGCTGGTGACGCCTCACTATCAGCACGTGGACGGGACGAGCTTCGCCACGCCGCTGGTGGCCGCCGCCGTTGCTTGCCTGCTGCAGGCCAACCCGCGCCTGGAACCGGAGCAGGTGCGTGATGTGCTGCAAGCGACGGCCGAGACCATTGCCGGCGTGCCCATCGAGCGGCAGGGGCACGGGGTCATCGACGTCAGCCAGGCCATCGCCCTGGCGCGCCATCTGCGGCGAGGGGCGCGGCTCGACTGGCGGCGCGTGCCCCTGATCACCGCCGACGGCATCCTCTACGCGCTCGACGACGACGACGCCGCACAGGTGGAACTGCTGGGTAGCTGGAACGAGTGGCAGTCGCCGGGGCTGGTAGCGACGCAGACGGAGCCGGGGCTGTGGGTGGTCTATCAGGACGTGCTGCCGGCAGGCAGCTACCAGTACAAGTTCCTGGTCGACGGCCACCGCTGGCTGCTGGACCCGGCCAACCGGGCGCGCGTGCCCGACGGCGGGGGCAGCTTCAATAGTCTGTTGACCGTGGGGTAAGAATAGAACACGGATGACACGGAGAATAGAACACGGATGACACGGATTGACGCGGATAAGATCAAGAATCCTTTCTTATCCGCGTCAATCCACGTCATCCGTGTTCTATTCTTATCTTGGGAGTAGGCAATGGATATAGCGATGATCGGTCTGGGGAAGATGGGCGGCAACATGGCTTCGCGGCTGCTGCGCGGTGGCCATCGGGTGGTGGTGCAAAATCGCTCACCGGAGCCGGTGCGCGCCGCCGAGGCGGAGGGGGCCGAGGGCGCGACCTCGCTCGATGACGTGGTAGCCCGCCTGGGCGCGCCGCGCGTCGTCTGGCTGATGCTGCCGGCGGGACAGGTGACGGAAGACGCCGTGGTGCTGCTGGGCGAGCGGCTGAGCGCCGGGGACGTGCTGGTCGATGGCGGCAACAGCAACTACAAGGACACCATGCGCCGGGCGGCCTATCTGGCCGAGCGGGGGATCGACCTGGTGGATTGCGGCACCAGCGGCGGTGTCTGGGGGCTGGCCGAGGGGTATAGCCTGATGGTCGGCGGGCGGGCGGAGGCCATCGCCAAACTACGCCCGGCGCTGTTGACGCTGGCCCCGGCGGCCGACCGCGGCTGGGCCCACGTCGGCCCGGCCGGGTCGGGCCACTTCGTGAAGATGGTCCACAACGGCATCGAGTACGGGCTGATGCAGGCCTACGCCGAGGGGTTCGAGATTCTGCGGGCCAAGCGGGAGTTCGGGCTCGACCTGCACCAGATCGCCGAGGTGTGGCGGCACGGCAGCGTCGTCCGCTCGTGGCTGCTCGACCTGACGGCCGCGGCGCTGGCCGAAGACCCGGAGCTGAGCGACATCCGCGGCTGGGTGGCCGACAGCGGCGAGGGGCGCTGGACGGTGGCCGAGGCCATCGACCAAGACGTGCCCGCGCCGGTCATCACGCTGGCCCTGCTGATGCGCTTCGTCAGCCGGCAGGACGAGCGCTACGCCGCCAAGCTGCTGGCGGCGATGCGGAATCAGTTTGGGGGGCATGCGGTGTTGCGGAGCGCGGAGTGAGGGGGAGTAGACGACAGCCGGCGGC
>CXWK01013093.1_pt2 | contig 11567 bp, 7 predicted proteins | sample 590851 | NCBI WGS metagenome assembly CXWK01 (sample SAMEA3498364, study PRJEB10139) | wastewater metagenome | biome: wastewater treatment plant; material: activated sludge | place: Denmark | collected 2014-08-01
CCCCTCACCCTTGTTGACCACCTGCCCGTCGTGCACCGAGATGTGCTTGTCTTTCGGGATGAGATACTCGTGGGCGGCGCCGTCGAAGTCGGTGATGATCAGGCGCTGCTTGCCCTTCGTATCCTTTCCGAAGGAAACCGTCCCGGTGATCTCCGCGAGCAAGCCCGCGTCCTTGGGGGAGCGCGCCTCGAAGAGCTCCGCCACCCGCGGTAGGCCTCCCGTGATATCCCGTGTCTTCGAGGATTCCTGCGGAATCCTCGCAAGCACATCGCCCACGCTGAGCTGCTGGCCATTCTTGACGGTGATGATCGCGCCGATCTGGAACGTGTAGTTCACCGGCGTATCGCTGCCGGCGAGTTTCACATCCTTGCCCTTTTCGTTCACCAGCTTGACCGCGGGGCGAAGACCCTTGGCTGCAGCTCCCGCCTTTCGCTTCGGATCGATCACGACAAGACTCGACAGACCCGTGGTCTCGTCGATCTGCTTCGCGACGGTCACGCCTTCCTCGACGTTGTCGAACCGCACTTCGCCCGCGTACTCCGTGATGATCGGGCGGGTGAGCGGATCCCACGTGGCGAGCGTTTGGCTCGCCTTGGCCTTGGAATCGTCTCGTACGGCAAGCGTGGCGCCATATGGCACCTTGTGCCGTTCGCGCTCCCGTCCGTTGTCGTCCGCGATGATGATCTCGCCATTGCGGGAGATCGCGATCTGCTCTTCTCTCGCGTTGGTAACGTAGCGCATCGTGGGAGCGAAACGCACCACTCCGTTGGATTTGGCTTCCACCGAGCTCGAAACGGCAGCACGCGATGCCGCGCCGCCGATGTGGAACGTTCTCATCGTGAGCTGCGTCCCCGGCTCACCGATGGACTGCGCGGCGATGACGCCGACCGCTTCGCCCACGTTGACAAGCGCGCCGCGACCGAGGTCGCGTCCGTAGCACTTCGCGCAAAGGCCGTAGCGCGTTTCGCATGTCAGGGGCGTGCGAACCTTCACCTCGTCGATCCCCAGGGACTCGATCCTCTCGACACTGCCTTCGTCCAGAAGCGTTCCCGCGGCAATGACCGCCTGCTGCGACTCTGGATGCAGCGCGTCGGTAGCCGTGACGCGCCCCAGGATCCGTTCACGGAGTGCCTCGACGACCTCTCCGCCTTCCACCAGGGCTTTCATGACCATGCTGTGCGTCGTGCCGCAATCGTCCTCGATCACCACGAGATCCTGAGTCACGTCGACGAGTCGGCGGGTCAGGTAGCCCGAGTTGGCGGTCTTGAGCGCCGTGTCCGCAAGCCCCTTTCGCGCACCGTGCGTGGAGATGAAGTACTGGAGCACATTCAGTCCCTCGCGGAAGTTCGCGGTAATCGGCGTCTCGATGATGGAACCATCGGGTTTGGCCATCAGCCCACGCATGCCGGCCAGCTGCCGGATCTGCGCCGCGGAACCTCGAGCGCCGGAGTCGGCCATCATGTAAATGGCATTGAACGACTCCTGCGAGGTCTCCTTGCCCTTGCCGTCGACGACCTTCTCGTTGCCGAGCTGGTCCATCATCGCCTTGGCGATCTGATCCCCGGCCCGCCCCCAGATGTCGACGACCTTGTTGTACCTCTCGCCCTGGGTCACGAGACCGGACGTGTACTGACGCTCGATCTCCTTAACTTCCTTTTCCGACTCGTTGATGATGGTCGACTTCTGAGTCGGAATGAGCAGGTCGTCGACGCAAATAGAAAGGCCCGCGCGCGTCGCGTAGCCGAAGCCCGTGTACATCAGCTTGTCGGCGAAAATTACCGTCTCGCGGATCCCGCAGCGACGGAAAGCCTCGTTGATGAGCCTCGAGATCTCCTTCTTCTTGAGGGGCTTGTTGATGACCGAAAACGGAAGTCCCGCGGGCAGTATCTCCGAAAGAAGCGCCCTTCCCACGGTCGTTTCATGGCGCGCGATTACCTCGGTGAACTCGCCGGATTCCTCGCGGCGGTACTCGCGGATCCGTACCGTGATCTTCGCGTGCAGCTCCACGCCACCCGACTCGTAGGCGCGACTCACCTCCGCAACGTTGGAAAAAAGCGACCCCTCGCCGCGCGCGTTCACGCGTTCTCGCGTGGCGTAGTAGAGGCCCAGGACGATGTCCTGCGAAGGCACGATCACCGGCTCCCCGTGGGCGGTATGGAGCACGTTGTTGGAAGAAAGCATGAGCGTCCGGGCTTCCATCTGCGCCTCGAGCGAGATGGGCACGTGAACGGCCATCTGGTCGCCGTCGAAGTCGGCGTTGAACGCGGCGCAGACGAGCGGATGCAGCTGGATCGCCTTCCCCTCGATCAGCACGGGCTCGAATGCCTGGATGCCCAGCCTGTGGAGCGTCGGCGCCCGGTTGAGCAGCACCGGGTGCTCCCGGATAACGTCCTCGAGGATGTCCCACACCACCGGCTCCTGGCTCTCCACCATGCGCTTGGCCGCCTTGATGGTCGTCGCCAGCCCCATCACCTCCAGCTTGTGGAAGATGAACGGCTTGAACAGTTCGAGCGCCATGAGCTTGGGCAGCCCGCACTGGTGGAGCTTCAATGTCGGCCCCACCACGATCACGGAGCGGCCCGAGTAGTCGACGCGCTTGCCGAGCAGGTTCTGGCGGAAACGGCCGCTCTTGCCCTTGATCATGTCCGCTAGGGACTTGAGGGCCCGCTTGTTGGCGCCGGTCATCGCCTTTCCGCGGCGACCGTTGTCGAGCAACGAATCCACGGCCTCCTGGAGCATGCGCTTCTCGTTCCGAACGATTATCTCCGGCGCCTTCAGCTCGAGCAGGCGCTTGAGTCGGTTGTTGCGGTTGATCACGCGCCGGTAAAGATCGTTCAGGTCGGAGGTCGCGAAGCGGCCCCCGTCCAGCGGTACGAGAGGGCGAAGATCGGGCGGCAGGACGGGCAGGACCTCCATCACCATCCAGTCGGGCTTGATGCCTGACTTGTTGAATCCCTCGAGCACCTTGAGACGCTTGGCGATCTTCTTGATCTTGGTTTCAGAGCCGGTGGCCGCAAGCTCCGTCCTCAACGTCTCGATGTCGTGTACGACATCGAGCTTGCGCAGCAGCTCCCGTATTCCCTCCGCGCCCATCGTCGCGTGGAAGTCGTCGCCGTACTCTTCCACCTTCGCGAGAAAATCGTCCTCGGACAGCAACTGGCAACGGTTCAGCGGGGTCATGCCCGGATCGGTGACGACATAGGCCTCGAAGTAAAGGACCCGCTCGATGTCGCGCAACGTCATGTCGAGAACCATGCCCAGGCGCGACGGCAGGCTCTTCAGGAACCAGATGTGCGCAACGGGGCTCGCAAGCTCGATATGGCCCATGCGCTCGCGCCTCACCTTGGTGAGGGTCACTTCGACGCCGCATTTCTCGCAGATGACGCCGCGATGCTTCAGTCGCTTGTACTTTCCGCAGAGGCACTCGTAGTCCTTCGTCGGGCCGAAGATCTTCGCGCAAAAAAGGCCATCTCTCTCCGGCTTGAAGGTGCGGTAGTTGATGGTCTCCGGCTTCTTCACCTCGCCGTAGGACCACGACCGGATCTTGTCGGGGGATGCGAGGCCGATGCGGATCGCGTCGAATTCCTCTTCCTGGGTGACTTGCTTGAACAGATCGAGCAATGCTTTCATCCGAATTCTCCTGGGGCGTTCGCTGCCGGGGCGCGCTGGTTCGATACTTGACGGTCAGTAGCGCATTAGATCGATGTCGATCGCGAGCGAGCGGATCTCCTTCACCAGCACGTTGAACGACTCGGGCATGCCCGCCTCGATCTTGTGCTCGCCCTTCACGATGCTTTCGTAGACCTTGGTGCGGCCCTGCGTGTCGTCCGACTTCACGGTGAGCATTTCCTGCAGCGTGTAGGCGGCGCCGTAGGCCTCGAGCGCCCAGACCTCCATCTCGCCGAATCGCTGCCCGCCGAACTGCGCCTTGCCGCCGAGCGGCTGCTGCGTTACGAGCGAGTACGGGCCCGTGGAACGCGCGTGCATCTTGTCGTCGACCAGGTGGTGGAGCTTCAGGATGTGCATGTACCCCACCGTGACCTTGCGGTCGAAGGGATCCCCGGTGCGTCCGTCGTGGAGGGAGATCTGGCCACTGCGAGGAAGCCCAGCCAGCTCGAGCATGTCCTTGATCTCCGCCTCGGTGGCGCCATCGAACACGGGCGTGGCGAACGGAACTCCGCCGGTCAGGTTCGCTCCGAGTTCGAGCACCTCCTCGTCCGTGAACGCGGCGATGTCCTCCTTCTTGCCTGCCGAGTTGTAGATCTTGTCGAGATACTTGCGCAGCTTGGACACACTTTCGTGGCCGCGAAGCATCTCGCCGATCTTCACACCCAGCCCTTTTGCGGCCCACCCGAGGTGCGTCTCCAGGATCTGGCCGACGTTCATACGGGAGGGAACGCCCAACGGGTTGAGTACGATATCCACCGAGGTTCCATCGGCCATGAAGGGCATGTCCTCGACGGGAACGATCTTCGAGATCACGCCTTTGTTGCCGTGCCGTCCGGCCATCTTGTCGCCCGGCTGGAGGCGCCGCTTCACGGCAACATAGACCTTCACCATCTTCTGGACGCCGGGCGGAAGCTCGTCGCCCTGCGTGAGCTTCTTCTTCTTCTCCTCGAAAGCGCGGTCGAACTCCTTGCGCGTGAGATCAAGGGACTCGCGCAGCTGCTCAAGCTGGGACGCCGATTCGTCGTCCGAGAGCCGGATATCGAACCACTCGTGGCGCTCGAGTTCCGTGAGGTACGCCTTCGTGAGCTTGGTGCCCTTGGCAAGCCGCTTGGGACCACCCTTTGCAGTCTTGCCATTGAGCATGCGTTCGAGGCGGGCGAAAAGATCGTCCTCCACGATTCTCAGTTGGTCGTGGAGGTCCTTGCGGTAATCCTTGAGCTGGTCGTCGATGATCTGCTGGGCACGCTTGTCGCGCTGGATGCCTTCGCGCGTGAAGACCTGCACGTCGATCACGCAACCCGATATGCCGGACGGAACCCTGAGGCTCGTGTCCTTCACGTCGGAGGCCTTCTCGCCGAAAATCGCGCGAAGGAGCTTTTCCTCCGGCGTGAGCTGGGTCTCGCCCTTCGGCGTGACCTTCCCCACCAGGACATCGCCGGCCTCGACCTCCGCCCCGATGTAGACGATGCCGGATTCGTCCAGCCGCGCGAGCATGCGCTCGGACAGGTTGGAGATGTCGCGCGTGATTTCCTCCGGGCCCAGCTTCGTGTCCCGTGCGACGACCACGAGTTCCTCGATGTGGATCGAGGTGTAGCGGTCGTCTGCGACGATGCGCTCGGAGATGAGGATGGAGTCCTCGAAGTTGTAGCCGTTCCAGGGCATGAACGCGACCAGCAGGTTCTGCCCGAGCGCGAGCTCGCCCATGTCGGTGGAGGCGCCATCCGCGATCACGTCGCCACCGGCGATCAGGTCCCCGACCTTCACCAGCGGGCGCTGGTTGATGTTGGTGTTCTGGTTGGACCGCATGTACTTCGTCAGGTTGTAGATGTCCACGCCCGCCTTGCCGGCGCTTGTTTCGCTGTCGTTCACACGAACCACGATCCGGCCGGCGTCTACGTAGTCGATTCGCCCGCCGCGCCGCGCCTGCACGGCCGTGCCGGAGTCGATCGCGACCGTGCGCTCGATGCCCGTGCCGACGAGAGGCTTCTCGGCGCGAAGACAGGGAACTGCCTGCCGTTGCATGTTGGAGCCCATCAGGGCGCGGTTCGCGTCGTCGTGCTCGAGGAAGGGGATGAGGGACGCTGCCACGGATACGATCTGCGATGGGGCTACGTCTATGTACTCGATCTTCTCGGGGCTCGACAACGTGAACTCGTTGCGGTGGCGGCAAGAAACCAGCTCGTTCACGAAATGCCCCGACTTGTCGAGTTCCGCGTTCGCCTGCGCGATGACGTACTTGCCCTCCTCGATCGCCGACAGGAACTCGATCTCCTTGCCTACCTTCGAACCCTTCACCTTCCGATAGGGTGTTTCGATGAAACCGTAGTCGTTGGTGCGCGCAAAGAGCGCGAGCGAATTGATGAGACCGATGTTCGGCCCTTCCGGCGTCTCGATCGGGCACACGCGGCCGTAGTGCGTGGGATGAACGTCTCGCACCTCGAACCCCGCGCGTTCGCGCGTGAGACCGCCAGGACCCAGAGCCGAAATGCGACGCTTGTGCGTGATTTCGGAGAGCGGATTCGTCTGGTCCATGAACTGCGAAAGCTGGCTCGAACCGAAGAACTCCTTGATCGCCGCGGAAACGGGCTTCGCGTTGATGAGATCGTGCGGCATCAGGTTCTCGCTCTCCGCCTGCGAGAGCCTCTCGCGCACCGCGCGCTCCACGCGAACGAGGCCGGAGCGGAACTGGTTCTCGGCCAGTTCGCCAACCGAGCGCACGCGCCGATTGCCCAGGTGATCGATGTCGTCGATCTCCCCGCGCCCGTTTCGAAGTTCGACGAGGATGCGGATAACGGCGACGATGTCGTCGGTCGAAAGCGTCATCGGGCCCGTCAGTTCGTCCTTGCCGACGCGGCGGTTGAACTTCATGCGACCGACGTCGGAGAGATCGTATCGGTCCTCACTGAAAAATAGCCCATTGAAAAGCGTCTTCACCGCATCTTCGGTGGGCGGCTCGCCAGGCCGCATCATCCTGTAGATCGCGACCTGGGCATTCAGTTGGTCCACCGACTCGTCTACTCGCAGCGTCTGCGAGATGTACGGTCCCTGGTCGAGATCGTTGGTATAGATCGTCTGGAGCTCCTCGATACCGGCCTCCTCGATCTTCTTGAGCAGCGTCTCGGTTACCTCCTCGTTGGCGCTGGCGACGATCTCGCCGGTTTCCTTGTTGACGAGGTTCTTCGCCAGCGTTCTTCCGAGCAGGAAATCGGCCTCGACGGAAAGCTTCTTCATTCCCGCGGCTTCCATGTCGCGGATGTGCTTGACCGTGATGCGCTTGTCCTTCTGGACGATGACCTTGCCGGCCTTGGTGGCGATGTCGAAACGGGCGATCTCGCCCTTCAGCCGCTCCGGAACGACTTCGAACTCGATTCCCTTCTTGCCGAAGTGGAACGTGTCGAAGACGAAGAACTCCGCGAGAATGCGCTCGGGCGTGTACCCGAGGGACTTGAGAAGGATCGTGACCGGCATCTTGCGGCGACGGTCGACGCGGAAGTATAGGAAATCCTTCGGGTCGAACTCGAAGTCGAGCCACGAGCCGCGGTAGGGGATCACGCGAGCAGAGAAAAGGAGCTTCCCGGAAGAGTGGGTCTTGCCCCTGTCGTGCTCGAAGAACACGCCGGGCGAGCGGTGAAGCTGGCTCACGATGACGCGTTCCGTGCCGTTCACCACGAAGGAGCCGTTGCGGGTCATGAGCGGGATCTCGCCCATGTAGACCTCCTGCTCCTTCACTTCCTTGATCGTGGGCTTGGTCGCCTCGCGGTCCATGATCGTAAGCCTGACCTTCGCGCGAAGCGGGCTCGCGAACGTGAGGCCCCGCTGCTGGCATTCGACCACGTCGAACGGAGGCTCGCCGAGCGCGTAGCTCACGAACTCGAGCCGGGCATTTCCCGAATGGCTCGAAATCGGAAACACCGAGGAGAATGCCGACTGCAGCCCCGTTTCGCGGCGGGATCCCGGCGCCGTCTCGGCCTGCAGGAATTCGGCATAGGAATCGAGTTGCGTGGCCAGGAGGAACGGCACGTCGAGGACGGCCGCTCGCTTGGCGAAACTCTTGCGAATGCGCTTCTTCTCGGTAAACGTATAGGTCATGATGGCTCCGAAAAATCCCGCGGGCGCGTGGGCGCCCGTGCACCCGACTGGTGCTCATGGCCTGGTGGCTGGCCCCTACCAGCCGCTGGCGGACAGCCGCATGGGATGCGGCCCGACCAAACCTCGCCTCCTGCAGTCGCTTCAGAAGGCAAATCAAAACCGTCACGGCTTTGATTTGGCTTCTGGAACTGCGCTGGAGCGAGCACCGGAGACCGGTGCCGCTCCAACGCCCCAGACACGCCGCCGTTACTTCACTTCCACCTTGGCGCCGGCTTCCTCCAGTTTCTTCTTCACCGACTCGGCCTCCGCCTTGTTCACCGCTTCCTTCACGGGCTTGGGCGCGCCATCGACGAGATCCTTGGCCTCCTTCAGGCCCAGACCCGTCACTTCGCGCAAGGCCTTGATGGTGTTCACTTTGTTCTCGCCGGCCGCAATGAGGATCACGTTGAATTCCGTCTGCTCTTCGGCCGCAGCGGCAGCGCCGCCCGCAGCGGGCGCGGCTACGGCAACGGCTGTGGCTGCGGCGGACACGCCGAATTTCTCCTCCATGTCCTTGATGAGCTGCGAGAGCTCGAGGACGGTCATGTTGGAGACTGCTTCGAGGATTTCCTGCTTGGCGATAGCCATCTTTCGTTCTCCTGTACTTGATTCAGTGGTCGTTGGATAAGGGTCGTGGCGATCAGGCCGCCAGCTTCTCTTTCTGGCCGCGCACGGCAGCGAGAGCTCGGACGAACTTGCCCGGGATCTCGTTGAGCGTCTGGACGAACTTGGAAACCGGCGCCTGCATGGTGCCCAAGAGCATGGCGAGGAGCTCCTCGCGGCCCGGAAGCATCGCTAGACTGCCGACCTCCTTCGCGCTCATCACCTGGTTGGGCATTGCCCCGGCCTTGATGACGAGCTTGTCGTTTTCCTTCGCATAGGCGTGAAGCACCTTCGCGGCCGCAACGGGGTCGACGGAAATGCCGTAGGCGAGCGGACCGACCATCAGGTCGGAGAGCTTCTCGAACGGCGTTCCCTTGACAGCGCGGCGCGCCAGGGTGTTCTTCAGCACGCGAAGGTAGACGCCGGACGCGCGCGCCCTTGCACGCAGCTGCGTGATCTTCTCGACCGGCAGGCCACGATACTCGGCAAGCACGACGGCCTGCGCGTTGGCCAGCCGGGCGGAAATCTCCGCCACGACTTCCTTCTTGCTTTCAAGATTCAGACTCAAGGTCTCACTCCTTCAGAAATTCGATGCGCAGCCTTCGCGGGCCCTTGGGAATGCCCGCTGAACTCCGCACCTTCCATAGCGACCTTTCGTCAGGAGACCGGTAGCGCCCGATGGCGGGCGGAAGAATCCTGATCTTGGGTACGCCATCTGCGTAGGCTTCGGGGTCGCATCCCCTCGATTGAGCCCTTTGGAACGTCCCAGCGAACTGGGCCTTCCGGGGGGCGCCTACGGTCTTGGATAACCCGCCGCCGGCCACGCAGGCCGGCGGCGGCCCAAAGCTAGTGCGCCGCGCCGGCGGAACTGCCGGCGAGCGTTGAATGGTCCACGCGGATGCCGACCCCCATGGTGCTGGAGACCGACACCTTCTTGAGGTAAATGCCTTTGGACGACGAAGGCTTGGACTTGTTGATGGCGCCGATCAGGGCCTCGAAATTTTCCGCGAGGGCCTCGAGCGGGAAGGACGCGCGGCCGATCGTGCACTGCACGATGCCGGCCTTGTCGGCCCGGTACTGCACCTGGCCTGCCTTCGCGTTCTTCACGGCCTCCGTCACGTTCGGCGTAACGGTGCCGACCTTCGGGTTCGGCATCAGACCGCGGGGGCCCAGCACCTGACCCAGCGGGCCTACGACCTTCATGGCGTCAGGCGTGGCGATGACGACGTCGAAATCCAGGAACCCGCCCTTGATCTTTTCCGCGAGGTCGTCGAAGCCGATCACGTCCGCTCCGGCCGCCTTTGCGGCCTCGGCGTTCGCGCCCTGAGCGAACACGGCAACACGGACCTTCTTGCCCGTGCCTCGGGGAAGGACAACGCTCCCACGCACGACTTGATCGGATTTCTTGGCATCGATGCCGAGATTCACTGCCACGTCGATCGACTCGTCGAACTTGGCCGTGGCCGTCTTTTTCGCCAGGTCGAGGGCGTCGCCGAGGGCATAGGCCTTCGAGCGATCAACCAGTGCCGAGAGGCTCTTCACGCGCTTGGAGTCGGCCATGATCAGATTCCCTCCACTTCCACGCCCATGCTGCGGGCGCTTCCGGCAATGGTGCGCACCGCGGCATCGAGGTCTGCCGCCGTGAGATCGGGCATCTTGATCTTCGCTATTTCTTCCGCCTGGGCGCGCGTGAGCTTGCCCACCTTGTCCGAGTGCGGCTTGCTGCTTCCCTTCTCGAGCTTCAGCGCCTTCTTGATCAGCACCGGCGCCGGAGGCGTCTTGATGATGAAGGTGAAGCTCTTGTCCGCGAACGCCGTGATGACCACCGGGAGCATCAGACCCGCCTCGACCTTCTGCGTCTGCGCATTGAACGCCTTGCAGAACTCCATGATGTTCAGGCCGCGCTGGCCGAGCGCGGGCCCGATGGGCGGCGAGGGGTTTGCCTTGCCCGCGGGCACCTGCAACTTGATGAAGCCGATTATCTTCTTTGCCACGATGGCACTCCTCGGGTTCAAGCGGACGCCGTTTGCGCGCCCTCCCCGTTCGATTCGGCCGGGGAACGCGCCCGGCCACCGCGCGCCGCGTCATCGACGCGACGATGAATCCTCAGGCCTTCTCGACCTGCCCGAAATCCAGTTCCACCGGCGTGGCGCGGCCGAAGATCAGCACGGACACCCGGATCTTGCTCTTCTCGTAGTTCACTTCCTCGACATTGCCGTGGAAATCGGTGAACGGCCCCTCGGCAACCCGAACGGATTCGCCCACCTCGAACAACACCTTCGGCTTGGGCTTTTCCACTCCCTCCTGCACCTGGTGCAGGATATTCGCCACCTCCTTGTCGGAGATGGGAGTGGGCTTCATCGCCGTTCCGCCGATGAAGCCAGTCACTTTCGGCGTGCTTTTCACGAGGTGCCACGTGTCGTCCGTCATCTCCATCTGGACGAGGATGTAGCCCGGGAAGAAGCGGCGCTCGCTGAGCGCCTTCTGCCCGCTCTTCATCTCCACGACCTCTTCCACGGGAACCAGCACCTCGCCGAACTTGTCGGCCATGCCTGAGCGCCTGATTCGATCGATCAGGGCCGCCTGAATGCTCTTTTCCTGGCCGGAATAGGCGTGAACTACGTACCAGCGCATGCTCACGTCATCCTCCCTGGCCAAGCAGGCGTTGCGTGACCCAGAGCAGGCCCGTGTCGATCAACCAGAGGAGCATCGCCATCACGAAGACGAACGCGAAGACGATCCCCGTCGTCTGGAGCGATTCCTTTCGGGAAGGCCAGACGACGCGCTTCGCCTCGTCCCAGGACTCCCTCGAAAACACCAGGAACTCGCGACCGGCCGTCGTGAACCACATGACCGCCGCGGCAACCGCAAACGCGCCGACGAGCACCCCGAGGCGCACGATCGTGGGCTGCTCCGCGACGGCGTAGAAGCCCCAGAGGCCCGCCATCGCGATCAACGCCGCCACCGCAATTTTTATCTTTTCTGCCATGTCCTCTGCCACTTCGGTGGCAGGCCAGGAGGGTCTCGAACCCCCAACCTGCGGTTTTGGAGACCGCCGCTCTGCCAATTGAGCTACTGGCCTAACCTTTCAACTCGTTTACTCGAGTACCTTCGAGACGACGCCGGCGCCGACGGTGCGACCGCCCTCGCGAATGGCGAAGCGAAGC
>CXWK01095636.1_pt3 | contig 11567 bp, 13 predicted proteins | sample 590851 | NCBI WGS metagenome assembly CXWK01 (sample SAMEA3498364, study PRJEB10139) | wastewater metagenome | biome: wastewater treatment plant; material: activated sludge | place: Denmark | collected 2014-08-01
CTGGTTGCCAGGACTGTTTTGGCTCCTGTAATCTCCGGAATGCTCGATTTGTATTTAACAATATCCAGCTCTCAGAAAATGAATATAGAGAAAAAAAAGAGCAAACTCTTCAGAGCTTGAAAGACCCGAATCAAGTCCGTGAAAATTTTCTGCAATTTTCTACTAAATTTCCAAAGAAATACATGACTTGATACAATAATGAAAATGTCATAGGAGACTTCCTTTTCTCAAATAAAAATATTGTTTTTGGGTTTGAATGTAAAGACAGTGATAACCTACGATATGCCTACGGAACAATACATGCGAATGACTGTATTGATTTTAGTTTTGGGTATTTTTGTGACAAATCTATCGAAGTATGCGGAGTAGCAGGGGGGTATAATCAGCTCTTTTGCGTGAATAATCTAAACGAAGGAGCGAGTCTACTCTATTGCAAAGACTGTGTAAATGCAACGAGTAATAGTTTTGGGTGTATATCTCTGAAAAAAGGGAAGAATTGTATATTAAATAAACCCTATTCGGAACAGGAATATGAAATGACAGCAAGGAAACTCCTGGAGCATATTAAATCTACGGGTGAATGGGGCGAATTTTTCCCAGCCCAGCTCTCACCTTATGACTATAATGAGAGCTCTGCTCAGACACATTTCCCGCTCTCTCAAGAAGAAATAATTCACCGAGGCCTCGGTTGGCATGAATCAGAAAAGAATGAAAAAAATACTGATTTTGAACCACTCACTATAGATCAATACGATGAGAAAAAAATAGGATACGAAGAATCAAAAGTACATATCGATAACCTTCTCCAAGCTACCTTATCTTGTTTGAATACTGGTAAGAAATATAAAATTTTACCACAAGAACTCGCGTTTTATATAGAAAATAACATCGCAATTCCACGTCATCATCCTGTAATACGATCTGAGATACGTATGGGGCAAACCCTCCCCATGGAGCTCCACAATAGAACATGTTCTGATTGTTGACAAGCCATCAGTACTTCGTATGCTCCAGGATGACCAGAGAAAATACTCTGCGAAGAGTGTTATAGAAAACTCGTTTATTAGCTATGAAATTCCTCATTTTCTGAGACATTTACGGGAAAGTAGGACGAAAAATGATTGCAAAATATCTACCAGATTTACGTGCAAAATATTCTCCTGATGTGGTGATAGCAAATAATGAAAATATGTCTCATGGGAGATGACCCCGAATGAACCAGGTTGAATGGCTCGAGGAGCAAGGGGTGGATATTTTCACTGGTGGGAATCATACGTTTGATTCCATCGAGGATATACGAGCATATATGGATATTCCAGATTCAAAACAATTAAGGCCTGACAATCTCCTCGGAGATAATCTCCCCTGAACTGGTCATAGAGAATTTGTTTTTGGAGATAAAAAAATTATTGTTATCAATCTGATAGGAAATCTTTTTATGGATGAAAGGTGTGTATCTTCCAATCCTTTTCAAAAGGTAGATGCTCTCCTCAAGAATCATGATTCTCCTTATGAAGCCATCTTGGTTGATTTTCATAAAGAGACAACTTCTGAGTGATATGCGATGGCCAATTATCTGGATTGACGCGTTTCACTCCTCTGGGGAACTCATACCCATATACAGACTGCTGATGCTGAGATCTGGCCAGGATGAATGGGGTTCATTAATGATTTGGGTTTTGCAGGAGCTCGGAGAAGTGTCATCGGGGTAGAATGGAGTCATCCTATTCAGAGCCGATTTGTTGAAAACAAGAAAGATGGATTACTTTCTCCTGATGATTATGGAGCGGGTGTTCTCTCTGGAATGTTTGCAGAAATTATTGACCAAAAATGTGTAAAAATTGAGCCATTTAGAATTTGCGAGTAATTATGCCTATCACTATCACCATTGATTGACCGGCTGGTAGTGGAAAAGGCACGACTGCCCGGAAACTTGCTGAAAAACTGGGTTATAAATACCTCGATTCCGGCTCTATGTATCGCGCTCTGGGAGTTTTTTTATCTGAAAGAGGTGTAAACATTGAGAATGTCGGGAGCGAAGATATCGCATGAATACAGATTGATTTCTCCCCTGATAATCATGTACAGATAAATGGAGAGGATTATGAGTGAAAAATCCGAAATGTAGAAGCGAGTGTCTATGCCTCAAAACTTTCATCACAGAAATATCCCCGAGAGCTCGTGATTTCAGCCGGTCAGAAAATCATAGAACGTGATAATTATGTCCTCGAGGGGAGAGATACAGGAACAATCTGGGTTCCTCATGCCCAGGTAAAAATATACCTCACGGCTGATGCAACAGTTCGAGCTCATCGACGATGGCTTGAACTGAAGGAAAAATGAGAAGTTGTCACCGAGGAAGAAGTGCTCAAGAAAATATGTGAACGAGATGATAGGGATATGACTAGAAATGATGGACCTTTGAGAAAGGCGGAGAACGCTTATGAAATAGATACCACACATCTTACGATAGAAGAACAAGTGGAGAGAATTTATGCAATAGTCCAGGAAGTTTTGCAAAATCTAGAAAATCTCTCATAATACATGAACCCAAGAAGATATGTACTGTAGAGCAATCTACAGAGGAAAGTCCGGACACTATAGAGGAGCAATCCTCATAAAACCGAACAGCTAACGGCTGCCTCCTGAGCAATCAGGACGGGAAAGTGCCACAGAGACTATACCGCCTGCTTCGGCAGGTAAGGGTGAAAAGAGTGAGGTAAGAGCTCACAATTGCATATGGTAACATACGCAAGTGGAAAACCCTCGGCGGTGCAAGTGAGTTGGCCCTCGCAAGAGGAGGCTCATGCTTGAGGCGGTGAGCAATCATCGTCCCAGAGAGATTCATATCGAAATACAGAATCCGGCTTATTACTTGGGTATAAAAATTCTCTCAAAAGAGAATTTTTATTGTTTTTGGAGTTTTTAAATGGTAATATATCTCTGTTATGAATACTCGAAGGGATATACCGCCAGACATTATTAGTCTTCTGAAAGAAAAAACTTGAGGAGCTGACCTGTGAACTATAAATTTACAAATTCTTTACGATCTTGTTGAAAAGCTTTTTCTTGAGGGAAAATGAGATGTAGCTGCCAAAGTTTCAAAAATTATAATTGATTACGAATGAAGAAACGATACGTTTAATAGTCTTATTTTTGGAGAATATCTCAGACGATTAGAAAGAATAATAGAATTAGAGCTTATCCATAAGGAGAATTCTTGATATAGTCATTTGGCAGAAACAGAAAAAACCCAGCTATATAAACAACGACGTGATGCAGGGAATAATCTAACACATTGGTTTGGAGATTGTCTTCAAGATCTTCGACATCGTGATTTGCATGGTAATCAGCTCAAAGAAACTCTAGAAGAATTAATTTGGCCTTTGAAGAATATTTTTGAATGAAACGCAGAGAAAATTTCTGAAATAGAGACGTTATCTGCATGGGTATTTTGAATCCTTTTAGAACATTAGCCTTCTTTTTTGTGAAAAAATAAGAGAAAAATAAGGTTGAAGCAATTGTTATAACGAAATAAATTTGAAATATTCAATATTTCCCTACAATCACGGCATATTCATTATTTTTCTCTATGAAATACCTAACAATTGCCATCATCGCGCACGTCGATCATGGTAAAACTACTCTCGTTGATGCCCTCCTCAAACAGGGTGGTGCTTTCCGCGACAATCAAAATGTCGAGGTCTGTGTTATGGACTCAAATGATCAAGAAAAAGAGCGTGGAATTACTATCTATGCAAAAAATACTGCTATCCAGATCGGTGATACACAAGTAAATATCGTGGATACTCCTGGACATGCTGACTTTGGCTCAGAAGTTGAGCGTGTACTTAGAATGGCAGACTCAGTTCTTCTCCTCGTAGATGCCTACGAAGGTCCCATGCCTCAGACTCGATTCGTTCTCCGAAAATATCTCGAACTCGGTATCAAGCCAATCGTCGTTATCAATAAAATTGATAAGCCTACGGCGCGTCCTGCCTACGTTCTCGATGCAGTCTTTGACCTTTTTGTACAACTCGGTGCTACAGATGAGCAATGTGATTTTGCACATGTATACACGATTGCTCGTGATGGTATCGCAAAAAAAGAACTCACAGATGAGTCCACGAATCTCCAGCCCCTCTTTGATATGATTCTCGAGAAGGTTACTCCGCGTGAAAATGATGCAACCAAGCCTTTTCGCATGCAGGTAGCTAATCTCGCATATGACTCATTTATGGGTCGACAGGGCATCGGACGTATCGCTGATGGTGTGGTGAAAAATGGCGCAAATGTTATTGTTATTGGTAATGATGGCGTCAAACGAAAAGGGAAAATCTCAAAAATTGTGACTTCTCGAGGTCTGAATAAAGTTGAAATTCAAGAAGGTATCGCGGGAGACCTCGTCTCTATCGCAGGTATACCTGATATCTTTGTCGGAGAAACTATTGTCACTGATGAAACTACTGAAGCTCTTCCTCCAATCACGATTGATCCGCCGACACTCAAGATGCAATTCTTCGTGAATGACTCACCATTTGCCGGTCGAGAAGGGGATTATGTGACATCTCGTCATATCCGAGATCGTCTCGAAAAAGAACTCGAGATGAACGTCGGTCTCAAGGTCGATTTCAAAAGTGATGGTACATTTGTCGTCGCAGGACGAGGAGAGCTCCATCTTGCAGTACTTATCGAAACTATGCGCCGTGAGGGTTTTGAACTCCAAGTAGGTGCACCAGAAGTTATTTTTCATGAGGAGAATGGTGTCAAAATGGAACCATTTGAAAAGTGTATGATCAATGTCCCTGATGAATCAGCAGGCTCTGTTATTGAACAGATGGGAAAACGACGAGGCATCATCCAAGATATGAAATCTGAAAGAGGCCTTACATTCCTAGAATTTTCTATCCCGACTCGAGGACTTCTCGGTTTCCGACGAGAATTCACCACGATGACGAGAGGTGAAGGTATCCTCGCAAGTGCATGTGATAAATACGCTCCTTATGGTGGTGATATCAACAAACGTGAAGTAGGTTCTATGATTTCTGCTTGTGACGGTGCCGCTATGACATTCTCACTCTTCAATCTCCAAGAACGTGGTCCTATCTTTATCGAACCTCAAACAGAAGTCTACGAAGGTATGATCGTCGGAGAACATCTCAAAGGATCAGACCTCATCGTAAATGTTATCAAAAATAAACAACTCACAAATATGCGAGCATCTGGTACTGATGAAGCTATGCGTCTCACACCTCCTCGTGTCATGAGCCTCGAAGATGCTCTTGATTACGTCGGACAAGATGAATACGTAGAAATCACACCTACGAAAGTCCGTCTCCGAAAGAAGAAACTCAAGGAACATGAGAGAAAGAGAGGGTAATAAATAGTCTATGAAATTAATTCACCTCAACGTCGAATATTTTAAATACTTTGATGCTTTGGTGGATTTTTTAGAGGTTGAAAAGCCAGATATTATTTCTTTGGTCGAAGCAGTAAATGGGGATTTTTTATGATCTGGTAAGGAGCGAGACTATATCGGAGAGCTGGAGGAAAAATTTGGATGGAATTCAGTATTTCATCCGACAGTTTTTCGAGATTTTGGTGAATATCGCCTGGGTTTTGGCGCTGCTGTTATGAGTCGATTTCCTCTAACTCTTGAGAGTGCGATGTACTTTGGCGATCAAAAACCTTCTGTCCGTCCCCGTGATGATATCATTTTTTCTGATCGACCAAAATACGAACGTTATCCGTATGCCTGGAAATTGAATTTACCTTTTCTTTCCACCACCGTTGCAACAGAAAAATGACCTCTCAGACTCCTCACAGCACATTTCCATGTTTCTTATGAATGCCTCGAGACACTCCAGATATGGCAGGACGCGGAAAAAGTTATTGAATACATAAATAAAGTGGACCCTATTCCTACTATCCTTACGGGGGATTTGAATATTCGCAATGAAAGTATGGCCATAAAAATATTATCTGAAAAATTAACGCAAGAATCAAAAAAATTAACCAATACGCTTTGTCCATCTCTTTGCCCCTATTTTGATAGAGTTCCAGGTGGGATGGGTTTAGGCATTGATCATATTTTTACCAGAGACATAGTTGCGAATACTTGCGAAGTTCGAGATGTGGTTGTTTCAGACCACCTACCTCTTGTGCTAGATTTTTCACTATAATTCTTATAATCCCACTATGATAGACTATATACTTCACATAAATGGCCGAGGAGGGAGTGGAAAAACTACACTCGTTAACATACTCAATGAACGGTTAAGCCTTGAAAAAACTCAGAATTATACTACACGAAAACCACGATACGAGTGAGAACAGGGGTATCATTTTGTCGGCGAAGAGCAATTTTTTCAATACTTCAAAGAAAGTAAAATTATTGAATGTTATTACAAGGATTCTAGTCGCGCTCTTTATGGTACAGCGGCTCCAGAGAAAACTGGTATTTATCAATCTGAGGTTGTCGCACTTGTAGCTCTGAGGAAATGGTCTTTTGAACATAAGGTACCTTTTTTGAGTATTTATGTGGATATCGATACAGAAACACTCCTAGAACGACTCAGAAGCCGTTCTGATACCAATGAGACTCCAGAGGAAAGACTCGAAGAGGATGCATACTATGAGGTCTTCAAAGAATGGTCTGATGTTATCTATGATTACAATGGAAAAACTGTGGAAGAAGGTATCAAGGATATTCTAGCTATAATGAAGGGGAGACTTATCTAAATCTGGGAAGTTGAATGTGAGAGTGTTTATGTCTATACCAGACATAGATGTATCCAGCTAGAGCACCAGCAAAATGCCCCATAAAACTCACTGTTGCTCCAAATCCTAATATGAGATTTATAATCATGAGCAAGATAGCTCATTTATAATCATCTTGTTTATGTTTGTAGAGATCATAGGCATAAACTGCTAGGAGAGACATAGCAAAACCACTTCAACCTATTGTTGGGCTATCGGAGAAAAGATAGAGAAATACGCCAACAAATACTGTAGTCCATATCCAGAGATACCATGTCCATTCACGACCATGACCTATTTCTATGGCACGCCCAATGGTCACAAAAAAGAGAACGTTACTTAAGACATGGAGTATTCAACCATGTAAAAAGCTATAAAGTAGTAACTCTCCGAGAAAGCCAATTATACCAACGGGATAATTATACATGCCACCGTAGATAATAATTTCTGGATAAATTATGTATACCAATGCCCCGATAACAGAAAGTACTGAAATCATATTGATAGGGCTTTTCCAATCAAAATTTCTAAAATCAGGCATTTGGATTTGGATATTTTTCATAACCTAAGTATACAGCTTTCCTTGATTCTGCAAAGAGAGGAATATCATGTTTCTTATGAGGAATACTTTTGTCGAAAAATACATCAGAGAAAATAATCTCAAAGTCATCCAATCCGATGAAGAAAAACCCTGGGGAGCTTATTATGTTATAGAAGAAACTCCTGAATATGACAAGAAAATTCTCTGGCTCAAGCCGCATGCGCTCCTGAGTCTCCAGTATCACGGTACCCCTTCACATCCTGGACATGCTGAAGAGGGTGAATGACTCACAGAGATGGCTCTCGTTCTCTGAAAAGATGATATGTCCCATATAGCCCTGGAAAATATCTACGAAAAAATCCCAACTGATATAGAAATTATAAAGCTGGAAAAATGAGAGAAATTCTCTACACCAGCAGGTGTTCTCCACGCATATATAAATCCTTTTGATCACGATGTGTACTTACTTGAAACTCGTATTTCTCAGATTGCAGAACAAGCCAGTGATCGTGAAAAAAATATCATTCGTATCTATGACACAACGATGAGGGGTGGTACTCCTGATTGGCCAGAGTGGCTCCGAGATAAAATAGCAGAGCTATGCTAGTTTTCGTTTATACCAGACGAGATCATATCCTTCCTTTGATTCGCGAGAGAATTCTTCGTAGAGTTCTTCAAAAACAGGGAAGTAGGTATCGCCTTCATAGGCTCCATGGATTTCTGAGAGACGAATTTCTGAAAGGGGATTATCGAGAAAGAGCTTGTAGACTTCTGATCCTCCGAGAACGAGTAAATCCTCATCTTCTTTGAGATTTTTTTGAACCTCTTCTACTGAGGTATAGATTTCTATTTCTCACTTTTCACCTCCGTCAACTTTCCATACACTTTCTTTTTGAACAGTGGGGAAATCACCAATTTTGACTGCACTAGGATCACGAGTCAGCATGATATTTCTTCTTTTTGGAAGAATTCTTCCAAGTCATTCATAGGTTTTTCGTCCCATCAGAATCGTTTTCCCACTCGTGAAAGCTCGGAAATCTGCCATTTCCTGAGGGAGATCCCAAGGGAGTCCATTATTCTTTCCGATAACACGGTTTTTTGCCATCGCGGCGACGAGGATGAATTTCATAGTCTATATTTTATTAAAGTTAAAATGTATGATTTTGACTACAGAGTCCTCCCCAACACCATTACCGTAATATTTCGTGAGGTTTGCTACTATTTCTTCTGTATTTCTAAATTTTTCATGCCCATCATAATCTTCTTCATTTATTTCGTTTACTTGCTTTTCTTTGAGAGAAGTAATTTTACCATAACCAATTATTTCGTTATTCTCAGAATTTCTAAACTCCAGATCATCTCACAAAGATAACTCTTTATCATCGAATAATCTCCATGTAGATTTTTTCTCTCCCGAAAAGAGAGCGGGTATGAGATGAGTCGCAAACTTAAGTATTTTCATTTATACAGCAATAGGAGCTTTTATCATCGGATCCGGATTATAGTCGACGATTTCGAAGTCTTCGAATTTGAAAGCAAAGATATCCTTGACGGCTGGATTGAGTTTGAGTTTTGGAAGTGTCTTTGGCGTACGGGAGAGTTGTTCAGCGACCTGGTCGTAATGATTGTGGTAGATATGAAGATCACCAGAAGTATGGATGAAATCACCGACTTCGAGATCACACACCTGAGCAATCATATGGACGAGAAGAGAATAGGATGCAATATTGAATGGAAGACCAAGGAAGCTATCGACCGACCGTTGGTAGAGTTGGCAAGAGAGCTTGTTATTGGCAATATAAAATTGGAACAGACTATGACAAGGAGGGAGAGCCATACTATCTGCCTGTGCCGGGTTGTAGGCGACGACGAGATTGCGACGACTATTGGGATTTTTCCTGCAAGTCTCTATTACTTTTTTTATCTGATCGATATGTTCACCATTAAAATTTCTCCACTGGTATCCGTAGACTGGCCCTAAATCACCCCATATTTTTGCAAATTCGGCGTCGTTTTTGATACTTTCGACAAAAATCTTGAGCTGTTCGTCCCATTCTGGTGTATATTTTGGATATTTTTCTGCCAGACTATTTTTCTCCAGATAGTTCTGAAATGGCCATTCGTTCCAGATGCGTACATCATTGTTGACTAGGTATTTGATATTTGTATCACCGGCCAGGAACCAGAGAAGCTCATGGATAATGCCTTTTGTAAAAACTTTTTTAGTCGTGAGAAGCGGAAACCCCTCTGAGAGGTCACATCGAAATTGGTAGCCAAATACACTTCTGGTACCAGTCCCAGTGCGGTCATCACGATCGACACCTTTATCCATGATGTGCTGTAATAGGTCGAGATATTGTTTCATACGATTATTTGAAAAGGGTTTGAGTTATTGTATCAAAAATCGACATATCCACCACTATTTTTTCTGGTGATTTTTTAAATGTTCTGTATTTCTCCATAACGCTCTTTAAATCGCTGATATTCTTCTGTTCGATGAGATCATTACCTTTTTTCTCAAAAGCTTTTGCGTTCCAGTACTGGTGGTTATTACCTGTAGATGGATGGGGAATGAGAATCATATGAAGTCCGAATGCTTCAAATTCAAAGATGCTTGAACCACTGCGAGCTATCACGACGTCGCATTTTTGAACAACTCTGAGATAATCGGTTTGATTGTAGAAGAAGTCAAAAATCTCTACATTTGAAAATTTCTCAAATTTTGCACGATACCCCAGGTTTTTTACCCCAAGAATAATGTGAAAATCTACATCAGAAAAGTTTGGGAAGAGATCTATTACAGCATCAAAGATGCTGGCAGAACCCTGAGAACCACATGAGACTAGTATCTGAGTTCGAGGATTTAATGGTATTTTTTCACTTGTCAGAGAGAGAATTTCAGAAGAAAGGAGCGCACCGTGTCCGCGGATTTTTTTTACAGCAAAAAAGCTATCTGCTTCTGAGAAAGCACAAAATATTCAAGAGGCGAATCGCCCAACAATCTTATTTGCGAGACCAGGAATTGAGTCTGATTCGTGTAGATAAACAGGAATTTTCATTATCCAGCCAGCAATAGCAACGGGAAGTGAGATGTATCCGCCTTTTGAGAATATAGCAGTTGGTTTTTCTCGGCGCAAAATCGTCACGGATTGTATGATTCCTGTCAGTACCTGAAATGGCACGAGAAGTGTCTGGAGCGAGAAATACCGTCGTAGTTTCCCGCAGGCAATAGGGGAGAACGGAATCTGATTCTCTGAGGTTACCCGAGATTAGATACTCTCAGCTTCGCCAATCCAGTGAAAAGAGGTTTCTGGATGGTTTATTTTGATGTATTTTGCGAGGTTGATGAGAGGAAAGACGTGTCAGCCCGTACCGCCACCGACGAAGATAAGTTTTTTCATGAAAGAATTGAAAAGGAACGGAAGTGATTATACTAGAATAAGTCTAAAAATCACTCCAAAATATGTCTATTCTTTCCCTCGAAACAAGCTACATCGACCAATTCCTCTCTGGGAAAAGTTTCAGTCCTACTATTTCCCTTATGGAAGCTCATACATCGCTCCAAGAGAAGACCTGCAAAGGGGCTGAATATCTCGGATGGATCGATTTGCCTCTTGAGATTACGGATGAGTCAATCGCTGAAATCCAAGCGTACGCGCAGAGCATCCGACAAAATTCTGACGTCTTTATAATCTGTGGCATCGGCGGCTCGTACCTCGGCGCTCGCGCATTGATTGAAGGATTAAGTGATAATACTTTATGTGAAATTGTTTTCCTGGGGAATCATTTGAGTGGCAGAGAATATGAAAAAGTCTTCACAAAATACCGAGATAAGAGAGTATCTGCCTGTATCATCTCAAAGTCGGGTACGACGATGGAAACGGCTATTTCTTACCGCCTTGTAAGAGATTTTCTCCTGAGCAAATACTTACCTGAAGAAGTGAAAAAAAGAATCACAACCATTACAGATGAAAAAAATGGAGCTCTCCGTGCTGAAACTGAAAGACAAGGATACAAATCTTACATTCTTCCTGCTAATATCGGTGGTCGATATTCTGTTCTCACACCGGTTGGATTGCTACCATGTGCAGTGGCTGGTATCGATATCCAGAAACTTATCGAAGGAGCCCGAAAAACACGTACTGATATTTTTTCAGACATGGAACATTCGGCTTTCATCTATGCTCAAAAACGGGCAGAACTGGAACAATCTGGTTTTGTTTCAGAGCTTTTTATCACGGAAGAGCCATCACTTTATTTCATCGGG
>CXWK01000394.1_pt1 | contig 11565 bp, 11 predicted proteins | sample 590851 | NCBI WGS metagenome assembly CXWK01 (sample SAMEA3498364, study PRJEB10139) | wastewater metagenome | biome: wastewater treatment plant; material: activated sludge | place: Denmark | collected 2014-08-01
GGAATAGCCATTGCCTGCGGGCTTCTCGTCTGGAGCTATCAGGACAGCACGCATCTGGGGTCGCCTAGTCACTGGCTGGCCCTCGCCGTCATCGGCGGCGCGATCTACCTTTTCGCGTCAAGGGGCAGTCGCACCGAGTCCACCCCCGAGGAGAAGCCGGGAAAGGACTTGGATCTGCTCCCGTGAGATAGCCGGGTCAGGCTTCTTGCCTTCGCGGATAAGCGCCTCGACAATCGCCTTGTTCTGGTTGCCCATGCCGCGAGACGCGGCCTTGAGCCAGCCGCCAGCGAGCAACGCGACCAATGGAGCGACAGCCATAGGCCCGCCTGCGAGTGCCAAGCCGCCCGCTGCGCCTATGCCCGGAATGCTATGCAGCTTCTTGCCCGCCCACCTAAGCGCATTCTGCGCTGGCGTGCCTGTAATCATCTGCTCCATGGCCGCTTTTTCGTCGGCGTTGAGGAATTTCGCCTTGCGCGGGTTGTCGAGGATGTCGGCGGTTTTCTGACGCTGCTTGTTCTCCAGGTTGCCGCCGCTGTCGGTCGCGTCCGCTCGGCGCTTGGCCTTGGTCATCGATTCATCGAAAGTCTGAGCGTTCTTATATCGGCGGTTGAGTTCGCGCGCCTCCTTCATCGCAAGCGCCGCCTCATCGCCTTGGGCTCCGATAGGGGCGATCGTGTCGATCATGTCATCGAGCTTGTCGATGATCATGTGGCCGAAGGCCCGCTCCGCATCGTCCGGCGAATTGCCGAGGTCGCGCCATACTATTTGGCGAAACTGATCGAGATCAGTTAGGGTGGGCGAAGCCTTCTCATCGACCATCGCACCAATCCTGCGAAACATGTCGGCGGTCTGAGGGTGGCGATCAGCACTGACTTTCATGCCCTTGGCGGTCTGCAGAGCGTCAAGGGCCATCTGCTCGAACGATTCCGGGGAATAGCGCAGGCCCATGTCCTGTGTGCGCTTGTAGGCGGCGCTCTTGGCTGACCTCAGTTCGTCAATGGATTTGGTCGCCGGGGTTTTGAGCGCATTGACAGTCGCGCCAATTCCTTCGCCGAGGAGCTGCCCACCCGCGCCGAAGCCGAAGCCCCACTTGGCGCCCTCGAAAACATCCTGATCATTGCCGGCAGCGGTTGCCGCCCCATAGCCGCCGCCCTCGACGCCCATAAGGACCGCACGCGCGAGCAAGCCTTTGAAGCCGGGAATAGCCTGTGCACCCTTCGATATGAGCGTCACGCCCTGCTTTGCGGCGGTGAGCGGCAAAGCCACAGCGCCTGCAACTTCTGCCATATCGCCAGCGCCTCCTTGACGTTCATCGGCCGCAGCGGTCTTGACGCGTTCCGCGTCGGTGCCATTGCCAGACATGAAGCCAGCCAAGCGATCGGCCTGATTGAACGTCGCACCCTTTGCCGCAAGCCGCGCAAGATCGTCTGCGGACTGCAAATCGGTTTTCATGCGGTCGATCGGCAGGACATTGTTGTCCTTAAGCCAGTTCCCGGCGCGCTCGAGCAAGCCCGGTTCGTAGGCGCTCATAACCTGTTGCGCCGGCGCCTGGAGCGGTTCGGCCTGAATTGGCGCTTTCCCCGAAGGCGAACCAGCGGACCTACGGCGATCGAGTTCGCGTCTGGCAAGCTCCCTGCGGGCTTCGTCAGCGCTGACCATTGGCGATCGCCTCCAGCTCTTCGTCCGTCATGTCCTTGATGGCCTTTGGCTTGTCCCCGCCAGCACCGCGGAACTCCGCCAGCGGGTTAGGCAGCTCGGACAGCATCTTGCGGGCGGTCTGCCGGTCCAGTTGCCCCGAAAGCACCTGATCCGCGATCTGCCCCTGTGCCGCCTTGTATTGCGCAAGGCCCTGCATCACGCCAAGGATTTTCTCGTTGCCGCCCGGTACATTCCACAGGCTCGGGAGGGACCGCGTGAACAGTTCAACGTCCCTGTCCGACATCGAGCCGGAACCGGGCTGACGCTGCGTCGGAACGAGCTTGTTAATAAGCGCCTGTGCGGCCTGCAGGTCGCCCATGCCCTCGGTGCCGATACCCTTCTGTGCCAGCCATCCGGCCACGCCCGTCATGGTGCCGCCCTGACCCTGCAGGAGGCTTCCCAGCTCGCCGATGATGCCGAGATCCGCCTTGGCGTTCATGCCGTCCGTCGAAAGGCCGCTGTAGACCTCAGCATCCTTCTCGGCCAACTTCTTGTCGAATGCGCCTTCCGTCTTGGAATCGATATTGACGGTCGTGCCCTCGCCACCGATCTTGGAAATCTTGTTGTCTGCGCCGATCTGGAATGACCCTTCTGGCGGAAGGCCGAACTGGGCCTTTTCTTCCGGAGTGAGCACGCGGAAGGTGTCAGGTTTTCCACCATAGACCTGGTTGATAGAGCCGTCCGTTTCGTTGGCGCGGAAGATCGAACCGTCCTTGCCGGCCATGAAATCGTATTTCGGGCCTGCGAGCTTCTTCGACAGCAGCGCCTCGACAATGCCTTTCTGGCTGTCGTTCATCCACTGGTCGCCGGCTGCTCCCATCAGCATTTCCATGCTTGGCCCGTCCTTTGGGATGGCTCGCGCGCCCAAGGCTTCCAGTACAGGATCAATGCCGCCTGCCTGCGCCATCTGGGCGGGCTGCTGAGGCTGTCCACCCTGAAACTGGGGCAGCATCCCCTGCGCCGTCTGAAGACGCCTTGCAGCCTCTCCGCCCTGTTGATCGTAGCCTGCAAACCGCCAGGCGTTGTTCATTAGCTGCTGCGCTTCCTCAACGCTGCCAGCCTGTGAGAGCGCCTGAATAAGCTGCGGGTTCTCCTGGAGGAAGAATTGAGCCTGCGTGGCTGGGTCCATGTTGCCGCCGCCGAACTGCTGCAATGCCTGCAACCTGTCGCCGCGCCACGACATGATGCCGCCAGCCGTGCCGGGATCACCTGACTGGCTTGGATCGGACCATGTGCGCGCGACGTTGCCGGGATCAAAGCCGCTCTCGGCCTGTCCAGTGCTGGCAATCGCGGCGAGTGCATAGGGGTTCTGGATTTTCGCCTTGACCGGCTCCATGAAGGCGTTGAACACGTCGCCGCCCGGTTGCTGCGTGGTCGCATGAGCCTGCGCCACGCGCTGCGAAGCATAATCATTCGGCGCAGTCTGCGCGAGATTGTGGGCCGATGCCACTCGCTGGCTTGCATAGTCCATCGGTGCGGCCTGTGCGGCGGCTCCGGGAGCCTCAGGGAACGTTCCGCCGAGCGCGGCCATGATCTCAGCCATTTTGCCGGAAGCCGCGCCAGTGCCCGCCGCTTCGGCCTTGTCGGCCCTGCGGCCAAGCACGTTCGCCACGATTCCATCGCCAAGCGCGCTCAGGCCCTCGCCGACGTTGCGGGGCGCCTGCTGCCGCGCAAGCAGGGAATTTACAATCTCACGCTGGCGAGCGAGGTCGGCCGCGCTGTTGATGCCGGTGTTGCCGCCGAAGATGAAGCCAGCCATCAGATCGCCCTCGCAACCATGCCGTGGTCAACGAACTTCACCTGACCGATATGGAACACGGCCTCGGGAAGCATCTTCTCGACCTCCTGCGCCATGACGCCGATCTGCACCCGCTCGTCGCCGCGATAGCGGTACGAGTAGACGCCAAGGCCATTGTCCAGCCTGCCGATCCTGCGGATGTCTTCCTTTTCGCGTTCGTCCGAAAGGCCGATCATCTTTCCGCCGAGACCGAACAGCCCGCCCAGAATGCCGCCAGTCTGGGCCTGCTTGGCCTGATAGGCTGCCATCTGTTGATTGTAATTGTTGTTGATCAGCCCGCCGACATCGGTATTAGCAATCTGGGTCTGCGGCGTGTTGACGAAATTCGGCTGCGAAACCTGCGAGCCGGACAGCAGCGCGGTAATCTCGTTGATCGGCTGGTTGCGGGTCGCCTGTCCTTCCGCGAACGCCTGCCCCCTGCCCGATAGCAGCAGCGAGTTGTAGGCATCGTTCTCGGCCTGATAGTTCTGCCGCTGCGCCGTGTCATAGGCTTTGGAGCCGAGACCTATGCCCTGATTGGCCAGACGGGCCTCCAGCGCCTTCGCACGGTCGTCCAGCATGGGATCAAGGCGCTTGCGGCCAAGCTCCATCAACCGGGCTTCCGTGGCCTCGTTCGAGCCGTCGAATGGCTTGGCCATATAATCGTTGAGGAACGCCGACTGCTTGTTCGCCAGCGTGCCGAGGTTCAGCTCCGCCTGATCGGTCTGGCCCTTGATGGCCGACTGCATTTCGGAAAGCGTTTGTGTCGCCGTGTACCGGGGAATGTCATAGGTCTGCCCGGTGTAGGGATCGCGCCACTTGTACGTCCCGGACTGGTCATAGCTGAGCGTTCCGTCCGGGCCAACCTGGTTGACCTGGTTCAGGTTCGCGTTCGCGATGGCCGTCCCGACGTTAGTGGAGGTCGAGGCTGCTGCCGTCTCGCGCGGATCGGGCGCTTGCGGCTGGCTCTTCTTTCCCATTTCCGATGACCTTCTGATGGAACCCGTTGTTCCGCCATTTGTCATCGGTCAATAGGAAGACGTTCTCGTCTTCTTGACGGCCTCTGAGCCTGGGCAGGGTATAGCAGGAAAACCCGTATGCAGTCAAAATCCGGTACAGCCTCCTGTCGCTGGCCGAAACTCGCATCGCCACCGTTTGGCAGCCTAGCTGCTCGAACGGATAGGTGAACATTTCCTTGAGAACCTTGGGCGTCAGCCACCTTGGCGTCAAAGCAGCGCCCGACATTTCACAGACGCCGGCCTCGCGCTCGAACGCATGATAGACCATCACCGCGACCAGTTTCGGGCCGTCGAAAACGCCCATCGTCGTACATGGGCCAAAGCCGCGCAGATCCTTGAATATCTGCTGCGATGCCCATTGCCACAGGCTCTCGTTCAGTTCTGGCTCGCGCTCCGATGCCCAGATGAACTCCATTAGCCCATGACCTCCCCGACTTCGTATTGGAGGTGCAGGCTGATCAACTCGATGTCTGGCGCCGTGGTGCGACCGCTCGACACCTGCAATCCCGGCGCAAGAGCCTGTCCGTTGGAGCTGACGGTCTGCCATTCCGAGCGCCTGGCCTTGGTCTCGCTGGTCACGCTCCATGTCGACGTACCCCAGACGCCGGTATCCCAGAGGTTCGCGTTTTCATCCGGATCAGCGGCAATTGGCGTGGGCAGATCCACGGAATAGTCAGCCGACGCAAAAAGCTGCGGCGTGAAGGCATTGTTTGCACGAGCCAGCATCCGAACCGACACCGCGGACTTTTCACCCGGTGCGTTCAGCATGTCGAAGCGGGGAACCACCACAGCCCGATAGGCCGCGCCCTGGTCTGCGCCGCCGATCTCGCCCTGGATGATCGTGCCGGCAGCCGTGCCGAAATAGAGGTCATCCCGGAAGACGAACACGCATCGTGTATCCCAGCCGGTGTATCTTGCCCAAGCGCCGGTTCTGGCATTGGCCACGAGGCAGTAAGCATCGAAGCTGCCATAGGTCGGAACGCCAACCACCAGCATTGCCGTCGAATGCCACAGGCATACCGAAAACGGGACCGCGCCAGCGCCTCGTCTTGCCACGAGCTGCCGCCAGGCTTCCTCGATCGGATAGGTGACTGCCTGCCCCTTCAAAGCCGCGCGATCGGTCTTCACCGCGGCTGAAACAGGCACCACGCCATCGTCCGTGACCACGGCAATATCGCCACCGGCGCGGAACCATGCGTTCTTGTGAAGCGGCTTGCCGATGCGGTAGACGCCGACCATCGACCACGCATTCGCATCGCTCGGGTCGGAACCCTCGTAGACCGCGATTTCGCCCTTGTCGGTGATGAACAGGCAGACATCATCAAGGCCATCGCCGCTGTCCAGCGACCACGTAGCGCCGAACAACAATGCCCCGCCTTCGCGAAACACCGAGCCAAGGGGAAGCTCCGTAGCCGCACCGGTGACCGACAGGACATCNNTATTGCTCCATGTCGTCAGCGCCGTTGACCATGACGAGATAATCGCCACCGCCAGCCGAAAACATCACGGAAGACCAGTCCCCGGAGGTCTTGCCGGTTATGTCTGGCGTGGGTGCCACGCTGGCGCTCGCCGGCGTGGTGATGTCTGAAATGGTTGTTGCCGCGCAAGCGAAAAACTTCCCCGCCCCGGACGTGTAGGCTGTGAGGTGCGTTACAGCCGCGTCAATGGTGGCGTGCTTGATGCTGCCCTTTCGCATCCGGCAGCCTTCCGGCGTCGGAAACCAGTTATCCATGACCTCAGCCCCGCCAGGCTTCGGCGTGGCGATGGAATCGTTCCTGATCCAGCCCTTGTTGGGAGCCGGGAAAATCTTGGTCCCGGAGGTCTGGCGGGTGCGGGTCGATGCCTGAAGCGCGCGATTGAACATCACGAACTCGGGATGTAATCCGGGATTGGAACGTCGAACGGATTGCGCCGGCTGCCGCCGCCCGTCATGTCGATGGAACGGATGACGCGGGAGTCGTTCGCCTGCCTTGCCAGAACCGCCTCGTACTCGGCCAGCCGATCGGCATAGGGCAGGCCCTTCCTGCGGCGAAACCGCCACACGACGCCCATCTTGATCAGACGCTTTGGAAGCAGCAGCGTGTCGGTCGCATCCGTCCATGTGGATGCCGGCGTGCCGCTGTTCTTCAGCCAGTTTTTCGAGATGAACGAAACGACAATTTCGTTGCCGGAATCGGGGTAGTCGAAGAACTCTATTTCATAGCCACTCTCCTCATCCCCGGAGATGCGGAAATAGCGGTTGCCCCCCGCCGCGTTGTGCTCGACAAGGTAGGTCCAGACGCCGTTTGAATGGACCGGGATGCAACGACGACGCGTCCCGGTCTTTTCATAGACGGCGAAGTCATCGCGCGTCAGGCGCTTGAACGCCGCATTGAGGGTATAGTCGGTCGTGCCGTCGCCGGTGATCGTCTGGTCCTGGCAGATCGGATCTGGCCAATCGACCCTTTCCAAAAGTTCGCTGACGGTCTCGTTGAGGAAGTCCTTCAACTCCATGTAAGTCTGGGTTGTTGCCGTCAGCCACGACGCCGGCACGCTGACGGAACACTCCCGCGCGACTTCGTTCATGGTGTCGGCAACGGTCGCCATCAGGCAGCCTCAGCAACCTTGCGAGGCTTCTTGACGCGTTCCTCGCCGGAAGCTTTGAGAAGGTCCATCGCGGCGTCCAACTGCTCCTGGAGAGCCTTAATCTGCTGGTCCTGAACGGTCAGGCGCTCGGCCGTGCGGGTGTCCCCGTCGCTGGACAGGTACTTCCTCGCCAGATCGCGGACCTCTCTCGTATTCGGGACGGGAATGCGCGAGAACTTGTCGTCCGGCAGGCTGGCCAGCTCCTCGACCGTGAAAATCCCGATCTTCCTGAGTTCGGTTGCCTGGTCGGCGGTAACGCCAGCCCAAGCTGCCAGCGGCGTCCCCTGCGTCGGGATTTCAAAGCCCTTTTTCCACGCATCGTAGGCAGGGCCGATGCTCGACCACAGCGCCTCCATGTACATGCGCTTGGTCGCCTTGTTCGGATTGTCGTCGTCGTCCTCGGTGAACTTCGGGCGCAGGAACTCCACACGCTCGTTGGTCGCCTGCGAGTTCATCGCCTGCGATGGCGCAAACGAGACGTAATCAACCGCGCGGGTGCGCTCGCCGGTCTTCCTGTCTTTCATGTAGCGGGTGTAAAACCCGAGAACCTTGACTTTGGGCGATTCAGCCATGTCGTGCTCCTGAGAAGGGGAAAAGGGAGGGGCTCGGAAACCCCTCCCGGCAGTTCATCAAGCCTCAGGCTCCATGCGCATGGCGACACGAGGCCAGGTCAGGAAGCCAGTGGCGTTCACCGCGTCGGCGCCGGCCGTTGCCGTGCGCAGCACGATGCCGTCGACATAGAGGCCGGTAGCAGCCGCGTCGTCCAACTGGCCGGCGTCGGTAGTCGCTCCGAGGAAGGCGTTGGCGAGGGCGTCCTGTTCGGTGCGAACACCGGCAGGGCCGTAGATCTGCAGCCAGCCATAATCGCCGGCAACGCCTGCACCTTCGGCCACGCCAAGCTGGTCACCGTCCGCGTCAACCGAGGTCGTCAACATGACAGCCTCGAAAGCCTCGTCGATGGTGCAGACGTAGCCGTCGCCGGTCACGCCACCGGTGCCAAGTTTGACAAGGACGTAAGCCTTGCCATCCGAGGTCCATGCGACCTGGCCGAGGGTGACGGAACCCTTGCCCTGCTGGTTGATCTCTTCCTGCGTGTACCACTCAGAAGGGGCAAACCCCACAGAGATAGTCATGGTTTTCTCTCCTTCTTAGCCGGCGTCGAACAGCTTGCCCTGAAGGGCGCGCTGCGAGCATACGAGGTTGCCCATCCAGTAGTACGGGATGACAACCGCGTACTGGTTGGTGGGGCGCTTTTCCTCGTCTGCCGACCACTGCGCCTCTTTGTGCTGCATGACATAGAGGTAGTCGGTGTTGAGGAAGTAGGCGACCTCGGCGGTCTGCGAGAAGTTGGTGTTGTCATCAAAGATGACATCCGCCGACTTGTACTTCAGCGTCTGGAAACCGGCCTTTGCGAGGTCGGCGTCCGCGTAACGCTGGAGCTGCTGTTCGCCGAGCTCGAAAAGCGCGTAGAGGTCGTGGGACATGACGATCATGTCCGGCTTGTCCGCGCCCCGATTGAGGTCGAGCCACAGATCGTTCATGTCGGCCTTCATGGAGACCGCATTCGCGGCAGACGGCGAGGCAGCCAGGTTGGTGCCCGTCATCTCCTTGAACTTGTTCTTCCAGAAGGTGTAGGTGCCCGAGACGATGCCGCCGACAGTGCCGGTGCCGTCCGAGGTCACGATGTGGCCAAGTCCGCCGATCTGGTTGGTCAGCGCCCCGGTCGAATAGAGGTCGATCGAGAACTGATTGGCGGCGGTCTTCAGCGCGTTCTGCTTACGCACCTTGACCAGATTGATCATCTGCTCCTTGCCGGAGTTCTGGAGCAGTTCCTGCCCAGACGCCACGACATGAAGCGCGATCATCTTGTTGTCGTACTTGGCCGTGGTGAGCACGTCCGAGGCATTGGTGTTGAGCAGATCGAAGCCTGCGAAGCGCTGGTAGGTGCCATTCTCGGCATACTCCAGCGGGAGGGTGATTTCGTACCCGCCCCCGTAGGTCTTGATCTTGCCCTTGTCCTTCATGCGCCGCAAAAGGGCGTTATGATCGGACACGTTGTCGGTGACCTTCTGAGACCAAGCGCGCTCAGTCGAAGTCACCATTTCCGTGAATACGCTTGACGGCGTAGCCATTGGTGTTCAACCTTTCTAGCTGGCCATCTTCCGATCGAAAGCAGCCGCCAGGAGTTCATCCTCGGTCGGCAAGCGCTCTTTCCCGGAACCATTTGATGGCGCGTTGATGGAAGCAGCTCTCTTTGCGGCCTCGGTCCTCTTGGGATCGGAAACGGGCACCGTCGCTTTCGCTTCGGCAGCGCGAACCTTCACCCTCACGTCCGGGAGTGCGTTGATTGCCATGTCGTAGGCCGTCTCAAGAATCTCCTGCGGGGATTTTCCAGAGTTGGCCGGTTCGTCCTTCACAAGGCGGATGAAGTTCGGAATATGGGCCTCGACATCCGGCCAGAACTCCTTGACGCCATCGCTGGCGATAAAGGTTCTGACAAACGCCTCGGTCTCGCGTTCCGTCATCGTTGATGTGATCTGTTCCCGGATGAAATCCGGGCTGCCAGCCTTGGCGACCTGCGCCTCCAGGTTGGCGATTTTCTGCTGAAGGCCGACAACCGTCTGATTGTCGTTGGCCTGCCCGCCGAACACCTGCGCAAGCTGCTGCAGGACGTTGTAGGACTTGGCCACTTCGAGAATGGTCGAGACCGCCGATTCCGGGCCTTTTTCCAGAGCGGTCTGGACGGCAGCGAGGCGGATTGCGCCATCGGCGATCTGGTCAGGCGTCAGGCCGCGGAACTCAGGGAACTGCTGCGCCGCGCTGACGATCTTGTCGGAGATCGGCTTGTACTTGCCGACCTCGCCGAACTTGCGGTCCCAATCGGCCGTCAGCTTGGCGAGCTCGGAACGGGCGCTTTCCGACATCTTGTCCCAGTCGGCCTTGATGGCCTGCGGGAGATGCGCGGGGGCGGCAGTGACCGGCGAAGGTTGATCCACCGCCCCCTCCCCGCTTTTCAGCGGAGGATCACCAGCCGTCGCCCCTTCAGTCCCGGCCGGGGATACGAACTTGCCACCGTCGCCGCGATCGGCCCCGTTGTTGGTCACCATCCGGTCAAAGACATCGCCCAAGGCTACGTCATCGCCCGGAATGTCGATCGGTGCGGGTTCCATTGGATTGGTGATGGTGAGTTCGCCGGTCAATTCCTATACTCCTCGGCAACCTGAAGGCCGCGTTTCTTGCAAAAGCGCTCGTTCTTGAACCGACCGTTCATCGAAGGGAGGTCGCGGGCATCGACGCAGTTGTTTCGCGCCAGATCCTCGCGGCGATGCGAACGGCTGGTGATCGGCTTCCCATCGACGGGAGACCGATATTCGGGGATGTCGGACATGATGGAGGGCGAGCAGATTTGACCCTCAAACGGCTTGGCCATCGGCCTGCCGTCGCGGTCATAAAATCCATCGCCTTTCCAGAAGTAGCGCATGCCCCGACGATCATTCAGGGGATGGCGAAAGTTCCAGTGACTTGCCGCTAGGACGACAGCAGCAGCACCGTGACCAGATCGTCCTCGGCCTGCATTTCGGCTTCCATGTGCCTTGCCTGCTGCTTCAGGAGCCTGATTTCCTGCTGCAATGCGGGGAATGGATCGAACACCGGGCCGTAGCGAAGCGCGTTGACCAGATCGGCAGGGATGGGCTGGGGCGGGAGGCTTTCCGGCTCATCCTGCGGCGGCTCGTAGTCGGGCCGGTCATAGATCTTGCCGTCGCGGACGTACTTCTTTGGGAGCCAACCGCCGGGCTGGCGAACGTCGGCAGCCGGCGCGGCGGCGGCGCCCCATGAGTTGAGCCAGGATATGCCCCATGAACTGGCCCACGACGAGGCCATGATTTATGCCGGCCCCCACTCGGTCCCGGTCTCGCCGTTGCCGGTGACCTCGACATCGTTGACGTACTGAATGTTTGCATCCAGTGCGCCTGCGACGGTGAAGGTGAGGTCGTCGGTCTTGGCCTTGACCAGCGCTATCTGAGCCAGCACAGCATCGTCCGCTGCAGCCAGAGCCGTTGCGAGTTCCGCGTTGGTCGGCAGATCGCCAATGGCAGTCAAAACCGCATCGTCAGCGGTTCCGAGTGCAGTGGCCAACTCGGCATTCGTGGGCAGATCGGCTATCGCCGTGTCCAGCGTGTCGAAGCGACCGGCTATGACGCTGGCGTCGGCCGGATCGCTCGGGATAAGGTCAGTCTGCGCCTTCACAAGGGCGATTTGCGCTAGTACGGCGTCGTCGGCGGTGCCCAAGGCGGTCGCCAGTTCAGCGTTGGTTGGAAGGTCGTCTACGCTCGCCTGCGAAGCGCGAGCATCAAGGATCAGATCAAGCCTTCCGCCATTTGCCCAATCGGTCTGCAGTTCGTTTGTGTCGGCGAGGATGGCAGCGATTTCGGTGTCGAGATAGCC
>CXWK01003000.1_pt1 | contig 11564 bp, 8 predicted proteins | sample 590851 | NCBI WGS metagenome assembly CXWK01 (sample SAMEA3498364, study PRJEB10139) | wastewater metagenome | biome: wastewater treatment plant; material: activated sludge | place: Denmark | collected 2014-08-01
ATGGAATTTAAATTTACTCAAGATAATCTAGATCGAATTAATAAAGAGATTGCAAAATATCCTTTAAAGAAACCTGCAGTAATGGCAACCCTATATATTGCACAGGAACAAAATGGATACATCTCAAATGAAGTTATAAAAGAAGTTGCAGCAATGCTAGAAATGACTTCTGAAGAAGTACTTGGTGTTGTAACATTTTATACGATGTATTTTCAGAAACCAATGGGCAAACATCATATCCAGGTTTGCACAAATGTATCCTGTATGCTTCGCGGAGGTTATGAAATTTGGGATCAAGTGAAAGAAAAACTTGGTATTGATACTATGAATGTTACATCTGACCAAAAATTCTCTCTTGAAGAAGTTGAATGTATGGGAAGTTGCGGTACTGCGCCAATGTTAGCAGTTAATGAAGATTATTATGAAAATCTTACTAAAGAAAAAGTAGAAGAACTCATCAATTCCTTAAAGTAAATTTTTTAAATGGAAAAAATAGTTTTATCCGATATAGATAATATTCACATTCTTGATGTTTATGTTCAGAATGGTGGATTTAGTGCTGCAAAAAAAGCTTTCTCACAATCTCCAGATAATATAATTGATCAGGTTAAAAAATCCGGTTTACGTGGAAGAGGCGGCGCTGCTTTCTCAGCGGGTTTGAAGTGGAGCTTTATGAAAAAGACTACCGACAAACCAAAATACCTTTGCATAAACGGTGATGAATCTGAACCGGGATCTTTTAAAGACAGACAAATATTTGAATATAATCCACATCAACTGATAGAAGGTAAATTAATTACCTGCTACGCGATCGGTGCAAAGACAGCTTACATTTACATTCGTGGAGAATATCATAAATGGATTAAGCTAATGCAAAAAGCATTAGATGATGCTTATGCTGCCGGCTATGTTGGAGAAGCGATGAAAGAAAAATTTGGAACAGAATTTTTCTGTAATATTTATATTCACAAAGGTGCAGGGGCTTACATTTGTGGTGAAGAATCATCTTTAATGAATTCCGTTGAAGGTAAGAGAGGATATCCAAGAGTTAAACCTCCGTTTCCAGCACAGAATGGTTTATGGGGATGCCCAACTACAATTAATAATGTTGAAACCATTACAAACATTCCTCCGATTATTAATAAAGGCTGGGAATGGTTTTCTAAAATTGGCGAACCGAAACATCCGGGAACAATTTTATTTGGAGTTAGTGGACATGTAAATAAACCAGGTGTTTATGAACTTCCTTCAGGTACCTTGCTTACTGATATAATTTATAATTATGCCGGTGGAGTTCCGGGAAATAAAAGAATTCTTTGTGTAATCCCTGGCGGGTCTTCTATGCCGCCATTACGCGGTGATCAGCTTGAAGGCGTTAAGATGGATGCTGAGTCTTTGCGTGCGGCTGGTTCTGCAATTGGCACGGGGGGAATAATGGTGATGGATGAAGATACTGATCTTGTAAAAGTTTTAGCTCGACTTTCGCATTTTTATCATCACGAAAGTTGCGGACAATGCACTCCTTGTCGAGAGGGAACTGGTTGGCTTGAAAAAATCTTAAAAAGAATTCTTGCTGGTAATGGTTCTGTAAGTGATGTTGATTTACTTATAACGGTTGCAAACCAGATTGAAGGAAATACAATTTGCGCTCTTGGTGAGGCAGCCGCCTGGCCTGTTAGATTTATGGTTACAAGATTCAGAGATTATTTTGAAGCAAGAGTAAGCAAAGAAGTTAATCTGCAAGTTGCAAATAAAGTCCATTCAATGAGAGAAACTGCAAGACCTTTAGCTGAAGTTAAGAATTAGTTAAAATTATAATTATTTATGTGGGTATTTAGGAGTTTTCTTTTTAACGTTTTCACATTTAGAATTGGTTATGCTTTTTTAAGGATTATTACATTTGGAAAGTATCCTAAAGAAATCGTAGCCAACACAGACAAATTAAAAATTGAATTTGTTGGTATATTTGTTTTTCTGGCTCTTGTTCTTCCAGTCTTTTATATACTCTTTAAATAAAATAATCCTCTCAAGTTGAGAGGATTTTTTGGTTTAATAAATATCCATAAATTCATTTAAAGAATATCTATACTATTTATTACTCATTTTTCTTATCATATAATTTACATGAATATCTTTTGGATTCATTTGAGCAGCTAATCTATAATGTCTTAAAGCTAAACCATTATTGTTATCTTTATAATAAGCATCAGCTAGAGCAACCATAACATTAAATGATTTTGGATATTTTTTAATCAATTCTCTAAGATAAAAAATTGCAGCGGCTGGTTTATTTAATCCTAGCAAATCTTTTGCAAAATATATTGCTTCATTTTCATTTAAATGGTATTGATTGGCTTCATTATCATAAATATGATATAGTTTTGTAATTGAACTATCTATCCCTTGATTTAAATAAGTCGTCATTAAATCATCAGATAATGTTTTTAAAGGTATAACTTCAATATTATTGGTTTCAATTTGCATTAAATCTATAGATGGTAATCCAAGATTTCTATCACTTATATTTAATAAATGTACTGCTGCTAATTTATTTTCAGGTTCAATTAACAACATAGTTGTAAATCCAGTACCACCACCAGTATGAGAAATTGTTTTTAATGAATCCTTTTCCATACCCAATGCAAATCCAAGTCCATAATCAACTAAGTTTCCATTTTTAAGTTTTGTTTGTTTTATTATTGAATTGAAAGTAGAGTGTTTTATCAGTTTTCCTTCTAACAAAGATTTTGCAAAAAGAAGAATGTCTTCTGCTGTTGATAATAAACCACCGCCAGCAGACTTTATACTTAGATCTGCAAGTGGAGCATTCTTAATTTCTCGTTCAAAATTTTTTTCATAACCTTTTACTCTGTTAGGTACAATCTCTTGTTGTTTATCTAACATTGTATATTTCATTCCTGATGGTTCAAAAATATTTTTTATAAGATATTTTTCATACGATAGTTTTGATATCTTTTCTATAATCAATCCTAAAAGTGAATATCCAAGTGAAGTGTATTCATATTTTGTGCCCGGCTCATAAATAAGTGAATCATACTCAAATACTTTGACTGCTTCGGCCACCGAAGAATAATATTTTTTATTATGGAACTCACCATCTTTATAACTTCTAATCCCAGCGGTATGGTTAAGTAACTGACGTGTTGTGAATTTCCATTTTTTCTCAGGAAAATCAGGTAAATAAACTCTTACATCCTTATCAAGATCAATCAATCCTTTTTCCCATAATTGTAAAACTGCTACAGCGGTAATCGGTTTTGTGATTGAAGCAATTCTAAATAAAGAATGAATGTTTACTGGATCATTGTCCTCAATATCTGCTATACCTTTTACTCCTAGCCATTGAATCTTGCCATCCTTTAACACTCCTGCTGAAATAGACGGTACCTTTTTATTTTCTATGTATTTAGATAAATAATCATCAAAAAGTTTATTTTTATTTTCTTGAGGAAAAGTTATTTGATTCATATTTAGCGTTATTAAAATTGAAGTGAAGACGAATTTTATTTTATTCATTTTTATTACTTTTAAAAATAATATTTAGTGTTCTAAATTTTCAAAAAAAAAGGCTGATTAACTCAGCCTTTACAATCTTATTTTATTGGAATTCGTTTTTCAATAATATTATCAATAAGCCTGTATTCTTTGGCTTCCTCTGCGGTTAGGAAATAATCACGATCACAGTCCTTTGTAATCTGTTCTATTGTTTTACCAGTATGATTAGCTAAAATCTTATAAAGAGTATCACGTGTTTTAATTAATTCTTTTGCATGTATTTCAACATCAGTTACCTGCCCACCAATACCCTGAGTCCAAGGTTGATGAATCATAATCTTTGAATGGGGTAGTGATGATCTTTTACCATCTGCACCACCAGCTAATAATACTGCACCCATACTTGCAGCCATTCCAACACAAATTGTTGCAACATCAGGTTTAATAAATTTCATTGTATCGTAAATAGCTAAACCTGCAGTTACACTTCCACCGGGTGAATTTACATACATATGAATATCTTTTTCAGAATCTTCAGCCTCAAGAAAAATAAGCTGAGCAATTGTTAAACTTGCAACATGATCATCTATTGCTGTTCCAAGAAAAATTATTCTTTCTCTAAGTAAGCGTGAGTAAATATCCATCCCACGTTCACCACGTCCAGTTTGTTCTATTACATAAGGGACAAGCTGGTTATAGATTTCAATATGATTACTCATTTACGGCCTCTTGTTTTGCTTTTAATTTATCTGGATGAACTTTATTTAATGTGCTATTTGATTTTAAGAAGTCGAATAATTTTTGATCAAGAATTCTTTCTCCTTGATTTGAAGTTTTATAATAGTTGATAAGTTTATCAACAGGCAAACCGGTTTTCTGAAATTCTTTTTCTGCTAACTGAGTATAATCAGAATCATCAATAGTTAAACTTTCTTTTTTCTGAATTTCATTTTTTATCAAATACCATTTTACTTCAGACTCAGCAGATTTTTGCAATCTGGTTCTTGTTTCTTCTTTGTTGAATGGATATTTAGACTTTTTAGCTTTTTCTTCTTCAGCTTTTACATATTCTTCTAATATATTATTTACTAAAGATTTTGGTGGATCAAATTCATTTTTCTTTAAGATCTCACTAACAAATTTAACTCTAATCATCTCTTCAGTTTGCTGATCATAATAAGTCTGAATATCTTTTTTAATCTCTTCTCGTAATTCAGCTTCGGTTGAAACTTTATCTCTTGTAGCTTTCTTTATAATTTCTTCATTTAATTCAGGAAGTACTACTTTTTTTATTCCAAGTATAGAAACTTTGTAAGTAAACTCTTCTTTATGAGAATGTTCAGTTCCATCTTCTAACTTATGCTTGTGCTCATCTGTAAAAGTAAAATTAAAAGACTCACCAACTTTTTTATTTTTAGAATTTTTAATTATATCCTTAGCAATACCATCAGCGGTTAAGTCAATTTGCATCTTTTCTGTAATATTTTCATCAAGCTTTTCGCCATTCTTTTCAATCATCACAATTTCAGCATCGATTGTATGATTTTCATCTGTTATAACATCAGTATCTTCTAAAGTTTTATTGGATTTACGGATGTAATCAATTTCTTTAGCTATTTCATCATCACCTGCTATTAAATCAGGAACATCAAATGTTAATCCTTTGTAATTCTGTATATCAAGCAGTGGAATAATCTCATACTTTACTTTAAATGATAACTCTTTCTCAGGTTCAAATTTTAGATCAGTCATTGATGGCTGGCCAATTGGTTTGAACTGATTTTCTTCAGCAACTTTCCAGAAAAAAGTATTAGCAATTTTTTCAGAAGCTTCATATTCAAAAGCATCGCCATACATTTTCTTTAACATTGATATAGGAGCTTTGCCTTTTCTAAAACCAGGAACTTGAATTTTTTTAGTTTGTTTTTTTACTTCTTCTTCAATTTCATTTTTAATTTCATCATAATTAAGTTTTATTTCAACTTCTTTTTCTGATGAACTAATATCAACAACATTGTATTCCATAAATACTCTAACCTCGAATAAATAATTTAAAGGGATGAAACGAAAGTGCGAGAACGGGGACTCGAACCCCGACACCTCTCGGTACTAGATCCTAAGTCTAGCGCGTCTACCAAATTCCGCCATTCTCGCAAAATTGAATTTTTGGACGAATCCAAAAGCTAAAATCTATTAAAAGAACTATCTAACGTGATATTATTAAACGATTTAAGTGTTAAAAATCGCCTGCAAATATAACCTTATACCCGTTGTTATACAAATAAACTTATTAATAGTTATCACTTTATTGGCTTAAAACTTAACTTTTGAGCAGATGAAATGAGATTTTCTTATTTTTAGTAGTGTCATATAAACTGTAATAATTTTCTTAAAGGTTTAGGAGAACCCTATGGGGTACAAATATCTAAAGTTTACCAGTGCTGGTGCTCAAAAAAAATATAATGAAGATGCTGTTGAAATACTTGAAACTGGTGATGGACTTCTTGCTGTTTTATGCGATGGAGTAGGAGGAGATTATGGTGGCGATTTAGCCGCTAAAATTGCACTTAAATCCGCACTATATTTTTTTACAACTTCAGAAGTTCAGGATTATCTAGAGAGGATTAAGCTAACTATTGATGAATCAAATAACTTTATTTTAAATCATTCATCAGGAAGTTTACCTCTAAAAAATATGGCTACCACATTTGAAATATTTTTTTCCAAAGACAGTTTTGTTTATTGGGGGCATATTGGTGATTCAAGAATTTATAACCTTAGATCTAAAAGATTAAATCAGATTACAAAGGACCATTCCTTAGTTCAAAAATTACTTGATGAAGGTTACATTACACATAAACAAGCTGAAACACATCCGCAAAAAAATGTAATTGTTAAAGCTCTTGGTGATAATTCAACTGTTGAACCTGATATTAGTAAAATTAAAGTTAACGATTTTGAAAAAAATAAATTTTTTATTTGCTCTGATGGTGTTTCTAATTTAATTACACAAAAGGAATTAGAAGAAATACTAAATCGTACAGACCACGAAGAAATGAAAACCGAATTGGTGAAAATTGTTAAATTACGCGGTGCAGTTGATGATTATTCATTTATCATTATTGAAAAAGTTTAATGATAGGTAGAAAAATTCAAAATTATAAAGTGCTATCACTTCTTGGTGAAGGAGGGATGGGTACAGTTTATAAAGTATTAGATACACAACTTGAAAGGTTTGCTGCGCTTAAAATTATTAATCTAAACTCTCTTCACAATTCATCTTTTGCTGAAAGGTTTAAGCGAGAAGCTAGAAACCAGGCAAAGCTTTCACATCCAAATATTGTCTCCGTTTATGGATTTGTTCAAGAAAAAGATATTCTAGGCATTGCTATGGAGTATGTTGAAGGCGATACGATTGAGAGCATTATAAAAAATCGAGGCAGAATAGAAATTAGTTACGCAGTTGAATTGATGGAACAGATTCTTAATGGTATTGAATCAGCACACAACCAGGGTTTTATTCATCGTGATTTGAAACCATCAAATATTATTCTTGATCTAAATGGTAATCCAAAAATTATGGATTTTGGAATTTCAAAATCGATTGATGAACTAAAGACAATTACACAGCATAACGCAAGACCTGGAACCCTTCTTTATATGAGTCCTGAGCAACTTGGTGGCAATACAATAACAATTAAAAGCGATCTTTACGCACTTGGAATAACTTTTTATGAAATGCTAACGGGCTTTCATCCATATAATGCAACAACAATTTATGAGATTATTGATTCGCATGTAAATCAAATCCCTGAAAGAATTTCATCAAAGATTGATTCTATTCCAATTCTTACTGATGAAATTATTTTATCTGCAATGAATAAATCTAATTACAGCAATTTTAATACAGCCAAAGATTTTCGCATGGCTTTAGATGGATTAAAGAAAATTCAATCAAACAATCCATCAGAATATTTTGTTGAAAACATAATCCAGCCAGAAGATGAAACAATAAAGCTTATTAAACCAACAAAAAATTTTACAAGAATTAGTAATATTTTATTATTAATCCTTTTTTTAGGATTGGGGATTATTGTTTTTAATGTTGTAAAATCTATTCTTTCAGAAAATAAAGATAAAACTGATACTGAAGCTTTATCATACACGCAGGATTATTCTAAAAACCCTAATTATTCCAATTCTACAAATTGGATAATTAATAAAGTGCCAACTTCTAATAATCTTAAATCAATTTGTTTTATAGATGATTATAACGGATATATAGTTGGAGATTCTGGGACTGTTTTACAAACAAATGATGGAGGAATAAATTGGAAAAAGAATTCCGTAACATTTAGTAATAATTTTAATTCTGCTATATACAATGATGAAAAAATATTTATAGTTGGTTCATCTGGCTTTGTTGGATATATAATTACAAACTCCAAACAATTAAATAAAATTGATGTTCCGACAACTGAATCATTATTTAAAATTTATTTTGTAAATAACAATACCGGATTTATTGTTGGAAGTAATGGAATCATTTTAAAAACAGATGATGGTGGGTTGACCTGGAATAAAAAACCAAATAATATATCAGAAAATTTGTTCAGTATTAATTTTGCTGATAAGAAAAATGGAATAATAGCAGGCTGGAACAGCACGATTTTAAAAACAAGTGATGAGGGTAATTCCTGGTATCAAAACAAAGTTAATTTTAGCACTTATCTAAAAGATATTTTATTTGTAAACGAGTTTTTAGGATTTATAGTTGGAGGTGAAGGTTTAATTCTTCGCACTGAAAACGGAGGTGATGATTGGGATGAAGTCACAATCGATTCTGAATCTGGGCTTTATAAAATTAGTTTTGATACAAATGGTGAAGGAATAATTCTTTCTAATAGCGGTGAGATTTTTATTTCTAACGATGCCGGCAAAAACTGGAAAAAAAGTTTTATTGGTGAACCCATTATTCTTAATGATGTGCAAAAGTTAAATTCAGGCAATTTTATTGCTGTTGGCAATAATGGAAACATTGTTCAAAGCCGAATCAATTCTAAATGAAAAAGAATTTTATTCTAAATGTTTTCAGATTTCGTAGTGGTATTGTTTTATATTCATTTTTGCTTGCTTTATTAAATCTGCTTCTCATTCAATTACCACTAACAGGAACCTTTGGATACGAATTTGCCGCAATTAATGGATTTCTTTTAACAATTATTTCAGGCTTTTTTACTTTAAAATCAATTTCAAAAGCTGATTATAAATTATCAATCCTTGCACTAAATCTGTTAATCATTTTAGTTGTACCTTTGGTTATTATAATTGTTTATTCAATATTTACTATGTTCTGTTCCTTTTGTGATGGCTTAGGGTTTTATGTTTTAATTGTTGCAACTTCAACATTATTTGGAAGCGCAATTTCATTTGTTGTAGATTTTGTTTTAAATCGATTTAAGAAAACTATTTTTTTAATTATTATTTTCTTAGTTGCTTTAATTCCAGTATTAGAAATTTATTTTCTTCCACAGGTTTACTTTTACTCACCATTAATTGGATTCTTTCCAGGAAACATTTATGATGAAGGATTAAGTCCTGATTTAAAGTTATTATCACATCAAGCGGTTGTTTCTCTCTTTTCTGGTTTGATGATTTTCTTAGTAATTAAATACCGAAGATATTTTAATAGTAAAAAAATACTTCTTATTACTTTAATCTTTTGCCTATCTGTAGCATTTCAATATAGTTCATCATGGTTTGGATTCTCTACAACTTATTCAAGTTTGGAAAACGATTTGAATAAAGAAATATCTTCAGACCAAATTATTTTACACTATGATAAACTAAACGAAATGGAATCAGAATTTTTAAAGCTTTGCGCTTATTATTATTATTCTGAATTAGAAAATGTGCTACAAGTAAAACCATCTAAACAAATACATATTTATATATTCAATAGTAGGGAACAAAAGAAAGTGCTGTTTGGTGCTGGCAATGCTGATGTAGCAAAACCCTGGCAGTATGCAATTTACATTAGTGCAGATTCCTGGGAACATACATTAAAACACGAGTTAGTTCACATCTTTTCTGCAGAATTTGGTACTGGTCCATTTAAACTTGCAGCTGGTTTTAATCCAGCCTTGATAGAAGGACTTGCTGAAGCTATTGAAGGCACTACAGATGAATACGCGCTTAAAGATTTTACAGCATTAGCATTTAATAACATACGCAGAATTGATCTTAATTCGTTGTTTACAGGATTAAATTTTTTCAAGTCAAATTCATCGCTTTCATATTCTTATAGTGGAGCTTTTATTCAATATCTCATTAAAAAATTTGAAATAGTAAAAGTAAAACAATTTTACTCTAATAATGATTTTGAAAAAACTTTTAATGCTAATTTAACTTCTGAAATAAAACTGTTTGAAAATGAATTACATAACAATACTATACTTAATGATTACACGATGGCTGATTATTATTTTGGAAGGCTCTCTATTTTACAAAAAGTTTGCCCTCGATTTATCTCAGATCGACTTAATGTTGCTTATATATATTTGAATGAAAAAAAATATGATGAAGCAGAAAAACTTTTTAAAGAGATAAATCAAAAGACAACTAATTATTCTGCTAGTGTTGGATTAGCTGAAATTTATGTTGAGAAAAATAATTATAAAGCTGCAATTAAACTTTTAAGCAACGATTTTAACAAGTTTAAAAACACACCATATTCTTATTTTCTCACAATTAAAATGTGTGACCTTTATATTTTAAGTGATGAAATTGAGATTGCATTGTTTGATTATAACTACATAATTAAGAACAATCCGCATAAAGATCTTGTTAGGCTTGCAAAGCTTAGGAAAGATTTATTTAAAAATAATTTGATAAAACAATATTTAACAGGTAATGATTCAGTAAAGTTTAATTGTGTTAAACAATTAAATGATTCAACTTATAATTATAACTCAATTCCTATTTTGATTAACCTTTTTCAATCCCAAAATGTTAATTACAATAATTCGTTGAGTGTATTTAATAAAACATTTATTGTTGATAATTTAGAAAGCAGTTATGCAGCTTTTAGACTTTCTAAGTATATGCTGGCTAACTTTGATTTTGTAAATGGAAGAAAATACGCTGCACTTAGTTTAAGATATAAAGAAGAAAATCCTTTTTACCTAGTGATGAAAGAAAATTATGAGATGGCTAACTCTTTTTTTATCAACAATAAAAAAATAAGTTCTAGAAATATTAACTGAGTTAAGTATAAAAAAATAATAATGAGTTTAAGAAATAAAATATTATTTACAGATAAAATATCTAACATAAGAGTCATCAAAGCTATCACTCAGGTTGCGGATTCCGAAAATTTAAAAGTATTTGCTGTAGGCGGATTTGTGCGGGATTTAATTCTTGGCAGAGAGAAAAACGATCTTGATGTTCTGGTGATTGGTAGTGGCGTTGATTTTGCTCAATCTGTAGCTGAAAAACTGGGAATCACTAATGTAAACTACTTTAAGAATTTTGGTACAGCCCATTTCGATTACGATAATATGAACATAGAATTTGTTGGAGCTCGAAAAGAATCTTATGATAGAAACACACGCAAACCAATTGTTGAAGATGGAACATTTGAAGATGATATTACCAGGCGTGATTTTACAATCAATACTCTGGCTATATCATTAAACAAAAGTGATTTTGGAAAACTAATTGATAATTGTAGTGGGTTTACTGATATCGAAAACAAGCTTATTAAAACTCCACTTGATCCATTTAAAACATTTGATGATGATCCATTGAGAATAATGCGAGCTTTTCGTTTTGCTTCTCAACTACATTTTAATGTTGATGAAAGCATTATGATTGCTGCTAAAGAAATGCGATCAAGACTTTCTATTGTTTCCCAGGAAAGAATTACAGATGAGTTTTTAAAAATACTTTCTTCCCCAAAACCTTCAATTGGATTGCAACTACTTTTTGATTCGGGAGTTTTAGAAATTGTTTTTCCAGAAATATCAATAATGGCTGGTGTTGATCAA
>CXWK01025813.1_pt1 | contig 11564 bp, 11 predicted proteins | sample 590851 | NCBI WGS metagenome assembly CXWK01 (sample SAMEA3498364, study PRJEB10139) | wastewater metagenome | biome: wastewater treatment plant; material: activated sludge | place: Denmark | collected 2014-08-01
TCAGCGTGTCCAGGTGCTCGATCGCCCCCTCCTCCGTCAACTGCACATCGCCGCGGATTTCGAGGTAGCGAGCCGTGTCATCGGGGTCGACGATGAGCAGCGTCACGCGCGGGTCGGCGCGCATGTTGCGGCCCTTCTGGCGCTCGGCCGTGGTGTTGATGCGCGCGCACTCGCCGTCGAAGTCGCACCACATCAGGCACGACTGCGGCTGGCCATCGGGCATCAGCGTCGTCAGCACGGCTGGGATAGGTCGCGTCAGCAGGTCGCAGTGGGAGGCGGGAATGGGCAGGCTCATGACGCTCACACCTTGCGGGCGTCGAGGGCGACGACGCGAGCCGGCCGGATGCGGCACAGCACCGGTATCTCTGTGGCCTGAAACTCGGCCGGCACACAGTTGCCGAAGTAGGGCGACAGCCCGGTGTAGAGCAGGGCTAGCCTGTCAAGATGGGCCAGCGCGCCCTCCTCGGTCATCTCTTCCACCACGCCGCGCACTTCCAGGTAGCGCAGCGGCTCACGCGGGTCATAGCCCAGAAGCGTGACGCGCGGGTTGAGGCGCATGTTCTTCTCTTTGCGAAAGCCGCGCATGGTGTTGACGCGCACGTGCGTCCCGTCAAAGTCGCACCAGACGACAGTCGTCTGCGGACGGCCATCGGGCATGAGGGTGGTCAGGGCGGCGACGCGCGGCCCATTGACCAGATCGAGGAAGCCGGGCGGTATCTCGACGTTCATGCAGTATCCTCCCCACCGGGGACGTGTGGCCCTGCCCAATGGCGTTATCCTTTTCCTGCGCGCCGCAGGCCCATGAGCCTACGGCGCCTTGTTGATGTTGATGTCACCCGCGCCGACGTTGAAGGTCAGAGTCTGCGTCGGGCTGCTGCCGATCGTGATGTTGATGTCGGTGGCGATACCGCCGCTCGGCACGCCCTCGAAGTCGCTGTTGACATCGCCGACGCCGCCGGACACCATCAGAGCGAACGACGCCGCCTCCGGCAGGGTCACCGTGGCGTTGCCCGCGCCGAGGTTGATCTCTACGTCGCCGCTCGGCCGCTCTACCGTCAGGTCGCCCGCGCCCTGGTTGATGTCCAACGTGGTGCCCGGCGGGACGAACACTTCCAGATCGGCCGACGGTCCATTGATGAACTCAACGGCCTCATCTGGCCCTTCGACAAACAAGGTCACGTCCGACCCGCTCTGGGTGAACCTCATGGTGATGAGGTCGAGTTGGGCCTGGGCATCGGCCTCGTTGTCCAGATGGCTCTTGCGGGTCAGGTTGGCGGTGATCTTGTCCGCCTCCCCGTCGCGGATGGTGAGCGTGCCGGCGAAGTGGTTGACGACAAGCGAGGGCACGCCGGGAACGATGACGCTCTGGGTTTCCTCGCTTTGGGCAGTCACGTTGCCGCCCATATCAGTGAGCGCGGTGCAGGCGGCAAGGACCACAAGGAAAAAGGTAATGGGTAGTAAACGTAGACGAATCATGGTGGACCTCCACTGGATAGTTACCCCGCCCGCCGGCGCGCCACCCAGACGGCGAACAGGTCGTGCCCCACGAAACAGCGCAGTTGCCTGAGGCGGTCGAAGCCCGCGCCGGCCATGAGCGTTTCGATGAGGCTAGGCGCGTGGCTGAAAATATCCAACCCCTGGCCTGTGGCGTATATGTAAGGCTCGCCCGAAGCCAGGGGCGTGGGCGGCCATTTCGTCGTGAAGGCGAATAGCCCGCCCGGCTTCAGGACGCGACCGGCCTCGGTGAAGATCGTGTCCAGGCTGCCGATGAAGTGGAAGACGCCGACACAGATGGCGTGGTCGAACGAGGCCGGGTCGTAGGGCCAGGGTGTGTCCTGCAGATCGTGCTGGCGCAGGTCGGCGGCGATGCCTTTGGCGTGGCAGAGGTCGAGCATGGCCGGCGCGAAGTCCATGCCGGCTACGCGCAGCCCGGCGCGGGCGAAGGGCGCGGCCGACAGCCCGCTGCCGATGCCCAGATCGAGCAGCGACTCGCCCGGCCGCACAAATTCATAGCACAACCCAAACAGCGCCTCGGCCAGATAGCAGTCGTAGGCGAGGATTTGCGCGTCGTAGTCGGCGGCGTAGGCGTCGTGGAGGACGGCGAGGTCGGACATGGGTGGCTTCCTTAGACTTGGTTACGATGATCGCTCATTGTCCTTGTTCGAGCCGAACCTTGCGGTTCCGCAAGGCCTAAATAGGATGACCTGCTCTAACGCTTAAGATTGATCTCCTTGATCAACCTGCTCTGGCGATCCAAGGTCACACACTTCTCTACTTCTCATCCAACGCCACCACCCCCGGCAGCTCCCGCCCTTCCAGCAACTCCAGGCTCGCCCCGCCGCCGGTGCTGACGTGGGTCATCTTGTCCGTCAGGCCCGCCTTGCGCACGGCCGCGGCCGAATCGCCGCCGCCGATGATTACTTTCGCGCCGTGGTCGACCATGCCGGCCAGCATCTGCGCCAGTTGATTCGTGCCGTTGGCAAACTGCGGCGTCTCGAACACGCCCATCGGGCCGTTCCAGACTACCAGTTGCGCCCCCTGTAGCTCGGCGTTGAACCGCTCCACCGTCGCCGGGCCGATGTCGAGGGCCATCTTGTCCGGCGAAATGGCCCACACCATCTCCACCTCCGACGGGGCCTCGTTCGACACCTCGGCGGCCACGACCACATCCACCGGCAGGATGAGCCGGTCGGGGGCCATCTCCAGCAGCCGCCTGGCCTCCGGCAGCGCCTCGTCCTCGACCAGTGACTTGCCCAGCTTGTGGCCCTGGGCCTTCAGGAAGGTGTTGGCCATGCCGCCGCCGATGAGGATCTTGTCCGCCTTGTCCAGCAGATTCTCAATGAGCTTGATCTTGTCCGAGATCTTGGCCCCGCCCATGATGGCGACGTAGGGCCGCGGCGGGTTGCCCACGGCAATACCCAGCGCGCCGATCTCCGCACCCATCAGGAAGCCGGCCACGACCGGGCCGCCCTGGGCGCGCATGGCGTAGGCCGCGCCGTCGACGCTGGCGTCGGGCCGGTGGGCCGAGCCGAAAGCGTCATCGACGTAAACATCGGCCAGCGCGGCGAAGCCGGCTCCCAGTTGCGGGTCGTTCTTCTTCTCGCGCGGGTCGAAGCGCGTGTTTTCCAGCACGAGGATATCGCCCGGCTTCAGCGCCGCGGCCGCCGCCTTGACCTCGTCGTTCATGACCGCCGGGACGAACTTGACCGGCCGGCCGATGACCTCTTCCAGCTTTTTGGCGACGGGGGCCATGCTGAACTGGCGATCCTCGGCCGTCTTGGGCCGGCCCAGGTGCGAGGCCAAGATGAGCGCCGCGCCGTGGTCGAGCAGGTAGTTAAGCGTCGGCAGCGCGGCGCGGATGCGCGTGTCGTCGGTGACGGTGATGTCGGCGTTGGGGTCTTTGCTGCTCAGCGGGACGTTGAAATCGACTCGCACAAACACTTTCTTACCCTGGACGTCGATGTCGGCTACAGTCTTCTTGTTCATGAATGGGACTCCTTGTAGATGATTTCGGTGGTTGAGAAATCGGAATAGCGGGCGTCCAGGCCGTCGATGGCCAACACCCGCTTGATGTGCTTGACGCGCCCGGACACGCCGCCGAGGGGCGCGCGATAGAAGCGGCCGACGGCGGCCAGCGTCTCGGCGCGGTTGGTCTGTTCGCCGATGATGAATTCGACCGCCGCCGCCCACGCCGCCGGGCGATCCGGGTCGGGCCGGGCCGCGGCCACGAAGTCGCGCCAGAGGCGACGGCCGTAGAGCTGCGGCAGGAAGCCAAAGCCCCGCGCCTGTAGGCCGGGCAGCAGCGCCGCCTCCACCAGGTCGGCGTAGCTCTCGGCCCGCAGCGGCAGTTGCAGCACCCCGGCATAGATGGCCACAGGCAGAATCCACGGCTCCGACGGCAGCTTGCCCGCCTCGTTCATCACCTGCGTGCCGGCCAGGATGCTCGTGGCGCGGATGCTGTTCAGCGGCAGGTCGGCGCTGGCCGGGTTGATCTCCTCAACCAGCCAGCCATCGACCCCACGGGCCAGCCGCACGGCGACGACGTCGACGGCGGTGTAGCTGCGGCCTGTCTCGTCTGGTGGCCAGGCGTACTCGACGAACACCGCCCGCCCGTCGTCGGCCTCAATGGCCCGCACCAGCCCCAGCCGCTCGCGGCCGAGCACGGTCTTCAGCAGGATGTCGAAGACGACCGTGCCGAACAGGTCCAGCGCGTCGTGGGCCTGGCTACCGGGCAGCAGGTGTTGGCGAATGGCGTGGGCGTCCTCGGCCAGGGCGGCGGCGATCAGGCGTTCGACCACCGGCCAGATGTCATCCCAGACCGTTTGTTCATCGATCATGGCTTGAAACCGGGTACGTCGGGGCGCGGCCGGTCGCGGAAGTGTGGCGGGCCGCGTCGAAACCAGATGGATTATATGTCCGTTTCACGTCGTGGTCACGCACAATTATGGGCGAATGAAGTAGAATCGGGGCTAGTGACGAGTGACGAATTCAGGGCCCGCATCTGAGGATGCGGGATGAGCAACGCCCAACGATGCGTGACAAGCAAGACATGACGAATGATCGACCTACGCTTCGCGGCCGTCGATCGTCCGCCGCCGGCGGTCGGCGGTCGGCCGTCAGCCTCACCGCCGGCCTGCTGGCGCTGATGTTGTTCCTGGCCGGGCGGGTGGCCGGTCAGCAGCAGCAGCCTGCGCCGGTCGCGTCCGGCGGCGGGGAGGTTGGCGCGGGCCAGATGGATGCCATCACGGCCGAGGATCGAGCGGCCATCGAAGCGGAGATCGCCGCCAACACCGCCCGGCTGGCGGCCAACGGGCGGCTGGCTCCGGCGTCGGCGGCGCGCGTAGCTCTGGGCTGGCCATTGGCAGCGCGCGACGGCCTGACCGACCCCGGCTATCACGGCGTCACCGGCTTCGTCGACCATGCGCCGGGCTATCCCAACCAACTGGTCGACTACACCTGCGGCCGGCGCACCTACGACAGCAGCGGCGGCTATAACCACCAGGGCACCGACTACTTCCTGTGGCCCTTCGCCTGGAACAAGATGGCTGCCGGCGATGTCGTCGTCGTGGCCGCGGCCGATGGCGTCATCGTCGGCCGGCACGAAGGCTACCCCGACCAGAGTTGCAGCCCCAACGGCAACCGCTGGAACGCCGTCTACGTCCGCCACGCCGACGGCTCCGTGGCCTGGTACGGCCACCTGAAGCGCGGCTCAGTGACGGCCAAAGGCGTCGGCGCAGCCGTGTCCCGTGGCGAGATGCTGGGTCTGGTCGGCAGCAGCGGCAACTCGTCCGGGCCGCACCTGCATTTCGAACTCTACAGCGGCGGCCAACTGACTGACCCCTACGCCGGCAGTTGCAACACCCTGGACGGCGGCTCGTGGTGGGTCGCGCAGCGGGAATATTACGACGCGGCCGTTAACAAGCTAACCACCGGCACAGCCCCGGTTGAGTGGGCCGAGTGCCCCGCGCCCGACAACCCCCACGAGGCGACGCACTTCCAGCCCGGCGACCGCATTGTCTTCTCCGCCTACTACCGCGACCAGTTGGCCGAACTGCCCAGCCGTTATCGCATCGTGGCCCCCAGCGGCGCGGTCTTCGCCGAGTGGAACCACAGCAGCCCCCGGCCACACTACACCCTGTCCTACTGGTGGTGGGCCTACACCCTGCCAACCACGGCCCAGACCGGCACGTGGCGCTTCGAGGTGCAGTTCAACGGCCGCGCGACCGCTCATACCTTCACCCTCGGCCAGCCCTCCACCCCGATGCCGTCGCCCACCGCGTTGCCAAAGGCCACGGCCACACCCACGCTCACACCAACACCCGCCCCCACCATTACCCCCCGCTGGTTGCCGACACAGTTCCTCTTCGTCCCCTCCGTGGCGCGTTAAGGGGGACGGCCGGCCGCCGGCGACCGGCGACCGACGACCGACGCCCGACGATAGACCACGGAAGAGTGACCGACGCCCACCGACAGCTCCTCTGACCGTGGTCTGTCGTCCGTCGTCCACTAACCTACTGATAACTGAATACTGCTTACTGCTTACTGCTTACAACATCCTGCTATACTTCCCCCATGATCACCAGCCGCACCAACGCCCAGGTCAAATACATCCGCCGCCTGGTGGCCGAGCGCCGGTTTCGCGCCGAAGAGGGCGCGTTTGTCGTCGAGGGCACACGCTGGATGCGCGAACTGGTCGCCGCCGGCCTGTCGCCGCGCGCCCTCTACGTGACGCCGGAGTGGGCGGCCGGCGCCGAGGGCGAGGCGCTGTCGGCCGCGTTGGGCGTCGAGACCACGCCCGTCGAAGCGCCGGTCATGGCCGCCATGAGCGATACCGACACCGCGCCGGGCGTGCTGGCCGTGCTGCCCATCAGCCCGCGTCCGCTGCCCGCCGCGCCGACGCTGCTGCTCATCCTCGACGCCATCGGCAACCCTGGCAATCTGGGCAGCATCCTGCGTACGGCCGCCGCCGCCGGGGCCGACGGCGTTCTGCTGGGGCCGGGCAGCGTGGATGCCTATAACCCCAAGGTCGTTCGCGGCAGCATGGGCGCGCTGCTGCGGCTGCCCATCTGGCAGGAGAATTGGGAGGTCATCGCCCGGCTGACAAACGGGCTGGACGTCTGGCTGGCGACGGCGCGCGACGGCGTGGCCTATACCGCTGTGGACTGGAAGCGGCCGGTGGCGCTGCTCATCGGCAGCGAGGCGCAGGGGGCCGGGGCGCAGGCCGAGCGGCTGGCGACGGGCCGGGTAACTATTCCCATGCGCGACAAGACGGAGTCGCTCAACGCGGCCATGGCCGCGGGTATCCTCCTCTTCGAAGCCGCGCGACAGCGGGGAGGGCTCAAGTCCGCAGTTTGAGGCGCACGACGCCGTCATCGAGGGCGGCGAAGACGAAGCGCCGGCGGCACTCCGGGCACAGGCCGTCCATGGCGTCGAAGCCCAGGTCGAGGCGGATGCCGTAGGCGTTGACCAGCAGCGGCCGCAGGTGTTCGTTCCCCTCCAGCCGCAGCCAGCCATCGTGGGCCTGGATGGCCGCCGTTTGCAGCGTCTCTTCGCCCAGCAGCAGTTGAAAGTCAGCGTAGAGGTAGCCGCAACGGCCGCAGGCGGCGAAGCGCTGCTGCACCCGGTCGACCATCTCGCGCTCGCCGCGCGACAGGCGACGCGGCGCGCGCGGCACTTCCAGCGGCGTGGCGACGAGCGGCTCAGCCACAGGCTCGGCTGTCAGGTCGTCTTCAGCCGGCTCCGTTACGAATTCGCCGGCGGTCGGTGGTCGGCCGTCGTCCGCCGTCTGTGGTCCGTCGTCCGTCAGCGGTCGTCCGTCGGCGGTCGGGTCTACCGGCGCGTCGGTCAGGGGCGTATCGCCGGGCATCCCCAGATCAGGGTTGCCGGTCGGAGTGGTGTTGGTAGGGCCGTCGCCAGTCTGGGTGTCGTTGTCCATGTCCGGCCATTCTAACGGCGCGGCGGCGGCTGTCAAATTGCCGTCTCGCGCCGGCGTGCGATGCACCTTCTGAGGTGCGTTGCACGTCTCTGAGTGACGAGTGACCAGTCAAACAAAGTGCGATGCACTCAAGGCAGTGCGTTGCACTGGGGAAGAGATAGATGGAAATCCGATCCATAACCCTGTTCTGTGACGCCGATCGCGCGCCGGCCGGTCTGGCCCCCTTCCTGCGCGCCGCGCGGGAGGCGTTCCCCGTGCGCGTCCAGTCGACGAGGCTGGGCGCGCCGCCCTTCCCGGCGTGGCTGCCGCCCCACCGGCCGGCCGGGGCCGCGGCCGACTTCGCCGCCGCCTGGCGCGCCGCCGGGGTCGACTACGTCAGCCTCGGCCCGGCGCGGTTGGACGACGACGCGGCCTGGCTCGACCTCATCCCCGACCTGCTCGGCGCGGCCGACGCCCTTTTTGCCTCAGTCGAGATCGCCACGGTCGACGGACACATCGACGTGGGCCGCTGTCACGACGTGGCGGCGCTGATCCGGCGAGTCAGTACCATGACCCCCGACGGCTTTAGCAACCTGTTCCTCGGCGCGCTGGCCGGTTGCGGTTCCGGCCACCCGTTTCTGCCGGCCAGCTACCACGGCGGCGGCGCGCCCCGCTTCGCCATCGCCGTGGAAGCGGCCGGCGTGGCCCTGTCGGCCATCGCCGGCGCGGCGACGCTGGACGAGGCCCGCGCCCGGCTGGTAGACGGCATCGAGCGCGCCGCCGCAGCCGTCGTCCCCGTGGCCGAGCGGCTGGCGGCCGAGTTCGGGGTTGCCTTCGACGGGCTGGACTTCTCGCTCGCCCCCTACCCGACCGAAGAGAAGAGCTTAGGCGCGGCGCTGGAGGCAGTTGGCGCGCGGCTGGGCACGCCGGGAGCGCTGTTCGCCGCGGCCTTCATCACCGAGGCCATCGACCGAGCGCGCTTCTCACGGACGGGCTTCTCCGGGCTGATGCTGCCCGTGCTGGAAGATACCACCCTGGCGCGGCGGGCAGCGGCGGGGGAGCTGGCACTGAATGACCTATTGCTCTACTCGGCCGTCTGCGGCGTCGGCCTGGACACCGTACCATTGCCCGGCGATGTCAGCGAAGCGACGCTGGCCGGCATCCTGCTGGACACGGCGGCGCTGTCGGCCCGGCTGCGCAAGCCGCTCGTGGCCCGGCTGATGCCGTTGCCGGGGTTAGTGGCTGGCGACGCGACAACGTTTTCGTTTGAGTACTTCGCCGGCGGCGGGGTGATGGACGTTGGCGGCGCCGGGGCCGGCGGGTTGCTGGGCGGCGGCCGTCTGGCGCTGTCGGCCTATCGGCCGCGGGCGAATGGGCTATAATCCGCGCCGGAGCACGCTATGTCCGACACTCCTACGCTGCAATCCCTCCTCGCTGCCTGGTCGGCCGCCGTCGCCGGTACCAGCCACCCCCAACCCCCCGCCTACACTGGCCCGGACGTGCCCCTGACCGGCTTCACCGAGAAGACGAGCGAGGTGGAACCCGGTGCGGCCTTCGTCGCCCGCGTGCGCACCGGCAGCGACGGCCACCCCTACATCGGCGACGCCCTGGCCCGCGGCGCGAGCCTTATCCTGGCCCAACGGTCGCCGGAACAGACCAGCGTAGTCGTGCCGCCCGGCGTTGTCTACCTGACCGTGCCCGACACGGCCGAGGCGCTGGCCTGGCTCTCGGCCGCCTGGGAGGGCTTCCCCAGCCAGAGCCTCGTCGTCATCGGCATCACCGGCACCGACGGCAAGACCAGCACGGCCAACATCCTGTTCAGCATCCTGCGCGCCGCCGGCCTCCGCGCCGGGCTGCTCAGCACCATCCGCGCCGTCATCGGCGACGAGGAAGAGCCACTGGCGCTGCACGTGACCACGCCCGAAGCGCCGGTCGTCCAGCGCTACCTGCGCCGCATGGTCGAGGCCGGGCTGACCCACGTCGTCGTCGAGGCCACGTCCCACGCCCTGGCCCAGAGCCGCGTGGCCGCCGTCGCCTTCGACGCGGCCGTCGTCACCAATATCACCCACGAACACCTCGACTACCACGGCAGCGCCGACGCCTACTTCGCCGCCAAGCGCCGTCTGTTCGAGTCTCTTTTCGATGATCCCATCCGCGACCCCTCGGCCAACACGCTCAAGGCAGCGACGCGGCCGACGGCCNNGCCGGTCGTCCAGCGCTACCTGCGGCGCATGGCCGACGCTGGACTGACCCACGTCGTGCTGGAGACCACCTCCCACGCCCTGGCCCAGAGCCGCGTGGCGGCCATCGATTTCGACGTGGCTGTCGTCACCAACATCACTCACGAACACCTCGACTACCACGGCAGCCACGCGGCCTATTTTGCCGCCAAGCGACGCCTATTCGACGCCCTGTCCAACCCACCGGTCAATCTGCCCGCCAGCGCCCACAAAACGGCCACACCCCGCACGGCCGTCCTCAATCGTGACGACGCCTCTTACGCGCCGCTGGCCGAGGGGCTGGCCGGGCGGCCGGCGCGGGTCCTGACCTATGGCCTGGGCCAGCCGCCGGCCGGCGTGTGGACCCGCGACGTGACTTACGGCCCGGCGGCGACGCGGCTGGCGCTGCGCCTACCCGGCGTGGCGCCGCTGCCCGTAGTCTCGGCCCTGGTGGGGGAGTTCAACGTCAGCAACATGCTGGCGGCGAGCGCGGCAGCGGTGGCCCTGGGTGTCGCCCCGGAGGCGATTCGCGGCGGGCTGGAAGCGGTGCGTGAGCTGAGCGGCCGGATGGAGCGCATCGACCGCGGCCAGCCGTTCCTGGTCATCGTCGACTTTGCCCATACGCCCAATGCGCTGGTGCGGGCGATTGACGCGGCGCGAGGCATGGCGCGGGGGGGGGCCGACGTCCGCGTCGGCCTTTCACCTTCTTCTTTGCCTGTTGCTAATGGTTCCAGCGTAGATAACGCGGCTCTTGGCCGGGTAATTGCCGTCTTCGGCAGCGCCGGCAAGCGCGACGTGGACAAGCGCCGCCTGATGGCCGAGATCAGCGCGCGGACGGCCGACCTGACCATCCTGACAGCCGAAGACCCACGCACCGAGTCGCTCGACGCCATCCTGGCGACGATGGCCGCCGCGGCCACGGCCGCCGGCGGCATCGAAGGCCAGACGTTCTGGCGCGTGCCCGACCGCGGCCGGGCCATCTACTTTGCCCTGACGCTGGCCCGGCCGGGCGACGTCGTCCTGCTGTGCGGCAAGGGGCATGAGCAGTCGATGGCCTTTGGCACGACCGAATATCCGTGGGACGACCGGCGGGCGGCGGGGGCGGCGCTGGAGGCGTGGCTGGCCGGGCGGGAGATGCCCGATCTGGGGCTGCCGACTTACCAGGGGAAGGATGAAGGCTGAGGGCAGAAGGATGAAGCAGAGTCCGCAGCCTCAGATGCGGCCGGCTAGTGACCCGCCGGCAGGGTGGCCGGCGAACGTCGCCCGCTGATCGCCACCCGATAGAGCAGGAACAGAGCCAGGAACAACAGCGCCAGACAGAGCGGGATGACCTCCAGCGAAGACCGCCGGGCCAGCACACCCATCAGACTGGGGATGGTCGACCCACCCAGCCCGGTGGCGGCCATCTGCATCCCAATTGTGTTGGCGGCGAAGCTGGCCCCGACCCGCCGGCTCGTGCCGGAGATCAGCGCGGGAAAGATGGGCGCGATGGCCACGCCGATGAAAGCCACCGCCAGCAGATTGGACAGCGGGAATGGGTTCCACCACAGCAGCAGCGCGCCGCCGAAGGCCAGCGCAATTCCGCCCTGAACCAGGGTATCGACCCCCAGGCGCTGGGCGAAGACTCCGGCCAGGATGCGGCCGAGGGTGAAGGTGGCCCAGTAGCCGCCGGCCCATAACCCGGCCGTCTGTGGCGCAATGCCGCGCGATTCGGTGAGCAGGCTATAGGCCCAGGTTCCCAGCGATACCTCCGCGCCCACGTAGAGGAAAAACAGGAGGATACTTAGCCACACCCGCGGCCGGCCAAGGGTGGCGCGCATGGGCGTCTTGTAATCGGTCAGGCGCTTTTCCGCCGGGCCGCCGGCCGCCGCGTGGCTCTGGCCGCCCCACCAGGGCAGAGTGAGGACAAAGGCGGCGGCCATGAGCAGTTG
>CXWK01029406.1_pt1 | contig 11564 bp, 5 predicted proteins | sample 590851 | NCBI WGS metagenome assembly CXWK01 (sample SAMEA3498364, study PRJEB10139) | wastewater metagenome | biome: wastewater treatment plant; material: activated sludge | place: Denmark | collected 2014-08-01
TGTAAACCGAAACGCTGTGTTTAACGGCAAACAAATTTTTGTATACAACGCCGCAACTGGTGATTCAGTTGCTAAGCTTGATACTACAGGTCTTACTGGTGGTTTTTATCCAGTCAATGATGTTGAAGTTTCTACAGACGGAATCATTTTTGTTGGTAACCTAACATTAAATGCTACAACGTCCACATTTAGAGTTTATAAATATGTTACAGAACTTTCAGCACCCCAATTAGTTATAGATTATACTTCTCCTTCAGCAATGAGATTGGGTGATAAATTTACAGTTACAGGTTCAACTGCTGATAATTCAATTATAATATGGGCTGCAGCAGCTAATTCAACAGGTGAAGTTGTAAAGTTTACAACAACTGATAATGGAACAACTTTTACTGCTCAGGTTTTATCAGTTGGTACATTAACATCATTTTCAAGTGCTGCAGTTGGTCCTTTAGGAGATGGAAGTTTTTATTTTAATGCTCACGGTATGAATGCACAAAAGTTTTCATCAACTGGGACATTGATCGGAACAATTCCAAATACAGTTCTTGGTACTGCAGGCAGTGCGATTAAGTTCTTCAGAAGTATAGCCGGTGATGAATTTGTTGTTGCCAATGCTTTAGGCACCGGTATAGAAAATGCAAAAATTGTTAAAGTGGTTGGTGGTGTTCCTTCAGCTTCTATTTTATATGCATCCACTACAACTCTTGGAACAAACTCAGCAGGTGGGCTTGGCGACGTTTCAATTCAACAAGTAAGTAATTTTGTATTTAATGTTTTTGTATTAAGTACTAACAATGGATTTGGAGCTTATCGCATTACAGTAATACCCAGCCTTGCAGGTGATTATTATATCGGGGCAGCTGGAACTGGTCCCGGAGGAAGCGATCCACAATTTGCAACGCTTAGAGAAGCATTTGATGTATTAAACGATGCTACTTTTACCGCGGACTGCAATTTTTACATTACAAGTGATATTACAGAAACATACACACCTGCTGTTGGCTTGGGATTAGCGATTAATCCATCACCCTTTGTTGTTACGCTAAAACCTTATACAGGTATTCAGCCTGTAATAACACTTAATTATCCAACTGATTTAAATAGTGGTCCATCGGGTGCTCTGGTAATTGGAATACCAAGCAAAGGGAATGTTACCTGGGATAGTTTAAGAACAACAAAAAATATAGTTATTGATGGTTCAAATACAGTTGGCGGTACAACCCGAGATCTTACAATTCAATCATCACTTACAGCTCAGAGAAATGCTTTTCCGATTACAATTGTTGGAGATGTATCCGAAGTCGTAATAAAAAACACTAACATATATTATAAAGCTCAGGGTGTTAGCACATCCGGTAATTTATTTGTAAGTGCAGTAATGTTAAGATCAAGAAATTATTTAGGAATAAACTGGGTACCAAATAATATTCTGTTTGAGAATAATCATATTAGTGCAAATTTTGATGGAGTTGTTCAAAGTGCACAGGGATACGGCTGTTATCAATCAGGCACACCTCTGCCATTAGATTATCCTTACGATATTACTTTATTGAATAATGTTATTGAGGGAAAAAGAAGAAGTATATCTTTATACAGAGCAGGCAGTCATAATATTTCTGGTAATGAAATAATATTGAACCAAAACATAGCCGCTAATATTTCTAATGAAGCTATTTACGCAGTGGATGTTGATACAAATACAGTAATCTATATCGATCAAAATAAAATTTCCAAAATATCTTCATTAACTAATGGTGCAACTTTTGGTAATACCGCTATAAGTATAGAAAGTTTTGGGACATACAATATTGCAAATAATATGATCTACGGATTTGAACTTACCGCAACAAATCCAATTGCTTATGTTAGAGCATTAAAAAATTCATCTTCGTCATCAGTACTAAATTTTGCATTCAATTCTATTTATATGAATAATCTTGCTGATATTGGTACTGGTACAGTTAACTATCAGGGATTATTTGTTTCTAATGGTACAAATAATTTTGCTAATAATATTGTTTTTAGTGCTGAACCTGATTTTACAAATTATTGTATCTATAGAGATTTAGCATTAGGTACTTTAAATTCTGATTACAATGATTTCTATCCCGTAAACACAACAAACGGTAATGTGGGATTTTTTAACACGGCAGCTACTCCTACTTTGCTAGATTGGCAAACAGCTTCTTCAATGGATCCTAATAGCCTTAGTGTTAATCCTTTGTTTGTATCAGAAACCAATTTACACTTAGCAGGTACCAGCACACCGCTTATGGGTAAAGGCACTGCAATTGCTCAGGTAACAACTGACTTTGATGGAGAAACACGAGATAGTATACCTGAAATTGGTGCTGATGAATTTCCAGGAATTATTCCTGTTGAGTTAGTTTCTTTCTCAGCATTTGCCGATAACAATACAATAGTTGTTAAATGGCAGACCGCAACTGAATTAAACTCCAATTATTTTGATGTTGAAAGAAAAGTTAGCGGCAGCGAATGGAATTCAATCGGAAGAGTGAATGCAGCAGGTAATTCAACAAGTATAGTTGATTATAGATTTGTTGACGTAAATCCTGATGGATCAGTTTTAATTTACAGATTAAAGCAAGTTGATCTTGATGGTTCATTCACATATTCGCAAGAAGTTGAAGTTAATACTGCTATGCCGACTGCATTCAGTTTAAGCCAAAACTATCCTAATCCATTTAATCCAACAACAAAAATAAATTACACAATTCCTTTTGATTCCAAAGTAGCCATTTCTGTTTACTCAGTTACCGGTGAGTTGGTAATGGAATTAGTTAATGATTTTGTTACAGCCGGATCTCATCATGTGGATTTTGATGGAAGTAATCTTGCAAGTGGAATGTACATTTATAAAATGACTGCTGGAAACTTTACTCAAACCAATAAAATGATGTTAATGAAGTAATACAGCGGTAATAAAAACTAACAATAAAGGCACGATTAATATCGTGCCTTTTTTATTTCTAAATATCAATCCAGTAAGAAAATTTAACCAAGAATATATCATCAGATTCTGATTTTAACAGATTTGAAAAATCATTTTTAAAGCTAAATTCACCTGGATTTTCAAAATTCGTTCTGCTGTTTGTCCATGCAAAATAGAAAACTGAGCCAGGAAGCGCTTCCCACCTTAAAACAATATTACCGCGTAAAGATTTAAAATTAAAATCAGGGTTATAAAAACTAAACTGCGCTGCCGGTCCATTTGCATCAGGATCAACTGTGTATGTATTGGACTCCTGATCATAACTAATAGAAGTATTTTCACTTCCGTATAATTTATGATCTAATGTGGGTGTATTTATTAATTCTCTAAAATCTTTGTAATCACCAACAGATAAAAGAGGCTGCATATACAACTGCAAACTAAGTGTTGGCGTAAATATCCAATTTAATCTTATGTTTGCTGATAATGTGTTTTGAGTTAAACGAGAAAAAACATAGCGTGTGTTGTATGTATTTGTTGCATATTGATCAGAAAAATTACCAACCCATTGATAAGATGTATAGTTAAAGCCATACTCAGGTCCCACAGAAAAACTGACTTGTGAACTTGGTTTCCATTCAAATTCTAATCCAAAGTATTTCTCATTGCTGCCTAACTCATTAACCCAATAACTAAAATAAGGTGAAAATATTATTTTTTCTCTGCTATCTGAATATGCACTAAAATTTAAAGAAACATTTGATGGCATATTTGTTTTAGCTCCTCCGCGAGTAAGATTTGTTGATACAGATTTAAAGTTGTAAGATGAATTAAAATTTAATCCCCAATAATTTACAAACTGAAAATTAGAGCTTAAATAAAATCCGTTTCTAGAAATGTTATCTTCAAAATCTGAAGTTCGGTTATATGCAATGTAAACACTTTTGTTTCTAAATATATCATCAGGTTCGTACGATCTATAGCCCGTAACTAGATGTCCATTAATTCTATCAGCCATCCATTGTGAACCGAGATCATTATACTCAAATCCGGGAGAGATCAAACCTAATGCAGCATTTAAATAAAAATTACCTTTTTGTTTATTTATCATAACGCGAGAAAAATATCCACCGATTGATGTTAAACTACTATCCAACGGCATAAAAGTTTTATCCGGTCTTTGCATATAACGGTAAGGTTGTTTTTGTAACCTTAACAAATAATTTTCTGTGCCCGAAGTATATGAACCAATAACCGATCCTGTAACAACATAAGTTTCATCATCATCCAAAAACGTCCAGCCATCTAAACCAAAAGTATATGCCTGTTTACTTAAACGGTCTTTAAGATTTTCTTTACCAAGATCTCTATTAACTGATGTGAAAATAAATCCTATTGACTGCTTGCCTGCATTAAACTCTTTTTGTGTTCTGAAAACTCCATAATGTGTTAATGGCTCCACTTCTTCGTCAAATCTTTTGCCAATATCAGATTGTATTGTTGCATAGGTTCTCTCTGTAAGTGAACTGAGTATACCAATAGACCAGGTTTCATCGATTTTACCAGACAACTTTGCTGCTCCAAGAATTCTTGTCTCAGGAGGGAAATCCACATAACCCGGTGTTGTAACACTTCCTTGTGCAGATCTTCCAATCCTTCTCGAATAAAATAATTCTGGGACTCCAAAATTAAATCCCCAATTGTTATTTGCACCACCAAACCCGAAAGTAAATATGTTTGAACCCTCTATAAAAAAAGGTCGCTTCTCTTCATAAAAAGTTTCATACGCTGAAAGGTTTACAATCGCTGGATCAACTTCTACCTGTCCAAAATCAGGATTGATTGTTGCATCAACATTTAAATTGCTGCCTAAACTAAATTTTAAATCAGCTCCAACTGATGTTGCATATTGGTTTGATTTATAGAATGGATCATAATCATCATGCACAAGATATTGAGCTTTTTGTACGAAGTACGGAAGTATTTCAAATCTCTGTTTGGGTTTAATTCCATCCAGACCATTTAAATCTGCAAACTTAGAAACGAAACCACTTTCCTTTTTTGGAACCATAACATAAAACGACATTTCGTGTTTACGTTTTATATCTCGATTGAGATTAATTCCCCAAGTCATTTTCTCCGACTCATTAAATCTTAATTGTGTAAAAGGAATTCTTATTTCAACATTCCAGCCATTTTCATCTACTGTAGTTTTGTTTTCCCAGATACCATCCCAGGAGTCGTCATCCCAGCTATCATTGTATAAAATACCATCAGCTATCGATCCACCTGCGTTTACTGCAAAGAAATAACCGGATCTATCATCGTTGTAAGTATCCAGATAAACAAAAAACCAATCAGACTCAACAACATTATCACGGCGCATCAATGTTACATCTATTGAATCAGTATTAGAATCTGAAAATCGGCCGCTTATATAAATATTGTTATCATCGTGAGAAACCCAAACTTCAGATTTTTCCGAAACGGGATTACCTTCTTTAGGATCTTTTTGTGTAAATGATGTAACTGCAGGATTTAAATATACACTTTCATTTAAAATTCCATCTACAATAAATTGTTCGTTTAGTTTGTATGAGGTAACTGATTGTGTTGAATCATTTTTTGAAGCGAATAAATTTGAAAAAATAAAAATGATAATTAAAAAGGTACTAGTGATTATTTTCATATTTCTATTTGAGCCTTGTTAAATGATTATAAATTTATCACATCGTTAGTAATTTGATACACATAAAAAGTATCTGAAAATGATTTTGTATGCAATACTAAATTATTTAAGAACTTATTTAATTTTGATTTTTAGAAAAGGTTATGTCGAATGATAAACGGTTAAATATCGATATTCCGCCTGGAAATAATGCTATGATAACCAGGCGGAAGAAATAAGCTATTACTTTTTATTGATTTTAATTTTACCACTAGCAGTATTCAATTCAATCATCGAGCCGCCACCATTAACCACAAACTTTTTAATGAAATTATTTTTGACTAAATCTACATTTGCGGGTTCAAAATCAGATTTAATAAATTTGTCAGCCTCCGATTCAGATAAATTTTTACCAACATACACAGTAGCTACTATATTTACTTTAGAGTCAGAAGGTATTGTTAAATTAATATCTCCTCCAGCAGTATTAAATTCGCTCATACTATTGGATGAAGGGATTAAATCAACATAAATATTACCACCAGCAGTATTTCCATCTACTGAACCTGTAATATTTTTGAGATTAATATTTCCACCAGCAGTATTCACTTCAACTTTTCCGGATGCTCCCTCTAAATTAATGTTACCACCAGCAGTTGATAGTTCAGCGCTTCCAGTAACTTTTCCAACACTTATAATACCTCCCGCAGTTGATACTTCAACATTTCCACCAATATTGCCGATTGAAATGTTTCCGCCACCGGTTGAAACTTCTGCTCTACTTTTAATATCACCGATGTTAATGTTTCCGCCGCCAGTAACAATTTCAGTTTCCGCAAATATATTTCCTACTGAAATATTTCCACCGCCAGTAGATACACTTAGTCTATCACCAACATCTTGCAATTTCACATTTCCACCACCTGTTGAAACATCAACTTTACCTAAAATCTTTCCGTTAAAAGTTATATTGCCCGCACCACTTGATAAATCTAAGTTAAAATTTTCCGGAAGAAATACTTCTAAAACAAAATCATCAGAATCCTGACCATTAAATTCAACAATAACTTTGTTTCCATGCTGCTCAATTTTAAGATCGTTTAAATCATCTTCATCTATATTTTTGGCTAATATATGTGCTTGATCTTTATTCCAAGGTGAAATTGTAATATTGCCATTTGAAACAGAAACAACTAATTGATCACCTTTAGAAACACTGAATGTTTTTTCTTTGTCTGCTGCGTTCGTAAAACCCATTAGTCCGCTTACAACAAATGATAAAACTATCAAAACAAACCATTCGGTTTTTAATGCTTTCATTTTAATACTCCTTAATAATATTATTTGCTTGAAATTTTATGTAATTATTTTCATCCAACTGGGTATTTTTTTGTAAAGTAGAAATATCATCTTTACTGAAACTAAATCCTTTTTTCGAAGCTTCAACAAGAGAGTTAATAGCTTCTATTCTCAATCCTGAACTTGTATCATTTAGCAGAACATAAAGGAAAGTGTTTTTTATTTCCTCATCAAATGGAATTTCTTTCAACGCTACTAGTGCTTCTCTTCTAACACCAGGATTTTCATCAAACATCGTAACTTTCATTATTGATTTTTTAATTTCATCGTCTGTTTTTGTTTTTTGTGCTGCATTTAAAACATTAATTGAGTTTAACCTAGTGCCGGGATTTTGTTCATTAAGCACAGCATAAGTTAAAATACTTTGAAGTTCAGGACTATCTATTTTACCTTTAATGTGCCCAGAGTTTATTGCATCAAAAGTAAACTCAACTTGTCCATCAGATGGATCTGGATCAATAAAATTTATATTGCTGATTTTTAATTGCTTATTTAAAGAGGCATCATTTTTCATATTCCCTGGTAAAGGTTCTTTAAAGATTGAATATCCAATAAATATTCCAAAGACTAAAACTGAGATTCCACTAACAGCAAAACCCATAGGTTTGGAAATGTATGAAGCAATAGCGTCAAATATTTTCTTAAGAATAGGAACATTATTTTTTTGAGCTCTGATGTAACCGCGTAATTCTGCTCTTGCTTCCAATAATAATTTTGGATCAATCGTATCAATAGCATCTTTTTCAATCTTAGAAAATAATTTTTTATATAATTCTAATTCCTGGCGGCACTCATTACAAACATTAATATGCTCCTTAAATATTTTTATACTAATCTCATCCAGTTCCTCATATAAATAAAACTGAATCATTTCTTTATAATCTTTATGTTCCATCGATTTAACCATTAAATAATAATTAATAACAACCTTCTAATTGCACTTTAAGTTTTCTAACAGCTTCAAAAAGATATTTTTTAATTGTTCCTTCTTTGCAACTCATTAAATCAGCTATTTCTCTTATCTTGTAACCTTCGTGATGTTTTAACAAGAAACTCATTTTTTGATTTGGTGATAAAGATTTTAATGCTTCATTAATCTTTTCTCCAAATTCGGAATTAATAAAAACATTATCTGGTAATTGACTCTCATCTTCCGGTATAGATGAAATTGCAACTGAATTGTTTTCATCATCCAGCGAAAAGTGATTTGGTCTGCTTGTTTTTCTTTTAAAATTAATGCAAACATTTGTAGCGATTCTGAATAACCATGTTGAAAACTCGCTTTTAAACTGAAACCCGGATAAGTTTTTATAAACACGGATAAATACTTCTTGATAAATATCTTTAGCATCGTCTGAATCGCCTGTATATTTCATTGCAATTCTCAAGACCATTTTATCGTAACGATATATCAATTCCTCAAGAGCCAATACCTCTCCATTTTGAGCTTTTATAATTAGTTCGTTGTCGCTAAGTGTCATCTATTTATCTTTTAACTATTCGTTAGACCAAAGTTACTTAAAAAAGGTTGGGTGCATTTGAACATTAAATAAAATGTTAGGTTTAATAAATTCAGGTTAGTTTAAAAAGAAAAAACCTGTTTACAAAACAGGCTTTTTCTTTTTTAATTTTATTTATAATCCGGTAGGGATGTCAACATTATCACTTGGCCTTTGTACCCGCTTAAAGTTATTAAAATTGTAACTAAACAATAATGTAAACACAGGTGCTTCAGGTTGAATAAATGCTGAGCCTGTAAAATTTGAACCTGACGTGTTAAACTTCATATCAGATGCATTAAATAAATTTCTCGCCTGAAGTGTTAAAGAAACTGCTTTATCAAGAAACTCTTGTCTTAAGGATGCACTAATCATCATAAATGGTTCTGAAACTGATTGAGCATCTATAAACTTCATATAGTTGCCTGATAACTGAAATCTTGTGCTTGCTGAGATTGTAACACTTGCATTAAGTCTTGCAGACCAGTTAAAAAATTCTTTTTCAACTTTTTGTCCGCCAACATTACCATCAATACTGGTTTGAAATAGATTTATTGAAGGATCGAACTTAAATATTTGCGCAACGGAAAAACTAGTTGAAACTTCGGCACCATAAACATCAGAGTTTCCATAATTATCAAAAATAATATTCAATTTTCCAGTGGTATCAACAGAAAATGTTTGCTCAAAAGAATCTTTAGATTTTCTATAATAAGTTTGAGCCGAAACAAATACATCGCCAAACATTTTTTGATAATTTAATTCTATCGCATCGATATATTCAGGTTTTAATCTTGGGTTACCCGATATTGTAATATTTGGATCCGAATAAAATGCAAATGGATTTAGCATATTTTCATTAGGTCTATTAATTCGTTTACTATAACTTAACTGAATCTGATGATCATCAATTTTTCTTGAAATACTTGCTGACGGAAAGTAATCCATTTTATAAAACTCAAATGATTCATCAAGAGTTCTCTGATCTAGAAATCGATCCATATATTCACCTCTTAACCCAACCATAAAATCAAACCCTTCAAAATTAGAAGTGTATGAAACAAATCCAGCATAAACATTATTACGAAGATTAAACGAATTGGTTAAGTTATTGTCAATTACATAATCCTGCAGGCTTTCATCAAAAATTTTATTTATAAGATCAAAATTTCTATATGAATAATTTGCCTGAACTCCTGATTCAAATGTATTACTTTCATCAAACTTATGTTTATAGTTTAGTTTTGTTCGTCCTTCATTTCTTTTACTATCGTTTGTAAATAGAGTATTGTTCAACAAATCCAGTAAATTGTTATAGTTTTCATCAGACTGATTTTCAATAGTCAACTGTTCATTCAACAATTTCACAAAGTTATAGGTTAGCTCAAAATTTATATCATTGATATCCGGATTTATTTTATGCTGATAAGTAAATGTTGAATTGAAGTAATCAACAGGAATATTCATTCTATTATTGATTAACGAATAATTTGTGGAACCAATTTGCTGATTTGATACTTTAGTATTTAAGCTGCCGTTCATGTCGATAGAACCGACACTAAAAGAAATACCCAGCGCATTTTTAGTGTCAGCAGTATAATCCACACCACCTCTGAATGAATATTGTTTTCTTTTATTTCGAATATTTATATATGAATCATTAAATAAATTTTGATTATTTATGAATGAAGTCCTTTGAATATCCTGTTCATTTGTAAATGTATTATCACGGTAATCAAGTCCACTTGTAAGACTCCATTTATCTTTGTTATAACTGAAAGAAAAATCGCCATTATACTTATCACCTGTTCCACTGTTTAGATTCAGTATCCCACTTAAAGCAAGATCTTTCTGAACTTTTAAATTAATATTTACTATGCCGGCTGAACCTTCAGCATCATACTTTGATGAAGGATTTGTAATTAGTTCAATATTTTCTATCGTGTTTGCAGAAATTTGTTTTAATGCATCAGATCCCTGGAGTGGATAAGGTTTTCCATTTACTAGAATTGTAAAGTTAGAGCTTCCGCGTAAGTAAACAGTTCCATCAGGATCAACACGTACTGAGGTTTGATTTTGCAAGACATCAAGTGCTGTACCGCCCTGGACTGATAAGTTCTGTGCGACATTAATAACCTTTTTATCTAAATGTAGTTCTTCACTTACTTTTTCACCCACTACTTCTGTACCGCTAATTTCATAAGCAGTTTTTGCAAGAGCTATTTTTCCAAGGTCTACTTGAGTATTATTATTTTTTAAGTTCAAATCAGAAACATACTTTGTGTCATATCCAACAAAACTGATTTTAAGATAATAACTACCGTCAGAAATATTAGTTATCTCAAAAGCTCCTTTTGAATCAGAAGATACTCCGGTTATAAAAGTGGAATCAGAATTATTGTGCAAAGTAACATTTGCAAAAGGCAGTACTGATTCAGATAAAGAATCAACAACATATCCTTTAATTGTTTTATCTGCTGCAGAATATGAATTCTGGGCATTTAAACCATAACTTATAATAAGACTAAGTAGTATTAAATATCTTAGCATTTTTATTTCCTTTGATTACGATAAATTTCTGTTAGCAAAATTATTTTGAAAGGAATAAGTTTAGAAGTGATTTGTTGTGAACGGTTGAATAATAAAAATGAACGGAGAAAAACTAACTGATTCAGTTAGAGATTTTATTTAACCTAATAAATTGAAATTCTATAATTACGCAATTCCTTATCTAAAAGTTTAGCCTTACCCGTAATATCATTTAGGAAATTCCAAAAGTTCGGACTGTGATTATGATGGATGGTATGAACCAATTCGTGCAATATCACATAGTCAATTAAATGTTCAGGTAAACGCATAAGATGAATACTAAGATTGATATTATTATTTCTTGAACAGCTACCCCATCTAGATTTGATATTTTTTAGTGAAAGCTTATTGAAATTAAATGAAAATTTACTTGCCAATGATTTTACACGGTCAGGAAGAAATAGTTTAGCTTCAATTTTTAAAGCTCTTTCAATACCATTTCGTATTGCATTTTGCACTTGACAAGAGTCAGATTTGAAATCCGTTGGATATAGAA
>CXWK01018126.1_pt2 | contig 11562 bp, 9 predicted proteins | sample 590851 | NCBI WGS metagenome assembly CXWK01 (sample SAMEA3498364, study PRJEB10139) | wastewater metagenome | biome: wastewater treatment plant; material: activated sludge | place: Denmark | collected 2014-08-01
TTATGTTTTGATTTTTGAACCTCTGCTCACAAAAACAAAGTGAGAAAGAATAAACATAATTACAATTGTGGTTTGCTTTTTGGGAATGATTTTATTTTTTATGGGTGATTTAACTCCGGGTGATATTAAAGGAAACATTGCAGCATTATTAGCCGGAGTTGCATTTGCAGCATTCTTTTTGGGAATGAAAAAAAATGAGCCGCAATATGGTGAGTCTTCAATCTTTTATGGAAATGTAATTGTTGCGCTGATCTGCATTCCATTCATTACTGAAATGAATTCAATTTCACTACAGGATTTTGCGATGGTAAGTTTTCTTGGAGTTTTTCAAATAGCTTTTGCTTATGCTTTATTTAGTTATGGATTAAAAAGAATTATTGCTGTTGAAGCTTCAATCATTTCAATGTTTGAGCCGGTGCTAAATCCAATCTGGGTTTTTATTGGATATGGTGAAGTACCATCGTTTTATGCTATCATCGGAGGTATAATAATTATGACCGCAATTACAGTAAGAACTTTAATTTCAAATTCTGATTTTATTAAAACAAAGTTTAGGTTTTAAGGCTGCAACCTATATATCTTCCAATCATTATCAGCTTTTTCATAACAAATTCTATCGTGTAATCTATCCCGTCTACCCTGCCAGAACTCAAACTTATTAGGAATCAATTTATATCCGCCCCAGTTTTTCGGAATTGGAGGATTTTCTCCAAATTTTTTTTCTAAAGTCAAAAATCTTTTTTCTAAAACTTTCCTGCTTTCAACAACTGCACTCTGGTTTGAAGCTAAAGCTCCGTATCTACTTTTTAATGGACGCAGATTAAAATATTCTTCAGAATCTTTTCTGCTGATCTTTTCAATCTTCCCTTCTATCCTAACCTGTCTTTCAAACTCTCTCCACCAGAACAATAAAGTAGCATTTGGGTTTTCAGATATTTCTCTGCCCTTTCTACTCAAATAATTTGTGAAAAAAGTAAATCCAGATTCATTAAACTCTTTAAGTAAAACAACTCGTGCAGAAGGAAATCCATCTTTATTTGCAGTTGCAATGGTCATTGCATTTGGCTCAATAACATTCGCTTTAAGAACTAAATCAAACCAAAGTTTGAACTCACTGAACGGATTTTTATCCACACCAGACTTTGATAGTTTATTAAGTTCATAATCAATTCTAAAGTCTGATAATTTCTTTTCTTTACTCAAGGTTGTCATCCAATTTTTAATAATTGCTTTATTTAATCTTGTACAATATTTGATTTATTTGTTTAATAGCAAATAGTGTAAAAATTTTAAACAGCAAGTATTTATAATTCTTTCATTGTATCTAAATCGAACCCAAAATGAGGATAATCGGAATACTGTAATAAACTGAAACATAGTTTCACTCATTTTTTAGTAAAATAATACTTTTAATTGCTGGCATATTTATTGGCAATTTATAACCCAATAATCAGGATGGCAAAAAAAATGTTTCAAAGACAAATGGCAAATGGGTTTGTAATCGAAAGTGTAAGTCTATCTCAGGCAACTGTTGCTGAAGCATTAAAGTTTAAAAAGCAACTTGAACTTGATATTGAATTAGGTTATAAAATTATTGTAGTTGATTTAAGTAATTGTCAATCAATTGATAACGCATTTATGGGTGTTTTGGTTATCGTATTAAAACAACTTATGAGATTGGGTGGATCTTTAAAGATTTTAAAACCAGGGTTATTTTCAGATTCACTTCTAAATATAACTGGCACTATCGAAATATTTGAAATTTATGAGTCCATTGAAAATGTAATGGCAAGTATTTCAACACTAACAACTTCCGATAATAATTACAATTCAACAGGATTAGAGCAGCTAGCAATTGCTCAGTAGGATTGACAAATCCTTTCTAATAGTATAGATTTCACTAAGAATTAAAATCGATTTGCGAGCGTAACTCAGTCCCAAAGGGATTCAAAGCAATTGGTAGAATGTCATCCCGATTTATCGGGATGGATGTCGCATTAGTTTTATTTTAGCACAAAAATAAATTCTGATTTTTTTAATTTTGCGAGCGTAACTCAGTTGGTAGAGTGTCAGCTTCCCAAGCTGGATGTCGCGGGTTCGATCCCCGTCGCTCGCTCTCTTCTAATCAAGGCTTTTTTCCTTTTACAGAACTGAAGAGTATTCATTCTCTAACTTAAGTTTAAATAAAATTAAGGAGCTGGATATGAAAGAGAAAATGATGTTTTACGTAATTGTTGTAGCGATAATTTGTATGCTACTGGGTATTGTTGGAAAGTTAATAAGTGTAAAATTTATTATACAAGGTTACACCTGGATGCAAGTCTCACAAACAATATTATTGTTAGCAATTGCTTTAGGAATTGCAAAATTATTAGAGTTAAATAAAAAGTGATTTTTTTAAGCTTATTCCTTTAATAGCTTACAAAAACTTAACTTGATTTGCATATTTGATGTTTAGAAATAAGCTTAAAACTAAAATTGTTTGTTTTTATTTTAGAAAAACTGCATATTTGTCCACCAAATTTTGAATGTATTTTTGGGCGTTTAGCTCAGTTGGTTCAGAGCATCTGCCTTACAAGCAGAGGGTCCGCGGTTCAAATCCGTGAACGCCCACATAGATGGATCCCGATAATTACTTATCGGGATTTTTTGTATATAAAAATATTCTTGCTTTTAATTTTTAGAAAAATATCTAATAAACCGATTAGTACTTAAAATAAAATCTACAGGAAAAATTTGTTAGCTAACAGAGTTAAAGAAATATCAGAATCTCCAACTATGATGGTAGCTGCGGAAGCAAAAAAACTAAAAGCTGAGGGAGTAGATATAATTGATTTAAGTATGGGTGAAGCTGATTTTCACACTCCAAATAATATTAAAGCTGCGGGAATAAATGCTATTGAAGAAAACAAAACTCGCTACACACTTAATCAAGGCACTATTGAATTACGTACAGCTATTTCAGCAAAACTTAAACGAGATAATTCTTTAAAATATAATTTAAATGAAATAATAGTATCTAACGGTGCTAAACAAGGTGTTTATAACAGCATTTTTGCTTTAATTAATCCTGGGGATGAAGTTATAATTCCAGCACCATATTGGGTTTCATATCCCGCAATGGTTTCGCTTGCAGGTGGAAAAAGTATATTTATTCATACTGATGAAAGCACAGGATTTAAAGTAACTGCTGAGCAATTAAGCAAAGCAATTACATTAAAAACAAAAATGCTTCTACTTTGCAACCCTTCAAATCCTACAGGATCTGTGTATTCAAAAAAAGAATTGGAAGCACTGGCAGAAATTGTTTTGAAAAATAATTTTTATGTTCTTGCCGATGAGATATATGAAAAACTTGTTTATGATGATTTTAAATTTACAAGCTTTGCTTCACTTGGAGCAGAAATAAAAAATAGAACTATTCTTGTTAACGGAATTTCAAAATCATACGCGATGACAGGTTGGAGAGTTGGATACACAGCAGCACCAGAATATATAATTAATGCAATTAATAAGATTCAAAGCCACACAACATCGCACGCTTCAACAATTTCTCAATATGCTGCTATTGAAGCAGTTTCCGGTCCGCAGTATGTGATAAATGAAATGATTGATGAGTTTAGAAAACGACGTAACTTTTTTCACAATGAATTGATATCAATAAACGGTATTACGTGTTATAAACCGGAAGGTGCATTCTATCTTTTCCCAAACATATCCCGATATTTCAAAACCAGATCTGATGTACTTAAAATAGATAACTCATTTGATTTTGCAATGCACTTACTTTATGAAGCTCACATTGCTGCAGTACCAGGAAGTGCATTTGGAAGTGAGGGATTTTTGAGAATGTCTTATTCCACTTCAATGGAAAATCTGCAAGAAGCAATTTATAGATTAAAGAATGCTTTAGAGAAAATTCATTAACTATTTTGAAGCGTAAAGTAAAAGTGATTTGTAAACTTTTTCAGTAGGGAAATCCACGCCAGTCCATAAATAAAATGATTTTGCAGCTTGTTGAACAAGCATATTCAATCCATCAATTGTAATTGCATTTTTACTTTCTGCCAATTGCAAAAATTTAGTTTTTACTGGATTGTAAACTAAATCAAAAACAATTTGATCCTTTACAAATGCGCTTGCATTACTTAAAATACTATCATCAACAGTGGGATACATTCCAACAGAAGTTGAATTAACAACTAAAGAACAATTATTCAATAATTTTATTAAATCTGGTTGTTGTAATTCTTTAGGAATAATTGAATCAAATTTCATTTTAGATTTGAAATGTTGTTTTAATGCATAAGCATGTTGCTCAGTTCTGTTTACAAGAAAAATATTTTTGGGTTTAAAGTTTCTAATAAGTGTATAAATAACTGCTCTTGCTGAACCACCAGCACCAATAACACAAACGTCATTATCACTAATTTGATTTTTATAAGGATTTAATGATTCGATTACTCCATTAACATCAGTATTATATCCAATTAATTTTCCTAATTCATTTACAACAGTATTTACAGAACCAATGGTTGCAGATTCTTCGGAAAGTTTATTTACATACTCCACAACTTTTACTTTATGCGGAACTGTTACATTAAATCCTTTCAATCCAAGTGCAACAACACCTTTAACAGCATTTTTTAAGTTAGTGGAATGAACTTCAAAAGGGAGATAAATAATTTTTGCACCTGTAAGTTCGGCCGCAATATTATGGATAAGCGGGGAGTAACTTTGTTTTATTGGATAACCAATTAATCCAATCAATTCTGTATTTGTATAAAACGAATTTTGCATATAAATAAAATAATAGTTTTACTAAACTTCGCCTAATAATCTTTTAAATAATTTAGAAGATTTTATTTCCGGATAATCTTTTTCAAATTCTATTCTAATCGTTGGATCATATATGAATGCTGATTTTAGGCATTCAATTGCTTCTTGAGTTCTGCTTAAAACAAAATTGGCTTTTGCTTTACCATAAAAAGAATTTGCATCTGTTGGATTAATACGAATACATTCATCAAAAGCATTTAAAGCTTCTAGCCATTCGCCCGATTCAAAATATGTTTCTGCTAGATTAAACCAGAGCTCATAATTATCAGGTTCTAATCGTGCAGCTTCTTTATAACTTATAATACTTTCTTTAATCTGGCCAAGTGAATATTCTAAATCAGCCTTTGCGTACCAGGCTTCGGCACTATCCTGTGAAAGAGAAATTGATTTATTGAAATCTCTTAACGCTAATTGGTACTTACCCATTGAATCATAACAAAATCCGCGTGATAAATAAGCGTCATAATATTCATCATTTAATTTTATAGCTTCAGTATAATATTTTATTGCAGATGGAAGATCATCGAGCTCTTCGTAGATATTAGCAATATTATAAACAGCAGTTTCATCCAGTTTATCAAGTTCAAAAGATTTTTTAAAACATTGAATTGCTTCCTGCAATCTTCCAAGATCCGCTAAAGCATTTCCTTTATTAAACCACGCACTTGAGAAATTTTCACGAATTGAAATTGCTAAATCATAACTGTTAATTCCCTGCTCATACTTTTCCATTTTAACTAAAACAATTCCACGATTGTACCAGCCATTTGGATTATAAGGATCAAGCTCTAAAAATTTGTCGTAGGAATCCATTGCTTTTTCAAGATCACCAGAATTTTCATAACAGAAGCCAAGCTCATAATAAACTTCTGCATACTCTGGATCTTTTTCTATCACTTGTAAAAAGTAGTCAATCGCTTTTTTAAGATTTGCTCTACGCTGGAATAGCAATCCAAGACTGAATAGTGCGTCATCATTTTCTGGATCAATTTGTAATACTCTTTCTAATGATTCTTGAGCGTGATCATACAATCCTAAATTTTCTTCAGTAGCTGATTTATCAACCAAGGTTTCAATATCGTTTGGATTTAATGATAATGATTGTTCATAAGCTAATAGTGATTCACTGAATCGAAATAAACCATTAAGTACAATTCCTTTTTTTAACCAGTACTCGGAATTGTAAGGGAATATATCAATGATCTTATCTAAAAGGTATAAAGCATCTTCAAATCGATCAACATCGATGCAAGTTTGAATAAGTTCTTCTATTCTTTCAACTGAATCGTAAACATATCCACTCTCAAGAATTTTTTTGCAGGAAGATAATTCTTCCTCAACTTTTTCTTCTGGCAGATCAAATTCCTCATCATTAGGAAACTCGGAATCAAAAAAGGACATTCATTCTCCTAACTAAATTTTGTTTCAAGAAAAATCTATAACTAATAAAATCGAAAATCAAGAATGGAAAAATTTGTATGTTAGTTAAAAATTTCGTAGAAAATTTAGAGGCTGTATTAACATAATACAGCCATCTCTTAAATAATATAAATTAATTTGCTCTCAAAACTGCGGTAACTTTTTGTGCAGCATCTTGTAAGCTTTTTGCAACTTCAAAATGCAAATCAGATTGATCAAGTAATTCTGCAGCTTCATTTGCATTTGTTCCTTCTAATCGTACCACAATAGGAACTTTAATTTCCATTTCTTTAGCTGCATCAATAACACCTTGAGCAACACGATCACATCTTACAATGCCTCCAAAGATGTTTATTAAAATTGCTTTAACGTTTGGATCAGACAATATGATCTTAAATCCGTTAGCAACAGTTTCTTTATTTGCTCCACCACCAACATCTAAAAAGTTTGCTGGTTCACCACCGGCAAGTTTAATAATATCCATCGTTCCCATGGCAAGTCCTGCACCATTAACCATACAGCCAACATTACCATCAAGTTTAATATAATTTAGATTAAATTTAGAAGCTTCAATCTCTAAAGGATCTTCTTCATCCAAATCTCTGTATTCCATAATATCAGGATGACGATAAAGTGCGTTGTCGTCAAAATTCATTTTTGCATCGAGTGCAACAACTTTATCATCATTTGTAATAACTAAAGGATTTATTTCCAACATTGATGCATCAGTGGATTCATAAGCCTTGTATAGTGCTTTTATGAAAGGAATAAAACTCTTGAACGCATTTCCTTCCAACCCCAATGCAAATGCTAATTTGCGAGCCTGATAAGCTTGTAGTCCAACACCGGGTTCGATCCATTCCTTAATAATTTTTTCCGGAGTTTCTTCTGCAACTTTCTCAATTTCAACTCCGCCTTCTGTGGAAACCATAATTACGTTTTTAGAAACCGCACGATCTAAAAGAATTCCAAGATATAATTCTTTCTTGTAATCCAATCCTTCAGTAATAAAAAGTGTTTTAACAATTTTGCCTTCCGGACCAGATTGGTGAGTTACTAAAACATTACCAAGTATTTTCTCAGCATATTCAGCTGCTTTTTCAGGAGAAGTTGTAAACTTGACACCGCCCTCAAGAATAACAACATCTCTGTTTCTAACATCATAAATAATTCCCTTGCCTCTTCCGCCTGCATGTATTTGTGACTTAACCACAAACTGATTTATACCACGCTGCTGAAGTTTGGTCATTGCATCATCAAACTCTAACATACTTTTAATTGCAATTCCATCCTGAACAGGAACACCAAATTTCTTTAATGTTTCCTTTGCCTGAAATTCGTGTATTTTCATTTAACTACCTTTAATTATTTTTTATTAAACTCTTTACTGTCATTTCGAAGGAGTCTTTCACTGAGAAATCTTTTTCTACTTAATTTTCAGATTTCTCTCCCGATAAATCGGGATCGAAATGACTCAGTACTATTATTTTACTTCTTCACCCATAAACGGATAGCGCCAATCCTTTGGAGGATCAAAAGTTTCTTTAATTGTTCTTGCTGTCATCCATCTCATTAAATTCATTGCACTACCTGCTTTATCATTTGTGCCCGAGGCTCTTCCACCGCCAAATGGCTGCTGCCCAACTACTGCACCTGTTGGTTTATCATTTATATAGAAGTTACCTGCAGCGTTTCGTAATCTATTTGATAACTTAACTATTACATTTCTATCCTGTGCAAAGATTGCACCTGTTAATGCATATGGAGAAGTTTCATCACACAACGTTAATGTTTCTTCAAGCTTGTTATCATCGTAAACATAGATTGTCATAACAGGTCCAAATATTTCTTCTTCCATTGATTTGAATTTTGGATTAGTAGTTACAATTGTTGTTGGTTCAATAAAATAACCTTTTGAGTCATTAAAATTTCCGCCTGTTATTATCTCTGCTTCATTTGATTCTTTTGCGTACTTAATATATTCAGTTATCGATTTAAATGCACCTTTATCAATAACAGCACCCATAAAGTTAGTAAAGTCTTCTACATCACCCATTTTTATTTTGCCGACTTCTGCAACATATTTTTCCTTAAACTCTTTCCACAAAGATTTTGGAATATACATTCTTGAAGCCGCCGAACATTTTTGTCCCTGGTATTCAAAAGCACCGCGTAATGCTGCAACAACAAGAGCATCAATATCGGCAGAATTGTGAACAAAAATAAAATCCTTACCGCCAGTTTCACCAACAATGCGCGGATAGTATTTCATATTCTTAAGATTTTCTGAAATCGTCTTCCACATATTCTGAAAAACTTCTGTTGATCCAGTAAAGTGAACACCAGCTAAGTTTGAATTTGTGAATGCAGGAGTTCCAACCTGTCCGCCAGAACCAGGAACAAAATTAATTACGCCTTTTGGTAATCCAGCTTCTTCAAATAATTTCATCAACCAGTAAGCGGAGTAAACTGCACTTGATGCTGGTTTCCACAAACTAACATTACCAACAATGGCTGGTGCTGTTGGCAAGTTGCCTGCAATGGAAGTAAAGTTAAATGGGGTTACTGAAAAAATAAATCCTTCAAGTGGTCTGTATTCCAAACGATTCCACATTCCACCACCAGAGTATGGCTGATCCTGCATAAGCTGAGCCATGTAGTAACTATTAAATCGGTAGAAATCAATAAGTTCAGCAGCAGAATCAATTTCTGCCTGGTAAGCTGTTTTAGATTGCCCAAGCATTGTGGCGGCATTTATAGTAGAACGCCACGGACCTGCTAATAAATCTGCAATCTTTAAAAAAACAGAAGCTCTGTGTTCCCAAGGCATTTCCGACCATTCTTTGCGGGCTTCAAGTGCGGCTTCTACAGCCATATCAACTTCTTTTTTACCTGCTTTATGATAAATACCTAAAACGTGACTATGATTATGAGGAATAACCATCTTTTCTGTATTGCCGGTTCTAACTTCTTCGCCGCCAATAATAAGCGGAACTTCTATCTGTTTTGATTTTAACTCTGTGAGTTTTTTCTTTAATTCTTCTCGTTCCGGGCTGCCAGGTTTGTAAGCCTTTACCGGTTCATTTATTGGTTGCGGTACTTTAAAATATGCGTTTGACATTTGATATCCTCAAAATTAAAAATTGTAGTTGAAAAATTACTGCTTTTGGGCGGGATTTTCAATTTATTGGTTTAAGTGAATTAAATGAAGAAATTGCTAGAGAATTTCTGGTTTTAATTATTAATATCTAAACAAAAGCATTTACTGATTTCCGAATTTTCCGAATCTTTACTTGGTGCTAACTTATTAAAATAAAGCAATATAGCAAAAGATGGTTTTCGTATAGTTCGGAAAATTTTGTAGTGTGCTTTTAAATTAAAAATAATCTATTCTTAAATAATTACCTGTGTCTCGGTATCTAAACGGATCGATCGGGAGATCGATCCCTACATAAACACATTTTCCTTTTTGCTATTAAACTTTTTGATATTATTTTGTTGCTAATATTATTTGCTGACAAGAAAATGTTTATCAATTTTAACGGCATTATTGTCAGTGCTAAAAGATGAAGCTATCTTAAACTAAATTGGTTTTCAGGGGAAGAAATCCAGCACTTAAAGGAGAGAGGAAAAAATATGGCTCATTTAAATTTCTTGACCACAGTCCCCCGTCTTTATCAGCATCTTACCGAAGAGTACAGCAAAGAAACAAATAATTTTATCCTTAAGCATAAGGTAAATGGAAAATATGTTGGGATTACGTATGATCAATTTAAAGAAGAAACAGATTCGTTTGCTTTTGGTCTTGCATCGCTGGGAATAAAAAAAGATGATAAGATTGCAATCATTTCAGAAAACCGACCCGAGTGGGTTTATAGCGATATGGCAATTCTAAGTTTAGGGGCAATTGATGTTCCGCTTTATCCTTCTCTCACATCGGAATCTGTTGAGTTTATTTTAAATAACTCGGAATCAAAAGGAATAATTGTTTCAACAAAATTCCAATTGAACAAAGTGATGAAGGTTAGGGATAAATGTAAATACCTTAAGTTTATCATCTTACTGAATGAAAAAGATTTTGATGAAAAAAACAAAGACTTGATGACATTTACAAAAGTTCAGGAGCTTGGAAAGACTTACAGCAAATCCCATTCATCTTTATTAAAAGATAATCTTACAAACATAAAACCTGATGATGTTTGCACAATTATTTATACATCAGGCACAACAGGTGAACCAAAAGGTGTTGTGTTAACTCATGATAATATTTTATCAAACGTTCAGGCTGCATTAGATTGTTTCCCAATATCTAACACAGATGTTTTTCTTTCCTTCCTTCCGCTTTGTCATATCTTTGAAAGAATGGCAGGTTATTACACAGCCTTTTCTGCAAAGTGTACAGTTTGTTATGCTGAAAGTATCGAAACAGTCGCGCAAAATCTTGTTGAGATAAAACCAACAATTATGACAACTGTTCCAAGATTGTTTGAAAGAATTCATAGCAAGATTATTAAGAATGTTGAATCACAACCTGAGAAAAAGCAAAAAATATTTTATTGGGCTATGGATGCAGGTAAACGTTATAAAGAAGCACAGAAGAAAGGAAAAATTCCTTTAACGCTTTCTTTGCAATATAAACTTGCAGATAAACTTGTTTATAAAAAGTTACAGGAAAAAACCGGAGGAAATTTACGATTCTTTATTTCCGGTGGTGCAGCATTACCAAGAGCCCTTGGAGAATTTTTTGAAGCAATCGGAATTATTATTGTTGAAGGTTACGGATTAACGGAATCATCACCGGTAATTTCTGCAAACAGAGTTGATGATTACAAATTCGGATCAGTTGGAAAACCTTTTCCTGGAGTTGAAGTTAAAATTGCATCAGATGGAGAGATACTTGCAAAAGGTCCTAACATTATGCAAGGTTATTACAAAAACAAAAAAGAAACTGAAGCAACAGTTAAAGATGGATGGCTTTTTACAGGCGATATCGGTGTATTTGCTGCCGATGGATTCTTATTAATAACAGATAGAAAGAAACATTTATTTAAAACTTCTGCTGGAAAATATATTGCACCAAATCCTATTGAATCAATGTTCTTAGCAAGCAAGTATATAGATCAGTTTGTTTTGATCGGCGATAGAAGAATGTTTTTAACTGCTTTAATCGTTCCTGATTTTGAGGCTGTAAAAGAATATGCTGATGCTAGAAAAATTCCTTATGATAAAGTTGAAGATTTAGTTCGTGATGAAGAGATTTATAAAATGCTTGATAAAGAAATGGATCAGTTCCAGAAAAAACTT
>CXWK01024616.1_pt1 | contig 11561 bp, 5 predicted proteins | sample 590851 | NCBI WGS metagenome assembly CXWK01 (sample SAMEA3498364, study PRJEB10139) | wastewater metagenome | biome: wastewater treatment plant; material: activated sludge | place: Denmark | collected 2014-08-01
CGATCTGGTTAAGGATACCGGCCAGGAGCCGGGCGTGGCCGGCGTCCTTGCGGTCGAGGGCCGTCTTGAACTCCGTCTCTGCCGCACGCAGCAGGTCGTCGGGCGGGGGGTTGGGCTGGGCAGCCACAAGAGCGGCAAGCCGGGCCCAATCACGAGCGCTTAAGGCACGGCTCATGTCCAGGCGATCCTGCTCGCGGCGTTTGGCTGCTTCCCGGTCGGCCATCTCCCCAATCCGACGCGCCTCGGCCGCCTGCCGCTCGAATTCCAGGCGATGAAGCTCTTCCTGATGCGCCTGCTCAGCTTGCAACCGGGCCAGGTCGGCCTGTCTTTGCCGCTCCAGCTCGGCCTCTTGCGTCTGCCTTTCCCGTTCCTCTCTTTCGGCCTGTTCCTGGCGGCGCTGTTCTTCTTTGGCCGCCTCTTCCTGGCGGAGTCGGGCCTCTTCGGCTTCCTCCTCCTCTCTGATGCGCTTTTCCTCGGCCTGGCGTTCGGCGGCCAGGCGAGCGTCAATCTCGCCTTGCGCGCTGACAACTGCAGCCTCTAACTGGTTGCGCAGCGCCTCGGGCGGCGCGCTGTGCAGGGCAGCCTGCGCAAAGTCCAGGCGCCGTTCCGGCTCTAGCGCTCGGTCTGTGGCCAGTTGCAGCGCAAAGTCGTAGAGGGCCACGTTTTTGGGATAGGCGGCCAAGGCAGCGGCCAGGCCGGTCAGTAGTTCGCCCGATGCCTTGGGCCAGGCGCGCAATTCGTCGACCGCGCGGGTGTAGATCTGCAACTGCGCCTTGTCGCGCAGGCTATCCAGCCGGTCGCGCATCACCTGAGAGGGGTTGCCGAACTCCAGCGACGCCAGCACAATCTCCTTGCGCCGTTCCGGCTCCAGCGTCTCGTCAGCGGCGCGCTGGGCAATAAAGTCAAACAGGGCCAAATTGGCCGGGTTGTCGCGCAGGGCGGCGACGACGCCGGTCAGTAACTCGCTGGAGGTCTTTGGCTGCCGGCGCAGGGTCTCAACCTTCTGGGTGTCGCTGGCCAGTTGGCGGCCGCGGCGCTCGGCGTCGCGGGCGCGCTCTTCCAGGGCGGCCCAGCCGTAGACATCCTGGATGACCGCTTGATACCCCTTCTCGCGTATAGCGCCCAGGAGTTTGGCCGCCTGGCGATAGCCGGCCGCGGCGGCGCCGGCGCGGGGCGGCTGGGCGCGTTCGTCCGCCTCAGCGGCGGCTACGGCTTCGTGGGTGGCCGCCTCCAGCGCCAGATCGTCGACCAGGCCGCGGCTCAGGGCCGTCAAACGCTGGCGGGCCTCCTGCCAATGCCCCTCGGCCATCAGGGCCAGAACGTCTTCATACTGCGCGGCGGCAGGCGTAAAGGCGGCGGAATCTTCGGCCGCCTGGCGGGCGACAATCAGCCAGCGCCACAAGTCAGGTCGCTGCCAGGCCGGGGTCTCCTCGGACCATAGCTCGACGGCCTTGCTGTAGAGTTCAGCCCGGAAGTACTGCCGGCCGGAGCCCCAGGCCGGGGAGACCTGCTCGGTGTAGTTGGCGATCTCCTCGCGCCACTGGGCGGCGCGGGCGCTGGGGCGGCGGCGGTGGAAGACGTCGGCTAAGACGGCGGCCTGCTGTAACTGCGCAGGGTCGCGGCGGCGATCCTCATTTCGCACTTCGCGCACCAGGCGCGTGGCCTCGTCGTCCAGCTCATCTTCGTCCCGGTTCCAGAGGTCGATTTGCCCGCCGATGGCGTTGCGGAAGGCGACGGCGGTGGGGAAGCGGCGCTGCGGATTGGGATGTAACGCGCGCTCGACAATGAAGCGCGTGCCGGCGGAGACCTTGGCCGTCCACTGTTCGCCGGCGCGGGCGGCCAGCGCACCGGCCGGCTCGCCCGTTTGGAAAGCGCCCTTGCCGGTGAGCATCTGGTACAGATAGGCGCCGACACGCACCAGGTCAGCCGGCACGCCCGCCGGCTGCTGGCCCTCGGGGGCCGTCCGGCTGACATGGTTCCAGTCGATCAGCTTGATCTGTTGCCGGTCCTCCTGCCAGCGGATGTTGCGCAACTGGAAGTCGGTATAAGACTTACGCAACTCCGTATGGAGCAGGTGGAGCACGCGCAAGACCTGGTCGGCAATGGTGAGCACGGTCTTTTCCGACAGTGGGCCGCGCGCCTCCAGTACGTCGAGAACGGATCGGCTCTCTACCAGTTCCATGACCAGGACGGGGGGCGTATCCTGAGCGCGCGGTCGGGCAATGACCTCCGGAATGAGCGTCAACCCATCGTCGGCCTTGCGCTCGGCGGCGCGTAACAGGCTGAGCGTGTCGGCTTCATCCATGAAGCTCTGGCGGAACTCCGGGGCCAAGTTGGGCTTCAAGACCTTGAGGGCGACCTGCCGCTCGCCGTCGACAAGGCGAGCGCGATAGACTTCGGCCGTCAGCCCTTCGCCTAGCAACTGCAAGACGCGGAACTGCTTGCCGTCGGCGACAGCAACAAGGTCGTCCACCGCCAATAACTGCGCCCCGAGTAGCAGCTTCTGGTCTACATCAGCAACGATTGCGTTAGGATTTCGGTCGGACATGGAGTGCTCTCCCGTTCCGTTTACAACTGATTGATCATAGCCTGCAGATAGCGCGCCAGGTCACTCTCCAGAGGGTTGCCGCTGGCGCGCAGGATGTTCAGTCGCGTCACCGCCTCGCCGCGCACGAAGGCTGAGCGGCCGGGGAACAGCCAGAGTTCCTGGCGGCGCGACTCGACCGCCGCGTCCAGGGCGGCCAGCGCGTCGCGGTGCTCGCGATCACGCCCTCTGGTTAGGGCGACAGGGCGCAGAGCATCCTCACGGCCCATCAGGTTATCAAGCGCCTCGCCGACGCTTTCGGCCGGCCACGGCCCCAGACCGGGCAGGTTAGCGCGACCGCCGTACTGGTCGTACAGTCCGAACAGGTAGGCCTGCGCAAAGCGCTCGACTAGTTGCGGATTGCGCTGGAGCCAGCCGACGAACATGGGGCTTAGGCGGTTGGTGTCGGTTTCCAGGTCGGCAGCGCGCTGCTCGCCGCGCCAGACGTAGAGGGACGGCAGGACGGACTGGCGCTCCCAGGCGACCTCGCCCCAGTTGGTCAGGGTGTAGAGCGGGACGCGGTCGCGGATGCGCAACAGAGTAGCGGAAGTGGCGTCCTTGGTGTTAGCAATGGTCACATTGGAGCGGTTCGCGGCGATGCGCCGGCGCAGCGCCTCAGCGCGGGTCGATTCGGGAACAACGAGGATGGCTGCCTCGCTCAGCCCGCCGCCCATGCGGTCGCTGGCAATCTGGCCCTCGTAGAGCAGGCGCGGCACGGCGCGCTCATACCAGGTGTTGGCATCAAACCCCGCGGCGACGTCGAGGACGGAATCGGCGCGGATTTCGGCCCGACTGCGGGCGGCGGCATAGGCCAAGTTATAGAGGGGGGGGAGGACGTCCTCAGGCCGGCGCTGGAGGGCCAGAGACGCCAGATCGACCCCCTGCTCGCTCCAGACGAAGGTACCTTCGGGGGCGAGCAGATTAAGCGTCCAGGTCCCGGCCAGTTCGTTGAAGGTGACGTGCCAACCGAAGCGCTGGCCGGCGCGCAGCAACGGCTCGCCGGCGGGGTTGTGGGTCGGCAGCCTGGTTGTCCAGGTGCGGATGTGGTCGCGGTAAGCGCCCCAGTCAAGCTCGGGGGGGACGACCCATTGGCGGTTGGCCTGACCGGCCAGGGCGGCCAGAGCGGCCTGAGCCTGCTGGAGCCGGGCGTCGACCACCGGCCGCAACTCTTCGGCCAGGAAGCGCTGCCAGGCAAAGAGGCGGTCTTCCAACTCGGTGGTGACGGCGGCCGTGGCGGTTTGGCGGTCTTGCAGCAAGACGGCCTGCACGGATTGGAGCCAGGCTTGGGCGTGGATGAGACCGCCGACGCGCTGCAAGACGGGCTGGCCGCCGTCGCGCTCGCCGTTGATGATATCGCTGACGGCGCGGGCGAGGTGGCTGCGAAAGGCGGAACTGTCGACGCGGCCACCAAAGCGGGCAACAAACCGCTCAGCCTCTTGGCGCACGACCGCCGCGTCGCTGCCGGCCTGAAACTCAAACAGTTCGACTCGATCGTAGGTTCCGTCCTCTTTTAGCCTGGCCAGGGGCAGCAGGCCCACGCGTGTGTCGTAGAGCAGATCGTGGAGCATGCGCCAGCTCAGCGCTTCGGCCTGCGTCTCCAGCGGCAGGCGGATGGCGTAGGCGCCAATACTGCAGGTCATGCCCAAGCCCACGTCATTGATCAAGCGTCCGGCGCGCTGGTTCATGCGCGACAGGTGTTGGGTGACTGCCTGCTGCGCCTCGGTGGGCAAAACGGCCAGCAAGGCGTCGGTCAAGGTCGTCAGGTGATCGGTAACGTTGGTCGCCCCTTCGATCGGCTCGAAGAGGAAGAGGGTCTGGATGACGGCCATGCGCGCTTCATCGTGAAGTTGCGTTTGCAGGTGGTCGTCGGCGACGTAGTGGAAGGGGACGACGGCGTTGCGCTGGAAGCGCTCCAGTTCGCGCAGCGTGGCCAGTGTGCGCGTCGTCTGCTCGCTGACACGCACTTTCTGCCGCGGGTTGTGGAGGCGGGGCGACCAGTCCTGGCCAACGGGCAAGGAGAGCCACATCTCCACGTCGACATCGGTACGGGCCAAAATCTGGACAAGGCGGGCCATGTCGACGAGGATGCCGCTGGCGGTGTCGTCGAAGGTGGAGCCGACCAGGCGCAATTTGGGTTTGTCGAGTCCGCTGGTGGCCGCGCTGAGCGCCNNGACTGGCTGGCCCCGTCTTTCAGGTCGTAGAAGACGGCCATGCGGGCGCGCGACCGGTCGTAGCCGGGGGCCGTCGGTGGATACCAGTCGAGGTGGGCGAAGCGATCGCGCGTCCGGTCGAGGTTACGTCGTACTTCGTCCAGGTCGGGTTCGAGCAGGACCCACTGTTGCGGCTGTAGGTAGTCAGGCCGCTCTAAACGCGAGGGGCTGCCTTTGGGCTGAATGTCGATCTGCAACAAGCGCACTTCGGGCGGCCACTGGTCACCGAAGCGGCCGCGCAGTGCTTGGGCGATTTGGGGCAGGACGACACGACCGACGGGGCCAACGCCCATGATTAGGGTAGGCGTCCACTTTTCGGCCGCGGCCTCTACGACGCTACCTTCACTCAGGGTTCGCGTCTCGGTGAGGCGGGTGATCCACGGAGGGGTCAGGTCAACCGGCTCGGGTTCGGGCAGGGGGGGTACCTGGCGCACCGGTTGTAGTTCGGTAGGGGGCTTCGACCGCCGGAAGAAGGACATGAATAGCAGCGGCAACAACGGCAACAGGAGCAAGGCCAGCGCCATCCAGGCCGGCGGCAGCACCAGGAGCTGGGGGCCGGGCGGCAACGATGTCGTGACCGCGCCGGCAATACAATCGGTATACGCCATAACGGTGTCTCCCGAGTTGACATTGTGAAGTCCAAGCCCATCCACAGTGGCCTGGTAGCCGAAGGTGGCACCCTCCATATTCACCGAAGCGACGTTCCAGGTGATGACGTCGTTGGCAACATCAGCCGCCGGGGCGACGCTCTCCGGTCGAAGCGCCAGCCGGCCGCCAATCGGCTCGACCAAGTTGATGTTGAAGGCGACGGCGCTTCGTAGCTGCGCCGCCAACTCGGCGTAGAGCGCCGGCAACTGCTGCGGGTCAGTTACTTCGAAGTGATCGCTGGGCGCAGAGGCCAAATCGAGCAGGAAAGCGTTGTCAGCCTGCCCTACGCCGACGGTGATCAGGCGTATGCCGCCATCCTTCAGGCGTTGACCTGCCGTGGCGGCCGCCGTCGCGTCGGTAGCCTGGCCATCCGTCAGCAAGACGATGACAGCCGGCAGCGAGGCCACGCTCGAGCCCTGAGCGGCCAGGTTGGCAAACGTGGTCTCAGCCAGGGTCAGGGCATCGGCAATGTTGGTGGTGCTCAGCGGTATCTGGTCGCGCAGCGCGGCGCGCAGCGCAGCGGGGTCTTGCGAGAGGGGCGCGGTCAGTTCGGGCAGGTCGTCGAAGAAGATGACGCCGGCGCGCGAGACGGTGAAGTCCATCGTATCGATGTAGGCCTCTGCCGCGGCGACGGCCGACGCGAAGGCATCGTTTTCGACCATGCTCTCCGATTTATCGACCAGGAGCAGAACGTTGGCCGCCCGTCGAATGGGCGGGCAAACGACGTTAGGCGAGGGCGTGTAGCGGAGCGTGACGGTTGTTTCGCCTGCGCCCCAGAATATGCGCGGTTCTGCCTGTCGGCTGAGATTGCCGACCGTAATCTCGTCTCGGGCCTGCACGTAGGCGGCCAGACCGCCGCCGGCTAACAGGAGGATAAGGACGATGACCAGCGCAGCTCCAACCGCTCGCTTCATTATTGATCTCCACTTCTGGATGCCACTTGGTGGTGAACACGTAGTAACTTTAAAAATTCCGCCGGGTGACACGGTCACCGGTTCAACGATAGCAGGGGCCGCCAGCTGGCACGGCCGGCGGCCCACTTTCGTTACCGGTCTACCCTTCTACAGGTGAACCAAAAGGCGTCCATTCAGTCTGATTGCCGCTGCCGTTGGTTTCCTCAGTCATCACGGCTGGAGCCGGATCGGGCGTCGTCGCCGGCGGTTCGGGCGTGGCCGGCGGCCGGACAGGCGGCGCCACGGGTGCGGCGGCCTGGGCTGGGGGCCGGATGGCGAACGGGTTGTCATCGGTCATCGCCGCGCCACCCTCATCCTGGCCCTCGAAGTGCATGCCGCGGCTCAGATCCAACAACCGGTCCTCCAGCATCATCCGCCCCACCAGCGACAGGTCCAGATAGTCCTCATGGGCGACGCGGGTCGGCACGTCGGGGTCATAGGCCCGGGAGGACAGAGTCCCCACCAGCCCGTTGTCAGCGAGGTGCTGGCGGATCAGGTCGATCTCGCCCTGACGGCCGATGGCCTTAAGGTCCGTCTCAATGACCCGCTGGGCGAAGTCGGTATCGATGGTATCGTTGCGCCCAGACTGCTGCGTCCGCCGCATGACGACGTAGCCGTGGATGGCGTTGAAGATGTCTGGCCGAGCCCGACTCGATTCGTCCAGGTCTTGGTTCCAGCCACGCGTTAGCCAGATGGTCTGTGGTCCGGTGCTCTTGTTCCACGTAAGCTGCCAACGATAGGTGTGACCGTCGTTGACGGGCCGGATTTTGCCCAGCATGCCCAGGTACAGGAATTGGCGCAGGGCGACCGGGTCTTCCAGCAGCATGACGACGCGCGGATGGAGCGGCCGATAGGGACGGTAGTAAGGCTCTTGGGTTAGCCGTCGCTCGAAGACAACAGCGCGACTCTCAGCGGCGAAGTTCTGCAACAACACCGGGTCAAGCTGCCTGGAGCTCTTGTCCATGTGCGTCTCGTAGGCTTGGAGACACTCGTCCCACGTGCTGAAGTGATCGTACTGGTAGAGGTCGTCCGTGCGGACAAAGGTCAGCTTGTAAGGATTCTCAGAACCGACGACCTGGATACCATAGGTGTCGTCACGAATGTCGCGATCGAGTTGGTGCAAGTCGCGCAGCTCCCCTTGCAGCCCGTCTGAGCCGGAGAAGTAGGTATCGTTTTCGTCGCTTCGCACACGGATGAGGTTACTCTTGCGCCGCGGCGAGACTTCACCCGGCGCGCCGTCAAAGAGCGGCTCGGCGCTGACGTTGGCCACACTGTCGGCGAACACTTTGGGATCGGGAAAGACCTCCTTGATCGCTTCGGCCACGGTGGTGCGCGCCACGACGCCAGCGAAGGGACGACGGGCCAGTTCCAGCACGCGATCGCGGTTCTGAGTGCCCATGATGAGACGGCGTTGGTCAGTGGGAGCGCGACTGGGGTCGTCGAGTTGAAAGGCGGTTTCCCCTTCCCGCTCGGGCAGGATGTCGGCTGTCAGGTGCAGGCGGGGCGGATTGCCGACGTAGTCTGCGCGCCACTCCCAGCGGCTGAGCGCCTTGGCCAGTTCGGCCTCGTCAATGGGCAGGGCCTGGTCTTCGAGCAGTCGCTGCACCTTGGGCGTGCGCGTGTCGTAGGAGTGAGCGTTGATGATAGACTGCTTGCTCTCGCGGACGGCGTCCCACAGCCCAGGCAGGCCGCTGGCGTCGTCGCCGGTGGAGAGGTGCCAGATCCAGGTCTGAATGGCGTCGCGCACGTCCTCGACAGCGGTCTTCATCTGCCGCGCCGTCTGGGCAACGTAGTGGTGGAGGATGTCTTCGCGGCGCAGCTCGACCAGCGCCTGTTGGGCGCTCAGGAACTCCTTCTCCGAGGACTTCTCTTTTGGATGCTCAAGAATGAATAGGAGTTTCTTATCCTTGGTCGCCGCCAGTTGCTTCTCCTTCTGCTTGAAGCGCCCGACCATCTTGATCTCAGGCTTGTCGGCCTTGCGCCGCTCTTGAACGTCGTGGAGAAGGGCCAGAAAGATCTCGTATTCGCGGACGACACCGTTGAAGAAGTCCCAGGCGTAGCCCAACTTGCCGCTGCGAGCAATGAGGGCGTTGTCGGAGCGGCCCATCAGCAGGTCGAGCAGGCGCAGGCGCAGCAGGCGGCGGAAGAGCACCATCTGAGCCTCCTGCACCTGAACCAGCGCATCGCCGGTGGAGCCATAGTACTCCTCGCCACTGGCGCTAATACTGCCCGTGCGCCGCAGCAGGTCATCCTCCAGGCCGCGCAGCCGCGCCTCGAAATCCGCCCGCTTCTCCTTCTCGCCACGGCCATATTCCTTGCGTACATCGTAGGCCATCTCGTTACGAACGGCGGTCTGGATGGCGGCGAAGGTGGGGTCATCGCCCAGGTCGGGGAAGTAGGCGACCCAGCTGTCGGCCGACTTGACACTGGCGTTGGCCAGGCGACTGACGACAGCGGCGCGGGTGTTTTGGTCCTCGCTCTGCTCGTTCAGATTAGCCACGCGCTTCAGGAACAGCGAACTAACCCCCCGCTGGCCGGCGTAGGTGGCGTCATCGGACAAAAAGGTGCGCCGGCGGCGGAAACCGCCGGTGTTGAGGTCTTCCTTGTTGCGATCGGGCGCAGCCAGAGCCATATGGCGTTCCGCCCCCTGGGCAATAAGCCGATATAACTCGTCCGGATCCTTACGCGGCTGGAGGATGCTAAGGAGCATTTGTTGGCCCAGTTGATGGCGCGAAATCTCCTCGACGAAGTGGGCCGGTACCTGGACGGTGTAAGCTCCGACGGCGCTGTACATGGGGATGTCGGGGCGCTTGGTATACTCCGGCGCCAGGTTGGTGAAGATCCACTGCGTATAGGCCGTGCCGGCCTGGTCGTCGAGGATGGCGCTGATGACCTCGGCCATCATCGGGAAGACGCCGAACTTCGATTCCTCGGCCAGCGGCTGGCCGCCGCGACGACCATCGACGAGGTAGCAGGCGTCGAAGATGCGTTCGCGCGGCTGGATGCTGAAGGTCGAGTTGTTCTCCACGTACTCGATGGGCGGCATGGGGAAGTCGGAGTTGATGACCATGAACCGGTTCAGTTCGCGCCAGGCGGCGAACGTCCGCGCCTTCATGTCGCGGTCGGGAGCGTTGGTAAAGACGCTGGGCAGGGCAAAGAAGCCGCGTAGGACGTGGTGAACACCCTGCTGTTGGGCCAGCAGGCGCAGAATGAGGGCCACGTCAAGGAACATGCCCGAGCCGGTGCCGCCGGCGAAGGAGCCAACAACCATAATCTCTAGCCGCCGCTGCTCATTGGTCTTGCCGCGAATGGCTTCCATGGCCGAGCGAAAGGCGCGCCATGTCACCGAGCCGGCCTCCTGGCCGAGGATGTCCTTGAAGATGGCCATGCGGCCGAACTGGCGGATGCGTCCGGCCCCATCGTCAAGGATGAACGTGGCCGGCGACTGGGTGTCGAGCCACTGCTGGGCCTTGTACCATTGGCCGATCTGCTTCAGTTTGCCCTGGCGCACGCGCTCGGCCAGCGGTTTCGAGTCGCCGCCGATGTAGATGAACTCGCTCTTATCGAGCGAAACATTGCCAACTTCGGCCCCCTCTTCACGTGTGCCACCGGCGCTAATGCGTGAGGCGCCCGCCTCCAGCAGCGTGGCTGTGTCGATAGATAGCAACTTAACGTTGGCGGGCAAGCGGCCGTTGTTCGACAGCATCAGATCCCGCTNNAGTACCTCCATACGTGATGACTGCTGTGGGGTTCACCCCCCGCCATTATCTGCTGTGGTAAACGATCTCGGCCGACGGCAAGAAGGCCTCATTCACCCCATCTGTCAGTGTGTCGCCGTCTAGATAGCTATCGCCCTCCGCGCCCAAGGCCGACACGATCACTGTGCGGCGGCCGTCTTCGTCCTTTGCGCCGCGCTTCACCTTCACGTACTTGACGCCGCGCTCCGTTAGCTCATTGGACTTGATGGTGTTGATCCGCGGCGACGAGCGCAGGCCGCGCAGTGGAATCTCGCGACGGCTGCTCATGTCGTACAGAGCGATGTGGCCGGTCGGGCCGCCGGTCAGGCGATAGATGATCCAGCCCAACAGCAACGCCAGCAGGGCGGCCGCCGCGCCGATGATGAGCCGCCAGGTTGTGGGATTGGTGAACGTCGTGTCTTCGCGTGTGAACGGCACGCTCACCTCCGAACCAGCCCACGCGTAGCGGTCGTTTAGTGCGATGCCCGATGTGTCCAGCTTAATCGCGTATTGACCCGCCTCGTCCACCTCTATTGCTCCACCCGTGGCTTCCAGGCGCTGGAAGTTCTCGTTGCTCAGGACGGTCAGTGGGACGACGATGGGGTTGCCGCTGGGGGGCACAAGGGCCGCCTGGTACGTCCCTTCGGGATCGCGCAACACTTCCTGCAGATCAAGCCCTTCCTGCGTGACAGCATTGACAACTTCGATGGTGAAGTCAACCGGACGCACCTGCCCGCGGAAGGCGCCGAGCCAATTATCAACGTGGACGGTCGTCTGGTCCGGCCCCGCTATTCGCAGGTCGAGCGGGATGACCTCGTACTGGCTGATGGCAACGGCCGCCTGATCGTTGGCCGGCGTGTGTAGCAGAGGATCATAACGCTCAGGCGACCAGGCGGCGTCGACCCGGATGCTATAGTCGCCCGGCGCGACAACGCCGCTACCTGTGCTGTTGGTCAATACGCCGCTGAACTCGCTGGCCGAGCCTGGGGTGCGAGTCAGGGGAACCGTCTCAATAACCTGGTCGCCTTTGACGAGGAAGGCGGTAAACAGGCCGGCGACATCGATCAGGTAGTTTTCTACGTCGGTCGGGGCGCCACTGGAGTCAACCAGGTCAACCGCGACCGCGATGGGTTCGGGCACCTGGCTGGGGCCATTGACCGTGTTGAGGGGGAGGGTTGTGCCGTCGGCCGGGCGGGTCATGGTAAAGCCAAAGGGGATGACTTCCGTGGCGCTGAAACGGCCCTCGTCTTCCAGAATCACCATCTCGGGCTGGTCGGGATTGAGGGTCTGGACGGTGGCCCGCAAGCTCCAGGTGTAATCGCCGACAACCGGAGACTGGATCTTCTCCGTCGATTCATAGACGCCGTCCTCTATCTTTTGGAAGGTGTAGATCTCGGCATGGGCGTCCGGCCCGCTGACGGAAGCGGTT
>CXWK01063613.1_pt1 | contig 11560 bp, 25 predicted proteins | sample 590851 | NCBI WGS metagenome assembly CXWK01 (sample SAMEA3498364, study PRJEB10139) | wastewater metagenome | biome: wastewater treatment plant; material: activated sludge | place: Denmark | collected 2014-08-01
GAAGTAGTTATTATTCATATTTTTTATTGTTAATCATTTTTTACAAATTCTATATTTTGTTCGATGGGTATATGGGTGGCTAATTCAGGCGTTTCATATAAATTACCAACTACTTCAAAAACAGCTTCTTCATTATCAAAATATTTAAACTGCCCTATTCTATCTGTGGCGTAGGGACACCCGCCATTATTAAAAATAACTACCCCTACAAATTCGGGTTCTACATTAGTTACCTTAACAAGGTCGGTAAAGAATATACGCCTCCCGTTTTTATCCTTTACTTTTATGCACTCCATTAATACAAATTGACCAAGTTCAAAATCATATTCAGGAGGCCATTGCCCCCACGGGAACGGAGAAATATCAGATTGAAAGACTAACTCGTCTTTATCCTTTACAGTCATCCATTCAAATTCATAGTGCATAACTTTATTTAAAGTGTCCCATGCTCTGTGTTTATACCAATCTTCTGTCATTATATAAAATTTGGGTGAGTAAGTGTTATCTCTGGCATTGGAGTTTCCATACGCTTGTTTTTTAATCTANNGGTCTGGTAGCAGTCATATCCTCATCCGAACATCCACCATATTGCTGTTTGGCACAATTACAATTCCAGCACAATATCTGTAAGTCCTTTGGGAAGTTATTTCTTATAACCCACCTATATATAGAAAATCCTACTTCCGCCCTGTGTAGATGACCGTTATTGTTTACATGGTCTATAGTCAAATGGTTAGACCTTGTTACGCCACACCCACATTTGCAATTACATTTTTGTCCATAGTGGTCTAATACTATCTGCTTTCTCTTTCTACTTAATAACTTAGCCTTATCTCTACATTGTTGACAATGAATATACCCTGATATTGCATTATTTGAGCATCTTACACATATTCCATTGTCCTTTTTAATTTGCAACCGCCTTTTTGTTTTTAATTTTTCTTTATCTAAGCATGATTGGCACATAAGTTTTTTATCTACTGCCATACTTGCGCAGTTTAGGCAAATACCGTTTTGCTTCTTTTCTTTTATCTCTCTACTTCTTTTAGACCTATTTTTTTCAAGACAAACAGGGCATAAAGTTCTATCCTTTACAGCTATCCCATTTTCGCATACAATGCAAAGTCCATTAATCTTTCTGTTTTCATACCACTGTTTAGTATATTCTTTTCTGTCTGACATTACACAAAATTTGGGTGGGTTGGAGTTTCTAATGGAGCAGGCGTGTCCATACCATTTAAAACTTGTTCAAGCAATAAATTTGTTTTTGTGAACACACAACCGGGGCATTGTTCTTTTGGATTATCAATTAAACTTCGTACAGGATTTTCGTAAATTTTGCTTATTTCTGACCCATGACAAATCCTCCACGGGTTAGCAAATTTATGGTCTGCTTTGGCATTGAGTACACAGCTATCGCACGGATAGCAATAGCCGTCCGAGTTGAGAACAGGATGGAAAAAGCCAAGAATGCACTTGTTAGGAGCTGCTGGTGGCTTGTACTGAACGAATGCAATATCAGGGTTTATTATATCTGCAACCTGTTGCAATTCTTCGCAACGTCCTGCAATTTTTGATACCTCAAGACAGTTTGGAAGTAATCTTAAATAAGTTGGTTCATATACTTCAACATAAGCCTTTAACTCTTGTGTTAACCATCCTAATCTATCTTTTCCGTATTCAATTTTAACATCTTCGATAGGCGAAATAAGGTCTTCAATAGAACTTACCTTTCCGTGATTAGGGTCAAGTGGTTCGTGATAAATGTCATGGTAAACATAACTGAACCCTAATGTAGTTTTGCTCTTATCAATATCTGGTACTTCAACTATTTTTCTTTTATGGTCTAACCCACTCATACTAACCCTTACCCATGTTAGCATATCCATTGCTGATGCAGATAGATTTTTCCACAACGTCCTACCATTATCATCTTTAATGAGCGGCATCCCATTTGTAATCATTCCAACTTCCAATCCTTTACCATTAAGCATAGTTATCAATTCGCTTATCCCAACTTTCGTTTCAGGACATTTATAAAGTAACGGGTTGCCACCACCGCTAATAATAACAGATTTTAGTCCGAACCTTAAAAGCTGATTTATATAGCTTTCCATTTCAGACATTTTAAGCACATTGCCTTCCCTTGTGGCAACAGAACAAAACGAGCAAGTGTCCTGACAAATGTCAGTCGGCATCAAATGGGAGGTCAGAACTTGCCCTTTCCCCTCACGCAATTTTTGCATTGCCTCTTGATGGTAAAAGAACTTAGAACCAGTACTGGTAAAGGAATTTAAATTGTCGTTACTCATTTGGTATTGTTTTTTCGCCTCTTTCAAGGCGTTGATAATTTTGTTCGTTGAATTGTTTTTTGCCCGGATAGTTGTTTCTGAAAAATGGGTGGTAGTGGTCATGGAAGATTAAAAGTGAATCATCATTGTGTAATGGGTCTTGTCCAGTTCTGCTATCTAATAATCTTTCGTGCATTTTTACATTTGAAACGTATTGTATTTCTGGCACATTCCTTACTATTCTTAACTGATAATCGGGGATTAAATTCCAGTTCTGTGTAGGGTTCTTATGGGTGAAATCCATCCAATGTCTCCGGATAGTTCTTATTGCCATTATGGATGGATTATTTTGGATAACATCTTTTAAAGCAAATCCCTGAATATTTAGGTTATTGGTATTCGTTACGGTTAGATTTGGCGGCACAAGCGAAACAATATCCCACGAATCATCTCCTTCGCATTTTAGTTCTGGAATATACGGGTTAAATCTTTCATCGGCATCCAGTATCATTGCCCATTCGCATCCGTGTTCGTGGATAAGCCTTGAACGTATTACTCCAAAGCCATTGTCTATATCATCAAATACAAGTTTAACTTTGAATTGTTCGCATAGTTCAATAGTCCCATCGGTTGAATAAGCACCATTTGGGCCGGAATGAACTACAAACAATTCATCAAAATATTCAGAAGACCTTTCTAATAAACCCCTCAATGCTATTACGTCATTGTAAACATTACAGGACATTGCTATACTCATAATTATTGTTTGATTTTTTTACAGTAAATTATTCCAGTAGAACCCTTAAATTGTTCGCTGGCTTTTTTCAAACTTGGTATTTTTTGAGAAACAAAGATAGTGAAATCATTAGTAAATGGTTCTATTAAATCAACCCATCCTTGTAATGTTTTTCTATGGATATGTGTTTTGTCAAGTTCATCATTTGGGTAGATATATTCCCCTCCTTCTGACTTAGCAAGTGGCACTATAAATATGGCCGCATCTCTACAAACTGACAGTAATCTTGGAATTATTTTCACAAGTTCATCCATTGGAATATGCTCTAAAACATCCTTTGAAAATATATAATCAAATGGGGATGGGCAATATTCAAGTTTATTGAAAACGCACCCAACTACATCTTTATCACAGTTTTTAATAGCCCATTCGGATATATCAACTCCAAAAGCCTCTACATAATGCTCCCGTAATGCTTTAACAAAATAGCCACGAGAGCAACCAAAATCCAGTACAGTATCTCCCTTTTCAACTCCAAATATATCCATAAACGATTTTGCCATTGGCAATGTAAGTTCGGGTAGCCACTTATAACCCACATAATTTGATACCCCACTTTCTATACCATTCATGTAATAATCTTCTCCAAATGTTTCGCTCATTTTATTCCTTGTTTTTGCTTAATTAATTTTATTGCCTGTTCAATTTCTTTTCGTTCAATTTCGGGATGCCTTGTATATGGGTCAGGCTTTGAGTAAATGTGCTTTAGCCTCTCTTTGTATCTTTCTATTAGTTCTTGTTCGGGGGTCATTTTTTCTTAATGGTATCTGCTGCTAATTGTTGTTGAATTTGTGGGAATAGTTTTTGAAAAGCGNNCTACAATACAGTTAACCACTATCTGCCATTCATTAGCAGTTAACTTTGCACTATATTCTTTTCCTGGTTGGGGGAACATTGCAATTCCCAAACCCAACGCTAATATACCAATTAACTTCATTAGCATAGACTTAATTATTTATTTCGTTTACTAATTCTTCATTTGCTCCTTCTGGTAAGCCCCATTTGGAAACAATTAAATAGCCGCCATTAACAGGCTGAAGTACGATTGGGTCATGAATATTTTTATCCAACTTATACCCATCGGTTACTATCATATCGTTCATATCAAAGTCCTTTACTGATGCACATATTTTAAACGTTTGTTTTTCGTAATGGAAATCTTGCGTTTCGTCCGCAACTAAACGTATTTCACAACCCCATCTGCTTGATGTTACATACCCGTATTTACCCTCTTGTTTATTACTGGGTACATAATGCCTATAATTAGACATACTTTCGTACTTAAACCATCCGCATCTATGCTTAGTACATTCATCATCCCTTAATTTAAAAGATGATATTTCTTTAACATTTTTGTCCGGCACATCCCCTGTGTAATATTCCGCTTCTCCACATAGCAAACCATATTTTTTACAAATACGTTCTACTTCTTCTTCTGTTATGAATTTATTAAACGGGTAGTGTTGTTGATAATATTGGATATGTTTTGCTACCGCTTCTTTCTCTTTCTTAGTGGCAATAATTTCTCTCGTTTCTACCCATGCCTTTGACCTTACAAAACCTAATTTTGACAATTCTTCCCCCTTTGCCGTACTTACATCTCTGCTCAATATTTCTTTTGCCTCTTTTAGAAGTCTGTCAGTAGAACTATCAAATTCATTGTGGATAGCTTCAATAACGGCAACCGTATTAACCTTTGGTTCAAATGCTGCTTTTGCTTTTTTAAATAGATTAAACATAATAGTATATTTTAATAGTGGTTAAAAATTTTGCTCTGTATTAGGTTCTTGTTCTTGCATTTCTTCGGGTGATTCAGCGCCTTCGCCTATAATGTTTGGGTCTTTATGTGTTTTCATGATTGATAATGTTCTATTACGTTTTTAAGTTGTTCGGTTGTAATCTTATTTATTTTTCTGTGGGCTAATTCCATTTCTGCTACCCATTGTTCCCCTACTTTATCTACTAAAAATTTACGATAGTTTTGAAATTCTTTTCCTTTTGGGTTTAGGTGTTGGTTAAGGTTACAATAACTACACCCTGCGTGGACATTATCTTCATCCCATCTTAAACTATAAACACCTCTGTCAACAAAGTGGAGTGGCTGAACTACCGCTTTACCTTCTTTATCCACCTGCTTAATGTTGTATTTTTTATTGCAGCATGGGCAAACAATATCACCATTTTTATCCGTATCCCTTCTTTTTATTGCATCACCAAAAGCCCTATCCGCTTCCCTTAATAATTCACTTTTACTTTGTGTTGCCTTAACCATTTCTCTATTTCCATCATCTTCAACCGCTAATTTACGAAGTGAAGTGTTTTGACGTAAGGCTGCGTTCTTTCTTTGCTTTGCTATCGCTTTTTGTAAAATTGATTCTTTGGATATATCTGTTCTTAAACTTTGATGCCTTTTACAATAACCAGTTCGGGTTAATTTATCCGTTCCAAAAACCGGATAAGAACAGCCTTGTACTTCACAAAATCTCATACCCAATCTTTTATTTTATTTCTTCTGCTATAAAGAACATAAATAGCGGCTAAAGAAGAACCAATAACAGCCCCCCAAATAGAGCCACCATTAAATAAAACCAATACCCCACCAGTTAAAAAGCCACCTAACAATACAAGAAATAAAAAATACCCTACCCGTGTATTAAATAAAAATCGTATCATAATTTTACTTGTTTAAATCAGTATTAAGTATTTCAGATAGTACTTTTAATTCAAATTGGGTAAATTCATCAAAGCCTTTTTTCTTACGGGAAAACTTAAAGTCTGTTATATCACATCCAGCTTCATTCATTTTTAAAATTATCCAAGATTGGGTTCTCCCGTCTTTTGCCCGGTTAATCTTTTCCTCTAAGGTTAAAATTATCTTACTCATACTTCAAAGGTAATAATAATTTCCATTTCACCAAAAAATTTTTTGGAAGTTTGAAAAAAGGTATTACATTTGTCCTTGTACTGTATTTATGTGGCTCGGAATATTAGTTAGCGGATAATATCCTTGCAAGCCATCACACACGCTGGCCACGTTCGACAAGTAAAAGCAGGGTGAAAGCCCCTACCATAAGTACAGTACATTTTTAAAAACGCAAATGAAGCCCCCTATAACGATAAAGATTAAGACAGACGGTAATGAATTAAAGTTTATCGAAGAAAAGAAAGGCTTCTACTACTTTAAATATACCAAGTCTAAAACTAAAAAAGGTGAAATACTTTCCCTTAATGAAGAACAACTCAATAAAATTCTAAAACACAATGAACAAGTATGAACGTAGTAGTTACAAAGAATGTTAATGGCTTTACTTATTATTTAGGTAAGGGCGGTACATGGCAAGGTCTTAAAGATAATGCAGTGGTTTATTATTATGTCCACAATGCAAGAAAAGCAATAGATGATTTGACAGCCGTTTATCCAAAAGGTAAATTCGGATTTATAAGATATTGAAGGTTAAACGTATCTGGTTAAAGCCTTCAATCCCGGATGGATACTATTTTCATCCGGGTATTTTTAAAAAATTACTAACCAATAAACAATAATACCTATGCCACGTTTACTAATTTTATTTGCAGTTATACTTTCCTTACAAGGATGTAATAATGGAAAAAGAGAAAGAGATATAGCCTTATTTACAAATGGTTTCTTAAATGGATATATTTTGATGCAAGAAAACTGTATAAACAAAGCGTATCCAACGGCAGAACAAGTAGATAGTATAGCTATTATTGAAGCAAATAAAATATTGGATAAAATTTATAAATAAAATAAAAAAACTATGACACAAGTAGCAGCAATCGCAAAAGCCCTGTTAGACGGGGAGGTTATCAGTATTATGACGGGTTTCCGGGATTTTGGTTGTACTAATATTCCTCGTGAAATTTCACGTTCCATTGAGAAAAAATTTGATGTTGACATTGACAAAACCCCTACCCCCTTCAAATCCAAGCTAAACCCTTCCCGCTCTGGTGTTTACTACCGTTACAGATTACCAAAAATAAAAACCAATAGGGAGGGAATTAAAGCCATGAAAAAGTACGTTAAGGAAAATTCATGAAAATAAATTTGGTTGTTTCGGTTTTTTGTTTTTAAATTTGTGTCGCTGTTAAAATAAGTTTAAACATTTATTATGAATATAGAGATTATATTAGTATCTTTGTCTCTCATAATCGCCACACAAGGCGGATGTTTTGACTTATTATACAGCAACAGGCCGATGGTTTATTCCATTGGCTTTTTTTATGCCCATAATACAATAAAATAGCTTTTCGGGATTATTCAACGGATGGGGCTATTTAGGGGCATATATAAGGGGCTACATTGGGCGTAGGACTAAGCCCCGCCTGAGCATCTAAGAAGGAACAGGCAAGCCTACAAGCGGTCAGATACGCTTTAAGTTACTTCACGCTATCGGTCACTGATGACACGATAGAACGATGAACGGAGACCTGACGGTTACACGCAGAGTTATCATTCATACGGGGATGCCGACCTCCATATCAAAAGTATGGTGACAGCGGCAGCATTCCCCGAATCCTAAAGAGCCTTCTTGTTTCCGCAGTGTTAAAAACAAATTGCAAAAGGGGTTCTTAGGGTCTCCCTAAGTGGGGTTTGAAGGGGCAAAGCCCCTCATGGGGTCGCAGGGGCAAAGCCCCCGTTCATTACTATTTTATACACTTAAAAAATAAAAGAAGATATGAGTACTAAAACAGATTACAACCTAATAATACCCTTCTCAGATAAATTCAAATCCACATGGGATTTATGGAAGGAATATAAAAAAGCAAGCCATAATTTTAAATATAAAAGTGTTTTCTCAGAACAGGCTGCTTTAGAACAATTAGTAACTTTATCAAAAGGAGATGAAGAAATTGCTGTAAAAATAATTAAACAATCTATGCGCCGGGAATGGCAGGGTTTATTTCCGCTTCACGAAACAACAACTGGAGAAAATGGAAAATCAAAACAATCAAGTAGCACTAAAGACAAAACAGGAAGTGGCGGCACTCTTAGGGAAAGAGTACAAGCCGAATTTAATCGCCGCAATGGAAACGGGCAACAAGGCGGAGATGAACCTTATCTTAAGGCAGTATAAGGATAATGGTGTCATAAACTTCCCTATGGTTATGAGTATTCCTTCAAGTGAAAGAATACCTGCATTAGCTAAACAGGATTTTACCCGTATCAATATGCTTGTAATAGGTGCTTTGACGCTTGCAATGGAAAGCCTTAATACAAAACGCAGGTTGAATGAAATTGAGATATTAGACTTATCTGAAACAATAATTGATAGCGCAAATGAAGATAACCTGTCATTTGAAGATTTAATGCTGTTCCTTCAAAAAATGACAAGGGGTGAATATAAAGTACCGGCAGAACTTGATATACCTAAATTCATGGAGATATTTGAAATATACCGGGAGCAAAGACATCAGGAATTGCATGAATATAGGTACAACCAACACTTGCAGTATAAAGGGATAGGTGATGCTACAAGAGTTACTCAAAAAGATGAACTTTCAGAACACTTTTCAAGTATGGGGGATAGGATGCACCAGTTTAAAGAAACAATAAGTAAATTGAAGCAGGAAAATTACAGCCTTAAAATAGATAACGAATGAAATCATTTAACGAAACAATGGCTGTAATGTATGTTGATTATTATAATGAACATGGGGAAGATAAAACCTATGACTTTGTACTAAAAACCCACGTTGCTTTAAGTGTTCTGAATAGCCTATACGATGACTTTATGAAGGATGGAGTTCAGGATATGGCGATGCTACCCGTTGAAAGAAAACAAAAGTATTGGGATATTGCCTGTAAGTACCATGAAGAAATGGGTGACAGGCTTAAAGCTGCAAGGGCTTGTTATATATTATCATTAATTACTTCAAACGAATAACATGGAAAAGCGTTGGCAAAAAAACATAACACTAACAGAAGAACAATTAAAATTTATAGAACTTCATCATGGTAAAATGTCAATAGGGAAAATATCAAAGATGCTTGGATTGCCCTATGGGAAGGTTCATAATAATCTTCGCCTTTTAGGAAAGGTAAACCCATTGCAACCCAAAGTAGTTAAGATGGAAAAGAACGGTTACTTTGATGTTGATTCATTCGGTAAACTTTATAATTTTTAACACCATGCAAAAGGTATCCATCCCATTATTGAAGTTTATGTATTTGATGAGTAGGAAAAGAAGTAAGAGGAATAACCTTTGTGTTTTGAAAGGAGGGAAAATGTTGGAAAGTGAGTACGAAAAATATATTGCTATCGTAAATGAAATTAAAAAACCATGAAGCGAAAATACATAACATCAACCCAACTTGAATTTATATTTGAAAGTAAAAAGAATGGTATGAGGCAGATAGATATAGCAGCAAAGATCGGAGTTACACCAGCAGCAGTTTGTAAAGTATTAAAACCAAGAAAAAAGGTTGTGGTAATGGATGGTTATTTTGACATTGATAGGGAATATAAAAGATACTATAACTACTAAAAATTAAAACTATGACAAAGGATTTCCCATGTATGGATGATAGTCCATTGAATAATGGCTTTTATTACAGAAATGAAGATGAAATGGATGATAATTGGGGATTTGAAGCCAAACCCTTCATTGAGGACATAGAATTTGAAGAAATAACCGTAGTTAACCAAAATGACGGGGCTATGAACTGTCAAAATACCAAACATGAATAATTGTAAAAATTATAGATGATGAAACACGGGTTATCACCAGAAAGAACGCTTAAATATTTAGGTAAGTATATGAATGAATGGATAGATGCCTACCCAAATAAAATAAAACAATTCGATAATTGGATTGACCAATACATTGAAAAGAAAAAGGCAGTAGCCAAAAAAGAAATAGTAATTAAGCGGAAACAATATTGCTCGTATTGTCGCCGTCCATTTGATGAAGATATTGTTAAAACAAAAGACCATATTGTTCCTTTATCAAGGGGCGGTTTAGATAAGAAGGAAAACAGAATCCCTTGTTGCTACGATTGTAACCAATGGAAAAAGGATTGGTCGCTTAAAAAATGGCTTTTAAAGGTTCGGGACGAAATGACCAAAAAGACAATCCGCCAACCATACGAACCACATACGCTTGGATATATGGTTTCAGCTATAAAGAAACAAATTGATTATATAAAGCGAAATAGCAAGAAGGTTTCACAGTATAAGACGTAAAAAGTCACCGCTAACACACCATAAATACCGATTAAAACGCATTACAGCCATTTTAAGCCACTTTCTCACAAGATAAGTAGGTTTGTATGGTTTTGAAATTAAACAGCCTTAAAACGTCTTAAAATGGCTCAACCAAGTATTAGAGAAATATATAAAGGGTATGAAATAAGGAAACATTCGGGCAACATAGGTGGCTACACCAGCTTTTTCTGCATCTTTAAGGACGGGGTAAGAATATCCCAAATTTGCCTTCATACCATCAAAGCCTGCAAGAACGTAATTGACACCCACGAAAGGTTCATCGAAGAAAACGCAATGCCCATTACCATCCAATAAAAAAAGCCACCAATTACGGTGGCCTTTCCCCCTGAACTAACTATTTTGGTCAACCTGTTCTTTGTTCATGGTTTTTGATTTGCAAGTTTTAATAAAATATCTGCATGGCATGGTTTAGTTTCCCCGCACCAGCAGCTTAAATTTTTACCTCTTAATTCAGAAGCGTCCGATTCACCCCAATATATTGCAAAGCACTTAACAGCATCTTTGATGGCATCGTGTTTGCTTTCGTATGCAGGGCGGCAGTTTTCTACAAGTATTTGAAAGCAATATGCGTTACTTGTTTTTACACCGTAAAGCATTTTGCCTTCGTGCAAATACATTTCTTCAACTCTAAATGGATTACCCCACTTCGTTGGTCTGCCCACATAAACAATCGGAAGCCCATTTGGACTAACCTGTTCACTTTTCCGGCTTCTTTGTATTCTAACTGGTTCTTTGTTCATGGTTTTTGATTTTGGTTAAGGTATTCGGTTTCGGTGGCGGGCATAAGATTAATCGCATTAACATTTACTTCTTCCCCCACATCATGCGTTTTGGTTGTTTCTTTTATTTCAATAACAGCGTATGGCTGTCCTTCGTTTCCATATTCAACCAACACCCTTTCAAATATTCCCCATCTAATAACTTTACAAACACTTCCAACGGGGTGACTACATCCGTGTTTTACAAATTTAACATACTCCGGCATATCCTTTACATCTCTGTCTTCCCACCATTCAAGGCGGCGGAATAGGTGAGGCATATTTTCTGCAAACTCGGCTTTTAGATTTTTACCCTGTAATGGGGATTCGGGGTTTGTAACATAACAGTACATACCTGTTGTAGACGTTTCAAAAGTATGTTTATAAAAAATATCTCCAACTTCATACCTTCCGCTTGTATCAGCAGCAATACATTTTACCCTCGGTTTCAAAAGTTCCTGTATGTTA
>CXWK01005414.1_pt1 | contig 11557 bp, 13 predicted proteins | sample 590851 | NCBI WGS metagenome assembly CXWK01 (sample SAMEA3498364, study PRJEB10139) | wastewater metagenome | biome: wastewater treatment plant; material: activated sludge | place: Denmark | collected 2014-08-01
TGTACGACCCCGACTTCATCGCCCACCGCACCGAAGGCTTCAACGACTACCTGGAGTCGCTGGAGCCGTTCACGCCGGAGTGGGCCGAATCCGTCAGCGGCGTGTCGGCCGACTCCATCCGCGAGGCGGCGCGCATCTACGCCGGAGCGGAGCGGGCGGCCATCTACTGGGGCATGNNNCACGGCACCGACAACACCCTGTCGCTGGTCAACCTGGCCCTGATGTGCGGCCACGTCGGCAAGTCGGGCACCGGCCTCAACCCCCTGCGCGGCCAGAACAACGTCCAGGGCTGCTCCGACAGCGGCGGGCTGCCCAACGTCTTCACCGCCTACCAGCGCGTGGACGACGACGCCATCCGCAGCCGGTTTGAGTCGCTCTGGGGTGTGACGCTTAACGCCGTGCCCGGTCTGACAGCCACGGAGATGGTCGATGCCTGCTACACCGGCCATGTGCGCGCCATGTTCGTCCTGGGCGAAAACCCCATGATGAGCGAGCCGAACCTGGAGCACGCTCGCCACGCGCTGGAAGAAGTGGAGTTACTCGTCTGCCAGGACATCTTCATCAACGAGACGGGCGAGATGGCCGACGTCATCCTGCCCGCCGTCAGCTTTGCCGAGAAGGATGGCACCTTCACCAACACCGACCGGCGCGTCCAGCGCTGCCGCGCCGCCGTGCCGCCCGTCGGCCGCTCGCGCGCCGACTGGGACATTCTCTGCGACCTGGGCCGGCGCATCGAGGCCCGGCTGGGGCTGAAACTGGCGTCGGGCTTCGACTACGCCGGGCCGGAGCAGATCTGGGACGAGATGCGCGCCGTGACGCCCGACTTCTGGGGCATCGACTACGCCCGGCTGGAGCGCGAGGGCGGCGTCCACTGGCCCTGCCCCAGCTTCGACCACCCCGGCACCCCCTTCCTCTTCGCCGAGGAGTTCCCGCGCGGGCGGGGCAAGTTCTGGGAAGTGCAGTACGGCACGAACTCAGAGCTGCCCGACGACGAATACCCCTTCAACCTCAGCACCGGGCGCGTCCTCTACCACTGGAGCGGCAGTACCATGACCGGCCGCTCGCGGCTGGAGGATATCTACCCCGAGGCGGTGTGCGAGATGCACCCCGACGACGCGGCGGCTCTGGGGCTGGTCACTGGCGACTGGGCGGCCGTCTCCTCGCGGCGCGGCACGATCACCCTGCGCGTCCTGGTCACCGGCCGCTCGCCNNATTAAGGACCCAGTACAGATCCATTGAGACAGCTATAATAGGGTCGCGATGCAAATTGAAAAACCCCCAGTCCGCGCCAGCAAGCCCAGAGCGGGTGAACCGGTCTGGGAATTGGCGCGCCTGTTCCCCAGTCAAGGTAAGTGGTCGGTTGAAGAATACTTGGCCCTCGATACCGGCCGCCTTATTGAGTATTCAGACGGCTTTCTGGAGTTTCCACCCATGCCGACGATGGCTCATCAGGACATACTGCAATCCCTGTTTGAACTGTTGAAAGCATATGTAGTGAGACATCAGCTGGGAAAAGTCTACGTAGCGCCTATCCCTGTAAGGCTTAGTTCTCGAGAATATCGCGAGCCTGATCTTTTCTTTCTCTCGACGCCACGGGTTGAAGAAGCCCAAGGAAAGTACCCGAGTGGTGCTGATCTGGTGATGGAAGTGGTCAGTGGCGGCCGTGAGGATCGCAAGCGCGACCTGGTAAAGAAGCGCTACGACTACGCCCAGGCCGGCATCCCCGAATACTGGATCATAGACCCGGACGAGAAGGCCATCACCGTTCTGCGGCTGGAAGGGGAGGCGTATGTCGAGCATGGCCGCTTCGGAGCAGGAGAAGTGGCGACCTCCCATCTGCTGCCGGGCTTTAGCGTCTCGGTCGATGAGGTTTGGGCGGCGGCTCAATGAGGCCTTTGAGCTAATCGCTCGCGTTCAAGGCCTTATTCTCTAGATGATATCCCCCCTTCCTCCCTCTTTCTACGCCCAACCCACCCTCACCGTCGCCCGGCAACTCCTCGGCGCGCGGCTGGTGCGCGTGCTGCCCGGCGGCGCGCGCCTGTCCGGCCGCATCGTCGAGACGGAGGCCTACACCGGCCTCGACGACCTGGCCTCCCACGGCCGCCGCAAGCCCACCAAGCGCAACGCGCCCATGTACGGCCCGCCCGGCCGCGCCTACATCTACTTCACCTACGGCAACTACTGGATGCTCAACATCGTCACCGAGCCGGAGGGCGACCCGGCGGCCGTCCTCATCCGCGCCGTTGAGCCGCTGGAAGGGCTGGACGAGATGGCCGCCCGCCGCCCCGACCGGCCNNCACCCCCGCCGGCGGCCTGTGGATCGAGCCGGACGAGAGCTTGCCCGACGAGCGCGTGCGCACCGGCCCGCGCGTCGGCCTCAACACCACGCCGGAGCCGTGGCTCTCCTTGCCCTGGCGCTTCTGGGTGGCCGGCAATGCCTACGTGTCGCACGGGGCGGGCAAGCGCAGCTAGGCGTGATTCGCGTGGTGGGCCTGCCCCAATGCCGCGCGGGCCGCGTCGAAGTCCAGCACCTGTCCGCCAAAGCCACGCTGGTAGCGCTCGGCTTCCGGCCGCGAGGCGAAGCACAGAACGCTAGGCACGCAGCAGAGCGTCACGTCGGAGCCGAGGACGTAGGCCGCCTGATAGACGTTGACCATCTGTCCATAGAGAAAGTCCGTGGCCAGGGCCGAGCGAATGTCCGCCATCCCCTCCAGTTCCAGCAGGCCACAGTGAGCGCAGCATGCCTGCCAGCGGCGGCCGTCGGCCAGTGTCACAATCCAGGCGGCACGGCGGCGCACCGACTTGCCGCAATGAGCGCATACGGCCGCGTCGGCCGCCAGGTCTGGCCGGGTGAGGCGCAGCGACACCCGCCCGCGCTGCTTCACAACCGCCCCGGTTCTGACCAGAGCAGCCAGATCGCGGTGGACGGTCATGCGGGAGACATCGAAGCGCTGGGCGATGGCGTCAATCGTCAGCGTGTGCGCCTCCTGCAGCCAGGCCAATAACTTCGCCCGCCTTTCTTCCGGCGGCAGTAACGTGCCGAGGGGTTCCTTGTCTGCCATTGGCCACAACTCCACTTGTCTATAGTTCTACTTGACTTCCAATATCGGTGCTATAGAATGTGTCCCGATGTTACATCGACGTTTATATCACACAATGTCACACGAGGAGAAGAATGAAACGCTTGAAAGTGGGTGCTCTACTGCTGGTGTTGTTCCTGGTCGCCTGTGGCGGGGCGAGCGAGGAGATGGCCGCCCCAGCCGGCGAGTTGACAGTTGATACGGTCACCGCCAACTTATCGCTGCCGACGGAAACGGGCGCGGTCTACATGCGCATCACCAACAACACGGACACGGACGACACCCTTATTGACGCCACTGTGCCCGGCTGCGGCACAATTGAGCTGCACGAGATGATCATGGAAAACGATGTCATGGTCATGCGCCAGATGGAGGGCAATCGCATCCCCATCCCCGCGGGCCAGACGGTCATGCTCGAACGCGGCGGGCTGCATGTGATGTGCATCGGCAAGACGGGCGAGTTCGCTGTCGGCGATGAGGTTGCGGTGACTTTGCAATTCGAGAACGCCGGGACGATCGAAGTCACAGCCGAAGTCATCGAGCCGGGTGAAATGCCCGCGGACATGGAAGACAGCGGCATGGACATGGGCGGCGAGGAGTAGCGCCAGATAAAGCTTGTCTTAGGCGGCTGCCGCCGGCACGATAGGGAGTGTATTCTTACAGAACGATGATGCACGGACAATCTCGCCGGCGGTGGCTGCTTATTGGCCTTATCCTACTCAGCTTGACCGCTTGTCGCCGCGCCAATGACCAGCCGGCCGCGTCGGTCGCAATCGAACTAACAAGGCCGCTTTTTTCGCCCGTCGTGGGCGCGGGACAGGTGGCTGTGCACGTGACCGACGCCGCCGGCCATCCGCTGGACGGCGTTCTGGTAGAATTTCGCGGCGACATGAGCCATGCCGGCATGGCCCCCGCGCTGGCTACGGCCGAATCTGCCGGTGACGGCAACTATCAGGCCATTCTCGATCTCAACATGGCCGGCGACTGGGTTGTGACGGCACAAATCACCTTGCCCGATGGGCAGCAGGCCAGCCGATCCTTCGACATCGGCGTGACCGGCGAAGATGTTGTGTGTACAAGCCCGACAGAATAGGAGCGATTCATGAGACGAACCGGATGGTGGCTCGTGTGTTTGGCAGTGGCGATGATGAGCCTGGTGGCCTGCGCCGGTGGGTCGCACGAATTGGCCGGCGCGACGTTGAACGACCCTCAACCCGTGCCCGACTTCACCCTGACCAGCGCGGAAGGCCCCGTCAGTCTGTCAGACTATCGCGGTCAGTACGTCTTCCTCTACTTTGGCTACACCTTCTGCCCTGATGTCTGCCCGATCACGCTGGCCAAGCTCGCCCGTCTCAGGCAGGATTTGGGGGATGACGCCGGCCGGGTGCAGGTGATCATGATCTCGGTTGACCCGGAGCGCGATACTCCCACCGATCTGGCTGAGTATGTTAGCGTCTTTGACCCCACCTTCGTCGGCGTGACCGGTGCGCAGGCGGAGGTTGACCAGGCCGGCGAACCGTATGGCCTTTACTATGAAAAGCACGAAGGTACGGCCGCGACCGGTTATCTGGTCGATCATACCGCGCGGGCATTCCTCATCGGGCCGGACGGCCGCGCCCTGGTGGCCTACCCTCATGAAGTCGACCAGGATGCCCTTCTGGCCGATATGCGCTGGCTGATTCGACAGGAGTCGTAGAGCCTGTCGTTGCCGTGGCGCTTCTAGGGGGCGGACAATCTCTACGTCACTCCTGGAGCATCTTCAGTTGTTAATCGACTCCAAGCCCGATACCTTCTGGTTTGTTGTCCTGGACAACGCCTCCGCCCACACCACGGCGGCCATAGAGGCTTTTGCCTTCCACCATCGCCCTCGGCTCGAGCTGGTTTACCGGCCGACTTACAGCCCGCATCTGAACCTGATTGAACGGCTGTAGCGATTCCTGCGCGGTCAGATGACCCGCAATCACTTCTACGTCTCGCTTATCGCCCTCATCGAAGCGGTCATCCATTGGCTTGAGCATCTACCATTTGCGCAGTTCTGCTCCCTCATGGGCTTGGGCGAGTCCCAACTCGTAATTGTTCAAGATCCTTTTTCATAATGACTTAAGAGGGACACGGAGGAAGAAAGATCGCTTTTTTCCTTCATGTCCTTCCGTGCTTCTCTGTTCCCTCTTCCCAATTGGCCAGGAATTGAACAGTAGTTGGTCTGGAGCGGGGCGGCCCGGCGCGCTATCCTGTCATCATGCCCTATGATCAATTGAGCGACAACGCTCTCCTGGAACGCATTGCCCGCTGTGACCGTGCTGCGCTGGGCGCGCTCTACGATCGCTACGCCGCGGCGGCGCTGACCGTGGCCACCCTGGTGACCGGCCAACGCGCCACGGCCGAGGCCGTGGTCGAGCAACTCTTCTGGTCGGTCTGGCGCGGCGAGATCGTCGCCGGCGGTCGCGTGCGCCACCACTTGATGCTCGGGGCGCGCCAGTTGGCCCGCGGCCGCGTCACCTTCCCACTGGACGGCTAGTCGGCCAGCTTCGGCCGCTGCATGTACCGCTCCGGCGCCACCGGTTCAAAGCCATACTGCGCGTAAAGTCCGTGGGCGTCGCGCGTCGCCAGCAGCAGACGCAGCGCGCGCAGGTCAGGGTGATCCTGCACCGCCTGCACCAGCGCCTTGCCTACCCCCCGCCCGCGATATGCCTCCAGCACGAACACGTCGGCCAGCCAGCCAAACGTTGCGTAGTCGGTGACAACGCGGGCAAAGCCGACTTGCTTCCCCTCGGCATAGGCCCCGAAGCACAGCGAGTTGTCGATGGCGCGTTGCACTACCTCGCGCGGGCGGCCGATGGCCCAGTAGGCGCTTTCCGACAGAAAGTGATGGATGGTGTCCACGTCCAGCCAGTTGGGATCAGTTGAAATCTCCAGGTTCATGGGAACCATTCTACCAGCCGCGGTGTATAGTGGTATGAATGAGCTTGTTCGACGCGGCCGACGCCCCCAATGACCGGCCCTCGTCCGTCCCGGCGGAGGCCGAGCTTGTCCGGCGCGCCCGCCGGGGGGATGGCGTTGCCTGGGAGGCGCTCGTCGGCCGCTACCAGGAACCGGTCTTCCGCCTGGCCTACCTGATCCTCGGCGACGCGGCCGAGGCCGAGGACATTTCCCAGGAGGCGTTCGTCCGTGCCTATCTGGCGCTGGGCCGGTTCGACGAGACGCGGCCGTTGCGCCCCTGGCTGCTCAGCATCGCCGCCAACCTGGCCCGCAACCGGCGGCGGGGCCTCGGCCGCGCCTGGGCGGCCATGCAGCGTGCCTTCCTGAGCGAGCCGCATCGCCACCACCCGCCACCCGACCGCACGCCCGCGTCCGACGCCCGCCGCCTGCGCCAGGCGGTCGAGCGGCTGCGGCCCGACGCCCGCGACGTGGTCTATCTGCGCTACTTCCTGGGCCTGTCGGAAGCGGAGACGGCCGCCGCGCTGGACATCCCGCCCGGCACGGCCAAGTCGCGCCACAGCCGGGCGCTGGCCCAACTGCGCGCCGTCATCGACGCCGACTTTCCCGACCTGCGCGAGGCGCTGGGGAGCGATTGAGATGGAACAGACACCCGACACCCGCTGGGAGCAATCACTGGAGCAAATAGCCCGGCGCTTCGACTACCCGCCAACGCCGCCGCCGGCCGTCGCGCGCCGTCAGTCGGCGGCCATTCCCGCCGCGGGCGGGCGGCCGTCGCCGGGCGGCCGTCGCCTCGCCTGGGGGCTGGCCATCTTGGCCCTTGTGGCCCTGGCTCTGCTGGTCGCGCCGCCGACGCGGGCGGCTATCCTGTCCTTCTTCGCCCGCGTCGGGGCCATCGACATCTTCATCGACGAGAACGCGCCACCCGTCCCCCCACCCACGGCCGCACCCGCGACGCCAGCCGCCACAACCCCCGCCGGCAGCGTGGGCCACTCCCTGTCGCTGATCGCGCTGGGCGAGCCGACGACAGCGGCCGAGGCAGCGCGGCGGCTGGGCTTCGCGCCGCGTGTCCCCGCCGCGTTGGGGGAGCCGGATGAGGTCTACCTCCACCGCGACGTGGACTTGCCGGCTGTCACCCTCGTCTGGCGCGGGCCGGACGGCGCGCCACTATCGCTGACGCAGATCGCCGTGGCCGAGTTCGCCCGCAAGATGGTCAGCGAGGGGGGCGTGCAGGAGACGACGGTCAACGGCGCAGCCGCCATGTGGCTGCCGGGGCCACACACGCTACTGCTGTTCGGCGATGGGGCGTCGAACCCAATCCCGATCGCCTCGAACGTCCTCATCTGGGTGAGCGACGGGTTCACCTTCCGCCTGGAAGGCGACCTGACGCTGCCCGAGGCGCGGCGCATCGCCGAATCCGTCGCGCCGCCGGCCACACCGGTCGCTGATTAGGGTCGCCGGCAGAGAGGAAAAGGGGATAATCGGTCATAGTCCGTTACTTTAGGGGCAGCGGCGTCACTCTATATATAGTGACGGCTTAACTGAGCCGCATGCGGCGAGCGCGGGGTGAGCCTACATCTGTGCCCGTCGCCAACCCTATATCCCGTTGGCTTTCGGTCATCGAGGACAGGTCGAACCCAGGAGAGTCATCCCCATGTCAACCATCGCTCCCCATCGACGCGACGACTGGCCGCGCCGTCTCGCCCTGCTGGCGGCCGTGCTGGTAGCGCTTATCATCATCCCCACGGCCCGCGCGCAGAGCGGCCCACCCGCCTATCAACTCCAATACCTCGGCCCCGGCTCGCCGGCGGCCATCAACAACAGCGGCGTCGTGGTCGGCGCCCGGCTGAACGGCAGTAACTACCAGCCGCTGGTCAGCGTCGGTGGCGGGGCGTGGTCGTCCCTGCCCGTGCTGCCCGGCGCGGTCACTGTCTTCCCCACCGACATCAATGACGCCGGCGTTATCGTCGGCGTCTCCTATGACACCGCGTTCAACGCCGTCGCCGTGCGCTGGACGCCGGCGGGCAACAGCTACACCATCCAGGAGCTGCCGCGCCTGCCCGGCGATCCTTCGTCCTATGCCACCGCTATCAATAACCTCGGCCAGATCATCGGCGCGCGCCGGGCGCTCGGCTACATCCCGGCGGCGACGACCGGCTGGCTCTATAGCGACGCGCTCGGCGTCGTCGACCTGTTCGCCACGTATGGCTGGGCGACCTTGCCCAGCGACCTGAACGACAACGGGCTGTTGCTCGGCAGCAACGAGCGGCTGAACCTCAACACCGGGATACTGGAGCCGATCCCCGCCGGGCCACCGAACTATCAACCCATCACCGGTGTGGCCATCAACAACAGCGACCAGATGGTCGGCACAGCCGCGCTCGGCTCCGTCTCGCTGAACGTCGTCTCGGTCTTCCGCTATAGCGGCGGCGCGTGGAGTTTCATCGCCGGCACGAGCCGCTACACCACCGCCTCCAGCCTCAACAACCTGGGCGACATCGGCTACGGCGAACTGGGCGCGGGCCTATACCTCGACGGGCTGGGCACGTACCCGCTGGGCAGCCTGCTCGACCCAACCGTAGTCGGCGCCGGCTGGGCCATCACCGGTAGCGGGGCCAAGATCAACGACAGCCGGCAAGTGACCACCGTCGCCCGCAACAACATCACCGGCCAGACGGGCGGCGTCTTGCTGACCCCGTTCGGCACGCTGCCCCCGCCGCCCGCGCCCGCCAACCTGGCCGGCGTGGCCCATCCGGCGACGAGCAGCGAGCCGTTCAACGCCATCATCCTGACGTGGGACAGCGCCGGCCCCGCCGTCCAGTCGTACCAGATGGAGCGGCGAGTGTCGCCCGCCGGTAACTGGACGCCGCTATCGCTGACGCCGCCCGGACTGAACACCAGCCACACCGACACGACGGTCGGCGTCGGCGTAACCTATGACTACCGCGTGCGCGCCGTCGGCGTGGCCGGCAGCGGGCCGTGGTCCAACATCGCCACCGTCACCGCGCCGGCCACACCGCTGGATACGACGCCGCCGAGCGTCACGATCCTCGCTCCGGCCAACGGCGCAACCGTCTCGGGCGTGGTCGCCGTCTCGGCCCAGGCGACCGACAACGTCGGCGTGGCCACGCTGGAGATCAGCTACTGGAACCAGTACTTGGGCCAGGAGATCAGCCTCGGCTCGGTCAGCAACAGCGGCGCGCTCTCCGCCAACTGGGACACACGCAACCTGACGCCGGCCACCTACACGCTGTGGGCCACGGCGGCCGACGCCCTCGGCAACTGGACGCGCGCCGAAGCGACGGTGACCGTCACCGCCGCGGGCAAGAGCATGCGCGTCAGCGATATCACTCTCAGCGGCACGGTCAAGGGCAACAAGGCGACCATCACCGGCCTCGCCACCGTCAAGGACGGCAGCGGCCAGAACGTGGCCAACGCCACCGTGGCCGCGCGCTGGACGCTGCCCAACGGCAACGTGACGACGGTGACGGCCAAGACCAACAGCGCCGGGCGCGCCCGGTTCGTGGTGACCAGCACGCGCGGCACGTATACGCTGACCGTCACCAACGTCACCCGCAGCGGCTACACCTTCGATGCCGCCGGCAGCGTGCTGTCGAAAAGCATCACCAAGTAGCGGCCATAAGCTGCCTCGCCTGCCCTCCATGAGGGAACCCGGCCGGTTCGGGCGGTGTATGGTTAGCAAGACATACACCGGCCGAACCGGCCGGATTTCATGAAGGAGAAAAGGCAGATGACACGCAAGATCGGAACGCTTCTGGCACTGGTGATCCTGTTGACGACGGCCTCGGCCGCGCTGGCCGGCGGCTGGGCCGTCATCACCCTCGACGCGCCGCCGGGCGAGATTCGCGCCGGGGAGGCGTGGACGGTCGGTTTCACTGTGTTGCAGCACGGCGCAACGCCGGTACACCGACTGGATGCCAACACCCCCATCGAGCCGCTGCTGGTGGCCCGCAATCTGGACGCCGGGCGGCGAGTCGAGGTCATGGCCACGCCGGGCGAGGAAGTCGGCCACTTTACAGCCGAGGTCACCTTCCCGGTCGAGGGGGAGTGGACGTGGACGATCCTGCCCAACCCGCTGGCCGGCGAGACGGCGTTCGAGCCGCTAATGGTATTGCCGCCCGCCGCGCCGCAGACGACCGCCAATGCCGCCGCACAGCCTACTGTCGCGCCCGCTCTGTCGTCGGCCGATGGGCTGCGCTGGGCCGCGGTCGCCGTGGCTGGGCTGGCCGTCGTGGTCGCCCTGCTCCAGGCCCGCAAGCGCGCCGTGGTCAAGCCACAGGCGGATTCATAATGTACTCCGGCGGCACGCGGTCGGTCAGCCAGACGCCATTCTCCGCCAGGTAGAAGACGTGGCCGGCGCGGTGCAGACGCGCCGCCTCGACGACCAGCACCACCGGCCGCCCGTGGCGCGCGCCCACGCGCGTCGCGGTCGCCTCGTCGGGCGAGAGGTGGACGTGGTTGCGTCGGCGCGGCAGCAGGCCCTCGCGGCGAATGGCGTCCACGAAGCGGTCGGCCGTGCCGTGGTAGAGGCGCTCCGGCGGCACGACCGGCTCTAGCCCCAGATCGACCGGGATGGAGTGGCCCTGGTTGGCCCTGATGTGGCGGTCGTCGGCGCTGAGCGTGAAGCGCTGCTTGTCGTTCTCGGTCACCACCTGCTTCAGCCGCTCCAGCGTCAGCGGCACCCCGGCTCGCTTCGCCCCGGCCAGAAGCTCATTGACGTCGCCCCACCCCTGCGCGTCGAGCGTCAGGCCAATGCTGGCCGGGTCGTGGCGCAGGACACGGCTGAGGAACTTGCTGAGGCGGACGGCCGTATAGCCGCCTCTGTCTCGCCTCATCCCCTCCCACCGCCCACCCCATAGCGTCATCGGAGCCAGCTCGACGCTGTTGCCCGCCGGATCGCGAAAGTAGATCGACGTGCCGCCCTGCTCCCAGTTGACCTCCATCTCGATGGGCACGCCGCGGGCGGCCAGGTGGGCGCGCCAGGGGTCGAGGGAGTCCGGGTGAGCGCTGAACGCCAGATGTCCTGGCCCAATTGCCCCATGGCTGGGCACGCCGCGATTGGGTTGAATGGCTCGATTGGGATCAAATACCAGCAGCACCCCGCCCGCCAGCCGGAACGAGACCACCGTGTCGGAGCGGCTGAAGACCTCCAGCCCCAGCACTTCATGATAGAAGTGCTCGGCCGCCGCCAGATCGTCGGCATAGATGACCGTCTCGAAGATGCGCGTGACCTGCATGCTATTACCTCCGTCGGCCGCGGTTCGTGCTGACAGCCCGCGAATGAGCATTCATTGAACAGCCATTGGGCGCGATTGTGGCCGCTTCTCAAGTATAATTAGGTTGAGGGATTGACCTAACGGAAAAGCGAGCCTGTAAATTATACAGTCGGCAGATTTGCGGCGCGATTTAGGCGATGTTATCTGTGGTTCCTTTCTGCACCACCCAGGACAAAGGCCAGTGACCGACTACCCGACCGGAACCGTCACCTTCCTGATGACCGACATCGAGGGCAGCACGCC
>CXWK01010731.1_pt3 | contig 11556 bp, 10 predicted proteins | sample 590851 | NCBI WGS metagenome assembly CXWK01 (sample SAMEA3498364, study PRJEB10139) | wastewater metagenome | biome: wastewater treatment plant; material: activated sludge | place: Denmark | collected 2014-08-01
CTGACGTGGCACCGCGGCTTCACCGTCGATGGCGAGGAGTTGTGGCCGAGCATCATGGCCGCGGCCGTGGAACGCGCCCGGACGGAGCCACAGCCGGAGTGGGACGTCGCCACGCTGGAATCGCTGGGCATGCTCCCCAACTACTACCTGCAATACTTCTACTACACCGACCACAAGCTGGCCGAGCAGATGCAATGGCCGCCATCGCGGGCCGAGCAGGTTATGGCCATCGAGGATGAGCTGTTGCGCCAGTACGCCGACCCGGCTCTGACCGCGCCGCCCGCCGAGTTGATGCAGCGCGGTGGGGCGTACTACTCGACGCTGGCGACGCAACTGATCGACAGCCACGCCAACGACCGCGGCGAGGTTCACGTGGTCAACACACGCAACGGCGGCGCGGTGGCCGAGTGGCCGGCCGACTGGGTACTGGAGCTGCCGGCGCGCGTCGACCGGGCGGGCATCCACCCGTTGCCGGCCGCGCCGCTGCCGCCGGCCGTCTTCGGTCTGCTGGCCCAGATCAAGATGTACGAGCTATTGACCGTCGAGGCCGCGGTTCACGGTGACCGCCGCGCCGCCCACCAGGCGCTGCTGGCCCACCCGCTCGGCCCGGCGGCCGACCAGGTGGCGGCCGTGCTGGACGATCTCTTGGCCACCAATAAAGAGTGGCTGCCGCAGTTTTAACGACGAACGACGAACGACGAATTCAGAGCGCGCTCCGAATTCGTCATTCGTCGTTCGTAATTGCCCCAAGGAGAACCATGTCCGTCAATCCACTCCTGAACAAGCTCGGTTTCGCCGATGACGACCGCGTCGTCATCATCCACGTCGATGACGTGGGCATGTGCCACGCCTCGTTGCAGGCGTTTGCCGACCTGTGGGACGCGGGCACGATCTCCAGCGGTGCGGTGATGGCCCCCTGTCCGTGGTTCCCGGCCACGGCCGCCTGGGCGCGCGCCCACCCCGACGTTGACCTGGGCGTCCACGGCACGGTCAACGCCGAGTGGGATACCTACCGCTGGGGGCCGGTCAGCACGCGCGACCGGGCCACGGGGCTGATGGACGCCGACGGCTACTTCCACGCCCGCGAGACGGGTATCTGGGCCGCGGCCGACGCCGCCGCGGTGCAGGCGGAGATCGATGCCCAGGTGGAGCAGGCGCTGGCCGCCGGCATCGACGTGACCCACGTCGACACCCACATGGGCACCATCACCCACCCACGCTTCATCGCCGGCTATCTGCAAACGCTGCTGCGCTACCGGCGGCCGGGGCTGATCCCGCGGCTGAGCGCCAAGCAGTTCCTGATTGAGGGCATCGTCGAGGACGAGGCCACGGCCGAGCAGTTCGCCGCCGCGGTGCGCGGGCTGGAAGAGAGCGGCTTCCCGCTGCTGGACGCCGTCGACTACCTGCCGCTGGACGACCCGACCGACCACATCGGCCTGACCAAGCGCAAGTTGAGCGCCCTGTCGCCGGGCATCACCCACTTCCTGATGCACCCGGCGGTGGACACACCCGAATTGCGGGCCATGGCCCCGGACTGGCCCAGCCGCGTCGCCAACTACGAAGCGTTCATCAGCCGCGAAATCCGCGACTTCCTGCGCCAGTCGGGTATCCAGATCATCGGCTATCGCCCCCTGCGCGACCTGATGAGGGACAGCGGGCTGTAGGCCAATAGTCAGCGCGCAGTGAGCAATCGCGCGTTACGCTCTTCGTTCGCAGTTCCTAGTTCATAATTGGCAGTTCACCATGTACTATCTCGGCCTTGACGTCGGCTCCAGCAAAACCCACGCCCTCATCGTCGACGCGGCGGGGCGCTGCCGCGGCTTTGGCGCAGCGGGGGCGGGCAACTACCAGACCGTCGGCTACGATGGTCTGGCGCGAACGATGGCCGCGGCCTTCGCTGCCGCGGCACAGATGGCCGGGGTGGGCGCAGCCGACATTGCTGGGGCAGGCTTCGGCGTGGCCGGCCACGACTGGCCGGCCGACCAACTGCCCCACCTGGAGGCCATCGCCACGCTCGGCCTGTCGTGCCCCTTTGAGTTGGTCAACGACGCCGTCAACGGCTTACTGGCGGGCACAACGGCCGGCTGGGGGGTCAACGTCACCGCCGGCTCGTCGAACAACTGCCGCGGCCGCGACCGCGCCGGGCGCGAGGGGCGCATCGTCGGCAACGGCGCGACCTTCGGCGAGTATGGCGGCGCGGCGGAGATCGTCGCCCGCGGCTTGCAGGCCGTCAATCACGCTTGGATTCGCCGCGGCCCGCCGACGGCGCTGACCGACGCCTATCTGGCCGCCACCGGCGCGATCGACGCAATGGATCTCATGGAGGGGCTGTCGTTCGACCGCTACCAGCTGCGCGGCGAGTTGGCCGTGGCCGTCTTTCGCGCCGCCGACGCCGGCGACGCCGTGGCGGCCGACATCGTGCGCTGGGCGGGCGAGGAGTTGGGCTGGCTGGCCGTGGCCGTCATCCGCCAACTTGACCTGCAAGACGAAGCGGTGGAGGTTGTCCAGTCGGGCAGCATCTTCGATGGCGGGCCGCGGCTTAGCGAGGCGATGTCCGCCGTCGTGTTGCGCCACGCCCCCCGCGCCCGGCTTGTCCGGCTGCGCACTCTGCCCGTGGTCGGCGCGGTGCTGCTGGGTCTGTCGGCCGCCGGGCAAGACGCCTATGCCGTCCGCGATGCGATCATCGGCACGCTATCGATAGTTGCAGGGAGTAGGGAGTAGAGAAGGGCGCGTTTCTCTAACGGCCTGATCCCTAAATTCCTGCCTCCTGATCCTAAGATAATCAATTGTTAAACGCTAATACCCTTCCGATACTTTTTTGGTAAGCTCACTCTATCGGGATCGCGCCATGCTCGATCCCGCGAATGGTATAGTTCAATAACAACCGGCTCGCCGAGCGCTTCGACAGGGCCAGCACCTTAACCGGGTTAGCAGTCGGTTGCTCTTGCGGGAGTAGTGCGACTTATGGACGATCAACCAAACGAGAACCGCCCCCATATCCCGACCTGGGTCTGGATTCTGACGATCTTTGCCGTCATTCTGGGGCTGCAACTGTGGCTCAGCGGCCGTTTCAGCGGGCCGGAGCAGATCTCCCTTCAGGAGGTCGCCGATTTCATTCGCGCCGATGAGGTGGAGCAACTGGTGGTCAACGGTGACCGGCTACAGATCACGCTGGACGATGGCCGCACCTTTGGCGCGGTCAAGTCCCCCTCCGACAGCCTCATCGAGACGTTCCAATACTATGGAATCTCGGCCGAAGACCTCAACGACAGATTGGCCGTCCAGGACAACTCTACCTGGAATACCCTGCTCAGCCTGGCCTTCACCATTGGCCCGGTGCTGCTGTTGCTGTGGATCTTCACCCGCGGCTTCCGGCAGATGCAGGGCGGCGGCGGCGGCAACAACATCTTCGGCTTTGGCCGCAGCCGGGCGCGCAACCTGACCGACGCCAACCGGCCGACCGTCACCTTCGATGACGTAGCCGGCGTGGAAGAGGCCAAGCTGGAGTTGGCCGAGGTCGTCCAGTTTTTGCGCGAGCCGGAGAAGTTTGTCCAGGTCGGCGCACGCATCCCCAAGGGCGTCCTCATGGTCGGGCCGCCGGGCACGGGCAAGACGCTCCTGGCCCGCGCCGTGGCCGGCGAGGCGGGCGTACCTTTCTTCCATATCTCAGGTTCGGAGTTTGTCGAGATGTTCGTCGGCGTCGGCGCCAGCCGCGTTCGCGACCTATTCGAGAAGGCCAAGCAGGCCGCGCCGTCGATCGTCTTCGTCGATGAGATCGACGCCGTCGGTCGCCAACGCGGCGCGGGGATGGGCGGCGGCCACGATGAGCGCGAGCAGACGCTGAACCAGATTTTGGTCGAGATGGACGGCTTCGACAACGAGACCAACGTCATCGTCATCGCCGCCACCAACCGCGCCGACATCCTTGACCCGGCCTTGCTGCGGCCGGGCCGCTTCGACCGCAAGGTGTTCGTTGACTTGCCCGACGTTGCCGGGCGCGAGAAGATTCTGGCCGTCCACGCTCGCGGCAAGCCGATCGCCAGCGACGTTAGCTTTAAGGATGTTTCCCGCCTGACGGCCGGCTTCTCCGGGGCCGACCTGGAGAACCTGATCAACGAGGCGGCTATCTTCGCCGCGCGGCGCAGCAAACGCACTATCGGCCTGCTGGAGTTCCAGGACGCCTTCGACCGCGTCGTCATGGGGCCGGAGCGCCAAAGTCGCGTGATGAGCGAAGACGACAAGATGACCGTGGCCTATCACGAGGCGGGCCACGCCGTCGTCAGCTTCTTCCTGACCAACACCGACCCGGTGCAGAAGATCACCATCGTGCCCCGTGGGCGAGCCGGTGGCTACGTCATGTCCCTGCCCGAAGACCGCGCTGTCCACAGCCGTGAGTTCTTCGAAGACCAGATCGCTATGGCCCTGGGCGGGCGGGCGGCCGAGGAGCACTTCTTCGGCCGCGTCACCACCGGCGCGGGGAGCGACCTGCAACATGCCACGCGCCTGGCGCGGGCGATGGTGATGGAGTATGGCATGTCCGACCGGCTGGGGCTGCCCACGTATGGGGGTGGCTCCGGCAGTCCGTTCGTTGGGCGCGAGATGGGTTGGTTCAGCAGCGGCCGCGACTATAGCGAGGAAGCCGCCCAGACCATCGACGCCGAGGTGAAGCGGCTTCTGGAAGAGAACTACAACCGCGCCAGCACCATCATCGAACAGAACCACGACCGCATGGTTCATCTGGCGACGACGCTCATCGACGTGGAGACGCTCGACCGGGCGGCGTTCGAGAAGCTGATGAACGATCTGGCGTCCAGCAACGGCCAAGTCGGCGCGCCGGGCGCACCCGTTGCCAACCTGCCACCGGCAACCGCGCCCCAGCCGCTGCCCAGCCCGGAGCCGGCACAGGCGTTGGGCGATTAGACCGCAGCCAACGTCAGGCGGTGATTGTCGAATGTAGGGGCGGGTCTCGGACCCGCCCCTTCTGTTATGCGGGCGACTATGATAATGTTGGCGTCAACAGGCGCCCCATGGTTGTAGACCAGAGGATTACTTATGAGCGACCCCAACGCCCCCGTCACTCAGGAGCTGGCGGACAGCGTCCTGACCGTGACGCTCAACCGCCCCGACCTCCACAACGCCATGAACCCGGCCATCGTCGCCGCGCTAACTGACATCTTCAACGATCTGCCAGGGCGCGACGACGTGCGCGCTGTGGTACTGACCGGCCGCGGCCGTTCCTTTTGCGCCGGGGCTGATCTGGCGGCCATGCGCGCCGCAGCCGACTACACCTTCGACCAGAACGTGGCCGACGGCCGGGCCATCTTCGACCTGATGCTGGCCGTCGATCGCTGCCCGCGGCCGGTCGTCGGCCGCGTCAATGGCCCGGCCATCGGCGGCGGCGTGGGGCTGGTTAGCTGCTGCGACATCGTCGTCGCCGTCGAGCGGGCGGTGTTCGCCTTTAGCGAGGCGCGGTTGGGCATCGTCCCGGCCGTCATCTCCCCCTTTGTGCTGGCCAAGATCGGCCCCAGCGCGGCCCGCGAACTGTTCCTGACCGGCGAGCGCTTCGACGCCCGCCGCGCCCAGGCCATCGGCCTCGTCCACCACATCGTGGCCGAGGAAACACTGGACGCGGCCGTAGCCGAGCGCGTCGGCCAGCTGCTCCAGGCCGCCCCCGGCGCACAGACCACCGTCAAGGAACTCATCCACACCGTCGCCTTCCGCCCCAAAGAGAGCACCCGCGACTACACCGCCGAGACCATCGCCCGCCGCCGCGCCAGCGAAGAAGGACGCGAGGGAATGAGCGCGTTCCTGGAGAAGCGGAAACCCTGGTGGCAAGGAAAGTGACGAGTGACGAGTGACGGATCGTTCTGAACTCGTCACTCGTCGCTCGTCACTCGTCACTCGTCGCTCATGAAGATCGCCGTTCTCTCCGACATCCACGGCAACTGGCCGGCGCTGGCGGCTGTGGCGGCCGACATCGACGCCTGGCGGCCCGACCGGGTGCTGATCAACGGCGATGTGGTCAATAGTGGGCCGAGCAACGCCGTCTGCTGGCAGTATGTGGCGCAGCGGGCGGCGGCCGACGGCTGGCTCGTGCTGCGCGGCAACCACGAGGAGTACGTCGCCGAGTGGCTCGACTACACCGGCCCACGCCAAGGCCCGGCCTATGACCGCATCCGCCTCAGTGAGTGGACCTATCGCCAGATGGGCGGCGACGCGGCGGCAACAACCCTGGCGGCGCTGGCCGCGCTGCCGGAGCGTTGGGAGTGGACTGCCCCCGACGGCACGCGCCTCGTTGCCATGCACGCCTCACTGCTGGGCAACCGCGCCGGCATCTACCCGTTCACGACCGACGAGGAAGCGCGGCGCAAGATCGTTCCCGGCGCGGCTGTCTTTCTGACCGCCCACACCCACGTCCCCCATCAGCGCCTGCTGGACGGGACGCAGGTCATCAACACTGGCGCCGTCGGCCTGCCCGGCGACGGTGACCGGCGGGCAAGCTATGGCCGTGTCACGTGGAATCGGCAGCGTGGCTGGCGGGCCGAGATTGTGCGCTTGGCCTACGACCGGGCCGCAGCCGAGCAGGCTTTCTTCGACACTGGCTTCCTGGCCGAGGCGGGGCCGGAAGCAGAGATGGCCCTGGTTGAGTTCCGCGCCGCCCGCGACGCGCGCACTCGGTGGCGGGCGATCTATGGCGAGCATGTGCGCCGGGGCGACATGGCGTTGGGTGCATCCATCCGACAGTTTTTGCAGGAAACTGAGTTTCGGCCCTTCATGCTGCGGGTGAATGAGGTGAAAACAGCCGTTTGTTAGCTTTTTCACTTATCTGCTTCTCATCTAAAAACGGCCTATATGTGGCAGGACGGCGGCAAAACAGGGGCATTACTACCCATTAGGGGCCGGGGGAGGCCGTAAATGCTTGCCATCCGCCATGCCCATGCCTATAATGTGCAGTGAATCTGGAAGAGGAATTGTTTGAGTAGTCTTAATCTGCTGCTGTCCGGAACCATACTACCCTGGCTATTAGGGTTGCTGCTTGTATTCGCTACGCTTGCGCTATTGCTGTCGCTAAAGCTGTGGCGGGCCACTAAGCGGTCGCCCTATTTCTTTATGCGCCAGCAAGCCGCCAAGCGGATGCAGTCCTATCTGTCTATCTGCTTTGTGCTGTTGGTGCTATCGGGAGCCATTGGCGTCTACGGCTGGCGCACGCCTGACGATCCGACAGTGCGCATGGCCCTCATCACCGACACCAAGCCCATCTCCGAAGAAGACCGCGAGTTCTTTGCCCAACCCTCGACGGCCGAACTGGCGATTGAAGAGGCCAACATGGCCTCGGCCCAGAGCGGCGGCGTGGCCAACTTCCTGCTTAACAGCGATCAGGCCGCGGCGCTCTCCCCCAAACTGCCCGCCGCTTTCGACCGCTTCGAGCCGCAGGCGGAGTTACAGCCGACGACCGAACTGGGGCAAGTCGCCCTCTCCAACGCCGTCACCGACGAATACGAAGCCATCAGCCCGGCCAGCATCTTCGGCGAAGGGTTCTACACCCTCTACGCGACCTTCTCCTACGACGACATGGCCGACGGCATGGAGTGGGCGTGGGTGTGGCGTCACAACGGCGAGGTCATTGACGGCGGCAACGAGCTGTGGGCCTACGGCGACGACGGCCCCGGCTACATCTACCTCAGCCCGGAAGAGGGGTTCCAGGAAGGCAAGTACTCGCTGGAGATCTGGGTCAACGGCGAACTGCTGGGCCAGGCTGCAGCGACGATGAACGACGCCGCGGCTGCTGCGGGCAACTAGCGTCCCCTTTCCCCGTAGGGTGGGATGCCTTCCCGCCCCTACCCCGGCCACAAGGCCGGTTTTTTGTTTCCCTGCTCAAGGCCAATGGCCGATTCTGGGCCGACCGCAGAATGGCATCACCCCTGGCCAGAGGCTCAGCGAGTGGCCCGCCCCACCCTGCGCCCAACCATTCCCACCACCCGGCGCCACTCCTCCACCCGCAACAGCCAACAGACGAACAAGTAGGCCACCCCACCGGCGGCCGTGCCAACCAGCGCCCGCGCCCACACNNAGCACCGCCACCTCCAACACGTTGGAGAGGCTGAAGCCCAGCGCCAGCCCGCCCAACGGCCGCCAGCCCAACGCCGGAAAGAGCGCGTCGCGGAACCACAGGCTCAGCGCCCACATGACGGCGATTTGGAGCCCACCGGCCAGCACCGGCGTCAGCGTGTCGCTCAGGGCGTAGAAGCCGCGGGCGACCACCTCCAGCGCCGTTAGGGCGATGAGGCCAATGGCATAGAAGCGCAGCGCCGCGGCCACCAACGCCGTGGCCTCGGCATCGAACAGGCCGCGCTCGAACAGGATGGTCACGTAGGGTTCGGCCAGCAGCGCCAGCAGCACTGTGGCCGGCAGTCCCAGGAAGAGCACCAGCCGTAGCGAATCGGCCAGAATGGCGCGCATCTCGTCGCGAGCGGCGCGGGCGGCCAGGGCGGCCAGCGTCGGGAAAGCGGCGATGCCCAGCGCCTGGCCCAGGATGCCCTGTGGCAGGATGAGAATGCGGAAGGCGGCGTTGAGCGCCGGCAGGGCGCCCAGGGCCATCGCCCCGGTCAGAAACAGGATGACGAACTTGTTGACCTCACTAAACGACAGGCCTAGCACGCGCGGGGCCATCAGGCGCAACACCTGGCGCACGCCGGGATCGCGCACGGTCAACAGCGGGCTATAGCGCGCGCCCACTCCGCGCAGGCCGGGCAGCTGCACCAGCAGATGGCCCAGCGCGCCGACCACCGTGCCCCAGGCCAGCCCCCAGGCGGTCGCCAACGGCGCGCCGCCGCCCAGCGCCGCGCCGATCAATCCGCCGGCAATGATGCCCATGTTGTAGACCGACGGGGCCAACGCCGGCAACAGAAAGTGCTGGCGGGCGTTGAGGGTGGCCATCAACATGCCACTGATGCCGAAGATGATCGGTGACAGCAGCATGGCGCGCATCAGGGCCACGGTCAGCGGCAGCAGCGCCGGCTGTTGGGCGATGTTGTCGGCGTAGAAGAAGGTGACGAAGGGCGCGGCCAGGAGCATGACCAGGACGGAGATGGCCGTCGTAACGACGGTCAGCAGGTTGAGGACGGCCGAGAAGAGCCGCCAACTGCCAGCTTCATCCTCCCGGCTCAGATAGGCGGCGAAGGTTGGAATGAAGGCCGAGCCGATGGCCCCGCCAGCGACGATGAGAAAGATCGCCTCCGGGAAACGGCTGGCAATGTCGAACGCCGTGGCCTCCAGCGTGGTGACGCCCAGGTATTGGCGCACAACGATCTCGCGCACAAGGCCGAGGCCCCGGCTGAGCAGGGCCAGCGCCGCCACCAGGCCGGCGGCGCGAAACACGAGGCGGCGGCCACTGTCGAGGCGGTGGCCGTCGGGCGGGCTAAACGATTCGCTCTCGTGATCGGTCAATCGATCGCGCTCCTTGAAAACAAGCCGTCATTTAACCAGACGGAATCGGACAAAATTACCTAAAAGCAGGCAAGGCGTTGATGGTATGCTTAGATTAACATACCACACAATGGAGTAGACACGATGGGTAACATGTTGGGCCTACAGACAATGCACACGAACAATGGAGAAACAACCAAACCCGTGAACATCATTAAGGTATCGGCCCGCTCGCGCACGGCGGCTGTTGCCGGGGCCATCGCCGGTGTTATGCGCGAGTCGCACCACGCCGAAGTGCAGGCCATTGGCGCCGGTGCTGTTAACCAGGCAGTCAAGGCCATCGTCATCGCCAAAGGGTACCTGGCCGAAGAAGGCGTCCACATCACGTGTGTCCCCTCCTTCGTCGACGTGGATATCGACGACCAGGAGCGCACGGCCATTCGTTTCGTCATTGAGCCGAACGGGTGAATCCTCTAACCCCATGTCCTTGAGGGGCGTTGCTAGACGGCAACGCCCCTTTTTTTATGGCCGTCGCCCGGCCCGCCGCCGGCCGACGATGGCCACGCCCAGCAGCACCCCGACGCCAATGAGGATCAGGCCGGCATAGTCGGCTACACTCCGCGCGGCAGACGACTCGCCGTCACCGGCCGCTGAATCAGTCGCTGTTTCTTCGGCCGGCCGGGTGACAACCTGTGTGCCCACGGCCTCCGTGCCCACGGCCTCCGTCGTTGCCGTTGGCACTGCCGAGGCGGGAAGCTCAGTCGCCGTCGGCGGGGTCATGGCCGTCGCGGAGGCCGCAGTCGTTGGCGAGGGCGTGGCCGAGGGGCGCGGCGTGGCGGCGGCTGCGGCCCGCGTGGCCGCCAGTTGTCTCGCTCGCGCCGGCGCGTTCTCCTGGATGAGGTAGTACGTCGTGCCGCCGATCATACAGTAGTCGGCAATGGTTTGAAGGCACAGCGCGCCGGGCAGTTCAACGGTAAAGTATCCCGCTTCGGCCTCAATCTCCTCTCTTTGCCCCCACATATCGACCCACTCAGCCGTGTCGGCCGTGGCCGGCACGCGCGCCGTCTGGCGACCGGGCAGGCGCGCGAAGAGCACTGTCGTCGTTTGGCTGGGCTGGCTCAGCCGCACCTGCCCTACGGCGTCCCAGCGCTCGCGCTCGGCGTCGCGCACGTCGGCCAGCAGCCGAATGGCGACGCGGTAGGTGTCGAACGCCGGACGGCGACTGTTATCCCAGCGCAGCAGGCCAAACGGTTCCGGGTTGGCGGCGCGGTCGTCGGCGGTGTCCTTCAGCTTATAGACGGCGATGCGCTCCGCCCCGGCGCTGAGGGCCGCGGCCAGCGCCTGGGGGATGAACGCCGCCTGCTCGTTGAGCGACACGGCCAGCGTCCAGTTGGGCACTTCCCAGTAAGGGTCGTTCATCGGCGGCGCGTTGGTCTCCACCAGCCAGATCGGTTTATCCAGGCCGTGGTTGGCCAACACTTGCTGGAAGGCGTAGAGGACGTTGTAGACGGCGTTGGGTTGGAAGTAGAGGTGGGCCGTGGCGACGTCGAAGTAGGTGTTGTTGGCCGCCGCGGCGGGGTCGGCCGCCAGCACGTCCAGGAAGCGGGCGAAGTAGCCGGGATCCCAAAAGTAGGTGAACGCGCCCAGATGGACGACGGCATCGGGATTAGCCGCCTTGGCCGCCTGGTAGGCCACGCGCTGCAACTGGGCGAACTGCTCGATGTCGCCGTCCCAGGTGTGGCCCGGGGCGTCGGGGTCGTCGATGTCAGGCTCGTTCCAAATGATCCAGCGGTCGATGTCCCCGGCGTAGCGTTCGACCGCCTGGGTGACGAAGACGGCCCAGGTGTTGCCGGGGTCGTCGGCGGGCAGAGCCAGACCACGCGGTACCCCTTGCCGATCGCGCGCCCAGTCGGGAATGCCGATGAGCAGACCGACCACCTCACGCCCGGCAGCCAGCTCAGCGGCCAGCGTCTCGTCGTCCAGCAGCGACTGCCACTGGCGCGGCCCATCGGGCTGCACCTCGGCCCACTGGAAGCGCGCCCGCGTCCAGCCGACGCCCAGCCGGTCGGCCGCGGCCGCGTCCTCGAAGCTCTCGATGACGCCAAAGCGTTCGACGCTGGAGCGGTCGGG
>CXWK01003001.1_pt2 | contig 11553 bp, 8 predicted proteins | sample 590851 | NCBI WGS metagenome assembly CXWK01 (sample SAMEA3498364, study PRJEB10139) | wastewater metagenome | biome: wastewater treatment plant; material: activated sludge | place: Denmark | collected 2014-08-01
CCGGCCAGTTCGCACAGCGCGCCCAACTCCCCCAGCCCAACGCGCCCGGCGCGGTTGATGGCCGCCCGCGCCGTCGCGCCCAGCGGCATCATGCCCGCCACCTGCGCCACCAACGGCTGCTCCTCGGCCGTGCCCACCAGCACCACGCGCGCGTCGTGGACACGGATCAGATAGTTGGCCAATCGGGCGAAGCGCTCGGCCGGCCAACGCTTGTCAAGATTCGCCCCGACCGGATTCCGGCCGCCGCCGGGATGCAAGACGACCAGCGGCCGGTCGGCCAGCCAGTCCAGCTCCTCCACCAGCCAGCGCGCCACGGCCGTCCGGTCGCGGTCGGGCGGGTGGAACTCCATCTCCGCCGCGGCCAGAACCGCCGCCGGCGCGCCGACGGCCGCCGCCAGCGCCAGGGTGACCCGCGCCTGCCCGCGCTCCCCCGGCGGCGGGGGGATGGCATGGGTCAGGTCGCGCCGGCGGCTGTCGGCGCTGAGGCCAATACGCTGCGCCACCCCCGCCTCCCGCGCCAGGTGGGCCAACGTGTCGCCCGCCGCGCTGGGGATGAAACAGGTGTCATAGGCCTCGGCGCGCATGGCGTCGAGCAACTCGCGCAGTTCATCGCGCGTGGCGCCGGCGACATTGCCTGCGCCGGTGTGGAGCAAGCGGGTGACGCGCGGATTGCTGCTGACCGCCTGGCGCGCCCAGTCGCTAACCGCCCAGTCGAAGCGCGCGTCGGGGAACGCCTCGCCCAGCGCGGCCAGCAGCGGCGTCGTCAGCATGACCCGCCCCAGGCAACACGGCTGAAGGATGAGCGCCTTGCGCGGCGGCACGGGCGACGGCCGCGCCCCCAGGCCAAACGGCAACCGCCACCCGCGCCGGCCCGCCCCCCCGTCACTCATTAGCCCTTGACCACCGCCACCGGCACCAGCCGTGCCACCTTGCGGGCGATGCCCGCGCCGTGGACGACCTCGATGACGCGATCCACGTCCTTATAAGCCATCGGCGCTTCCTCGGCCAGCCCGGCCAGGCTGCCGGCGCGCACACGGATGCCCCGCTCTTCCAGTTCGCGGCGCAACTCCCCGCCCTGCACCTCCTTCTTGGCCCGCGAGCGGCTCATCGTGCGTCCCGCGCCGTGGCAGGTGGAGCCGAAGCTCTGGGCCATCGAGCCTTCCGTGCCCACCAGCACCCAACTGGCCGTGCCCATCGAGCCGGGCACCAGCACCGGCTGGCCGATGGCACGGTAGACATCCGGCAGCACCGGCGAGCCGGGGCCGAACGCCCGCGTCGCCCCCTTGCGATGGACGCAGACGGTCATGCGCTTGCCGTTCACCTCGTGCTCCTCGATCTTGGCCATGTTGTGGGCGATGTCGTAGATCTGATAGATGCCGGGGTTGGCCACCTTGCCGCGCAGGGCGTGGTCGAAGCTGCGGCGGATGAGGTGGGTCAGCAGTTGCCGGTTGCAGAAGGCGAAGTTGGCCGCGCCCTTCATGGCCGCCAGGTAGTCCTGCCCCTCCGGGCTGCTCAGCGGGGCGCAGACCAGTTCCCGGTCGGGCAACTGGATGTTGTACTTGTGGACGACCTTCTGGAAGCGGGCCACGTAGTCAGTGCAGACCTGGTGGCCGAAGCCGCGCGAGCCGCAGTGAATCTGGGCCACGATCTGGCCGGGGAAGAGGCCCATCGCCGCCGCGGCCGTCTCGTCGAACACCTCATCGACCACGTCCACCTCGATGAAGTGGTTGCCCGCGCCCAACGTGCCCAACTGGTCGCGCGCCCGCTCATAGGCGCGCGGGCCGATCTTGTCCGCGTCGGCCCCGGCAATGCGGCCGTTCTCCTCGGTGCGCTCCAGGTCCATCTCGGTGGCGTAGCCGCGCTTCAGCGCCCAACGCGCCCCCTCGCGCACGACCTCTTCCATCTCCTTACGGCTCAACTCGAACTCGCCGCCGCGGCCGACGCCGTGGGGGCAGTCGCGTTGCAGTTGCGTCGCCAGTTGATCCAGGTAGGGAGCGATCTCGTCGCGAGTCAGGCGCGTGCCCAGCAACCGCACGCCGCAGTTGATGTCGTAGCCCACGCCGCCGGGGGAGATGACGCCGTCGGGCGTCTCGGTGGCCACGACGCCGCCGATGGGGAAGCCGTACCCCTGGTGGATGTCGGGCATGGCCAGGGCGTAGGCGACGATGCCCGGCAGCGTGGCGCTGTTGACCAGTTGATCGAGGCTCTTGTCGCCCAGCGCCTGCTGCAACAACTCGGCGTCGGCGTAGAAGCGCGCCGGCACGCGCATGTCGTGGCGGTGCTCCCGCGGTATCTCGTACAGATAGGGCGAAATTCGCTTCAGGTCTTGTTGGTTCATGCGCTACTCCTTAAGAGCAGGAACCACAGATTACACAGATTTCACAGATTTCTGAAGAATGAATCTGTGAAATCTGTGTAATCTGTGGTTCCATCTCTTCTAGACATCGAATACAATCGTCACTTCGAGGCCGCCATCATAGGGGCGGATGGCCAGGTCGTGGTAGGTGACGGCCTTGATGTGCTTTTGCAGCTCCGGCAGGCGGCCGCCGCGCGTCGTGGCCCGCAGCGCCGTCGGCGTCAACTCGTGCAACTCGACGGTAGGACAGACCAGTCCGTCGCGCTCGGCCCAGTAAGCCAGTTCGCCCAGCCACTCCACCAGCAGCCCCTCGGCGTCGTCGGCCACCAGCGCCAACTCGCGCACCTCATCCAGCGGCACGACGGCCAGGTCGCCGGCCAGCAGCCGGGCCATGCCCACGGCGGCGCGGCCGAACAACTCGGCCAGGTCGCCGCCGCGCACGCGCAGCGACCAGTCGGCGGTGTGCTCCACAACGCGGATGGCGTCTTCGGGCAAATCACTGTCACTCATAACGACCCCATTATAGCCGCGATCAGTTGACCAGAAGTTGAAAGGTATCCAAAAGGTCATCCAGTTGCTGTTGCAGCGAGCCATAGGCGGCCTGCGGGGCACAGGCGGCCACCAAGTAGCCATAGGTATCGCCGTCGGTGACGAAGAGGTGGCGGCACTGGTAGGCGTTGGCCGCGTCGAAGACCTTGAAGCGCGCCTGCGTCTGCCCGGCCAGATGGGTGTCCACGGCCGCCTCGCTCACCGACAGTCCTTGTCCGCCCAGTAAGTCCAGTGCGTCCTGCGCCTCCAGAACGCGCAATCGTTGGCTGCGCCCGATGACAACGAAGGGAATGGGCGCAGCAGCCGGGTCCGGTGTGCCGGCGGCGACCGGGTCTGACGTGTCAGCGGCCAACGGGGCCGACGTGCCGGCGGCCACGGCCAGAATCTCTACGTCGCCGGCCGGCGCGCCCAGCGGGGCCAGCGCCCGGCCGATGTATGGCTGGCTGGCGACGAGCTGGGCCAGCAAATCGCTCTGGTCGCGGTAGGCCACGTCGAGCCACTGCCAGTCGCTCGGCAAGCTGAGGGTGTAGCGCAAATCGGCGTCGGTCACCGTCACCCAGTCGCCGCCGGCCAGGGCGGCGCTGCGCACCAGGATAGGCTCCCGGCCCAGGGCGCGCATCACCAGCCACAGGCCAAGGATGACGACCAGCGTCAGCAAGCCGTAGACGGCCAGGGCGCGTAGGTCGTAGTCGGCCGTCTCGTCGGTCGCGGCGGCGCGCCGGTCATTACGGCTACTCCGGCCGCCACGGGCCGCGGCGGGGGCCGGGCCGGCCGCTTTGGCGCGCGCTCGCTTGGGCAGCGCAAAGCCGCAGTGCCAGCAAACGGTGTCGGTCGGCAGCACGGGCTTGCCGCAGTTGGGGCACGTTTCGCTCATGGGGCGGCGATCATGCGCTCCGGCGCAAGTGTAAAGTAATTTACACCTCGCTTGTAGTCCGCTTGCGCGACAGTGGGCCTCATCGACTGTATGATAGCGTTATCATTAGGCAACACCAATAGTCCTCCTTTTTCTCCTCTTCCCGCAAAAAAGCCCTGCTACCCGGCAGGGCTTTTTTGCGCCTTCTTTTCTGATCCCCCTCCCCCTGGGAGGGGTTAGGGGAGGGCGCTGCCGGCCGCGACCGAAGAACCCTCTCCCTAACCCTCTCCCAAGGGGCGAGGGAACCAGAACCCTCTCCCATCGGGAGAGATAACAAGCTAGAATCGCCTGTATGACCGATCTGCTGGAACTGATCCATACCCGCCGCTCCATCCGCCGCTATACCGATCAGGCTGTGCCGCCGGAGTTGGTCGCGCGCCTGCTGTCGGCCGCCGTTTGGGCGCCCTCGGCCCACAACCGGCAGCCGTGGCGCTTCGCCATTGTGGAGGATGGCGCGACGAAAGCCCGTCTGGCGACGGCGATGGGCGCGCGACTGCGGCGCGACCTGGCCGCCGACGGGCTGGACGCGGCGGCCATTGAGCGCGACACCGGCCGCAGCTACGCCCGCATCAGCGGCGCGCCGCTGCTCATCCTGCTGTGCCTGACGCTGGCCGACATGGACGACTACCCCGACGCCCGCCGCCGCGGCCACGAAATGACGATGGCGGCGCAGAGCGTGGCCATGGCCGGGCAGAATCTGCTGCTGGCCGCCCACGCGCTGGGGCTGGGGGCGTGCTGGCTGTGCGCGCCGCTGTTCTGCGCCGATACAGTGCGCGAGGCGCTGGCCTTGCCAGACGACTGGCAGCCGCAGGGACTCATTACGGTCGGCTATCCGGCCGAAGAGAAAACAAAAACCCGCGCTCTGCTAGAGACGCGGGTGTGGTGGATGGATGTGGAACAGGATTCTTATCCTGCGTCTTATGAGAGAGACTGGAGCACAGGATAAGAATCCTGTGCTACAGCCTACACAACGACTACTTCGATGACCGGCCGCTTGCGCGTCTCGTCATAGAGGAAACGATTGAGCGCGCTCTCGATGGCCGAGGAGGAGATGGGCACACCCTGCCGCTGGGCCTCGGCCGCCGTGCGAGCGATGAGCTTCTCGGCCTCCAGCAGCAGCCCCTCGGCCTCCTTCTCGTTGACGAAGCCGCGCGTGCTGAGTTGCGGCGGCCCGGCCAGCCCGCCGCGGCCGTCGGTGGGCACGGCGGCGAAGAAGTAGCCCGCCTGGGCCAGCCGGTCACGGTCGCGCACCTCGGCCCAGCCGATGTCGCCCACACCGGAGCCATCGACGAACACGTAGCCGCCGGGCAGCCGGTCGCGCACGGTCATGCTGTAGGGCGTCAGGTCGATGGGCGTGCCGTTCTCGACGACGGCGATGCGCTCGGCGGGGATGCCCAACGTCTGCCCGATCTGCGCGTGCAGCTTCAGGTGGCGCAGTTCGCCGTGGATGGGGATCAGGAACACCGGCTTGATCAGGTTGATGAGCAGCTTCATCTCCTCGCGGCTGGCGTGGCCGGAGACGTGGACTTTGGCGATGCGGTCATAGAGGACGGTCGCCCCGCGCCGGTAGAGCTGGTTGATCGTCCGGTAGATCAGCTCCTCGTTGCCGGGGATGGGGTGGGCGGAGAAGATGACCGTGTCCCCTTCCTGGATGCTCAGTTGCTTGTGCTGGCCGCGCGCCAGACGGCCGAGCACGGCCGACGGCTCGCCCTGCGACCCGGTGACCATGAAGACCACCTTGCTCGGCGGCAGGTTGACCGCCTGGCCGATGTCGATGATCAGGTCATCGGGCACTTCCAGGTAGCCTAGCTTGCGGGCGATCTTGACCGCGTCGCGCATGGAGCGGCCGGCGATAGCCATCTTGCGGTCGAACTTCTGCGCCGCCGCGGCGGCGATCTGAACGCGCGAGATGAGCGAGGCGAAGGTGGCGACAATGATGCGCCCGGCCGCGCCGCGGAACACGTCCTCGAAGCCCTGGGCCAACTCCATCTCCGACTCCGTCCAGCCGGGGCGGTCGGCGTTGGTGCTGTCGGCCAGCAGGGCCAGCACGCCGCGCTGCGAGAACTCGGCCAGCTTGGCGAAGTCGGGCGGCCAGCCGTCGATGGGCGTGTGGTCGAACTTGTAGTCGCCGGTGTGGACGATCAGGCCGGCCGGCGTGGTGATGCCGAAGCCGACGCAATCGGGGATGCTGTGAGCGACGTGGAATGGCTCGACCTTGAACGGGCCGATCTGGAGGATTTCGCCGGCCCGGAACGACACCAGCTCCACCTCGTTCAGTTGGCGCGCCTCGCGCAGTTTGGCCTCGATCAGGCCCAGCGTCAGCGGCGTGGCGTAGATGGGGGCCTTGATGTCTTCGACCAGGTGCGGCAGGGCGCCGATGTGATCCTCGTGGCCGTGGGTGATGAGGACGGCGCGAATCTTGGATAGGCGGTCGTTTTCCAGAAGGTAGTGGTAGTCGGGGATGATGAGATCGACGCCGAGCATGTCGTTTTCGGGAAACATGACGCCGGCATCGACAATGAGGATGTCGTCCTCATACTCGAGGATGGTCATGTTCTTGCCGATCTCGCCCAATCCCCCCACAGGTAGAATACGTAGCATACTTGTCATATTGACCGCCGATTGTAGGGGATTTGGCCGGGCACGTCAAAGTGGGACGTAGAGCGATTCTCCCGAATCGCTCCTTCACTATAAGAAGAGCGATTCGGGAGAATCGCTCTACGGGCAGACTAGATCGTGGTCGCCCGCTGGATGACGACCCACAGGACGAGGATGAGGACGACCATGATCGCCGCCAGAGCGAAGGTCAGCGGCCACAGGCTGCGGTGGCGTTCCACGACCGGCGGCGGGCTGGGGACGACGATGGGCTGAGTGGCCTCCGGGCGGGGCGCGGTGATGGTCGTGGCCGCGGCCAGGGGGACAATCGGCCGCGTGCTCTCCTCCAGGCGCGGCCCGTGCTGGATGATGGCCACGGTGATGTTGTCCTCGCCGCCGCGCTCGCGGGCCAACCGCACCAGCATGTCGGCGGCCACGTCGGGCGCTTCGTCGCCGGCAATGACGCCGATCTCACCGTCCTCGATGTGGCGCGTCAGGCCGTCGGAGCAGAGCACCAGCAGGTCGCCCGGCTCCAGGACGATCTCGTACAGGTCGATAGGCGGCCGTTTCTCCGAACCGATGCTGTAGAGGATGACGTTCTTGTAAGGGTAGTGGACGGCCTCTTCCGGCGTCAGCGCGCCCTCTTCCACCAGACGGGCCACGAGGCTCTGGTCGCGGCTGATCTGCTCCAGTTGCCCCTCGCGCCACTGGTAGGCGCGGCTGTCGCCCACGTTGCCGATGTAGGCGTGGCTGTCCTGGACGACGGCGGCGACCATCGTTGTGGCCATGCGCCGGCTGTCGTCGCGGTCGGCGGCCAGGCGGCGCAGGTCGGTGTTGGCCGCCTGCATGGCGTCGATGAGGCGCGCGCCCCAGTCGGTGCGGCCGTCGGCGGCCAGATAGTGGTGGAGCGTCCGCTCGCTGGCGTATTGGCTGGCCACCTCGCCCGCGTCGGCCCCGCCCACGCCGTCGGCGACGATGTAGAGCGCGCCGTGGCGGCGGCGGTCCTCCTCCGTCGGCGGCTCATAGACGATGACAAAGTCTTCATTGTGGCCGCGCACCAGGCCGTTGTCGGTGCGCCAGGCGGCGGTAAGGGGCGTGGGATCGCTCATCCCCGGCACAATACCACATCCCCGCCGCGTGACAAGAGCGCGAACCTGACGATTACCTGACGGTGTTCCCCTCGCCCGGTGCATCGCACTTTCTGAAGTGCGATGCACCTTCTTGTTGCGCCTCAGAAAGGTGCGACGCACTCAAGAAAGTGCGACGCACCCCCTCCCGGTGCATCGCACTTTCTGAAGTACGTTGCACCTTCTTACTTGTTGATCTAAGAACGTGCAACGCACCCCAGAAGGTGCGATGCACGAAGAGAAGGCTACAATAGTCCAAAACCAAGCAGGAGACAGCCCCATGCCCGCCGACAATCGCCGCCCGCCGCGCACCGAAACCCGCATCATCCGCACCCGCGCCCGCGCCAGCCAGCACCGCGAACAGGTGACGCCCATCTACATGGCCTCCGGCTTCACTTTCGACAGCGCCGAGCAGGCCCGCGCCGTCTATGGCGGCGAGCAGCCCGGCTTTGTCTATACTCGCTGGGACAACCCCAACAGCGCCGAACTGACCGCCCGCCTGTGCGAGCTGGAAGGGGCCGAGGCCGGGCTGCCGATGGCCAGCGGCATGGCCGCCCTGTTCACCATCCTGGCCGGGCTGCTCAACAGCGGCGATCACCTGGTGGCCTCGCGCTCCCTCTTCGGCGCGACGCACCAACTGCTGACAACCATCCTGCCGCGCTGGGGCATCAGCCACACCTACGCCGACTGCGAGCTGACCGACACCTGGCCCGGCCTCTTCCGGCCGGAGACACGCCTGTGCTTGGTAGAGACGCCGTCGAACCCCGGGCTGACGCTGGTCGACCTGGCCTGGGTAGCCCAGCTCTGCCGCGAGCGCGACGTGCTGCTGGTGGTCGACAACACCTTCGCCACGCCGGTCATCCAACGGCCGCTGGCCCTGGGCGCGGACCTCGTCGTCCACTCCACGACCAAGTTCCTCGACGGTCAGGGGCGCACCATCGGCGGCGTCGTGCTGGGTGACCGGCTGGTTATCAACGAACTGACCCACTTTGCCCGCCAGACAGGGCCAACCCTCTCGCCGTTCAATAGCTGGCTGCTCAGCCAATCGCTGGAGACGTTGTCGCTGCGCATGGAACGCCACTGCGCCAACGCCCTGGCCCTGGCCGAGTGGCTATCGACGCGGGCCGGCGTCGAGGCGGTGCGCTACCCCTTTCTGCCCTCGCACCCCCAGGCGGCGCTGGCCCGACGACAGATGGCCGCCGGCGGCGGCGTGGTGACGTTCGAGGTCAGCGGCGGACTGCCGGCCGGGCGGCGCTTCCTGGACGGGCTGAAGATGTGCAACATCGTGGCCAACCTGGGTGACGTGCGTACGACCGTCACCCACCCGGCCAGCACCACCCACAGCGCCCTGACCGACGGCGAACGCCGCGCCACCGGCATCACCCCCGGCCTCATCCGCGTCTCCGTTGGGCTGGAGCACATTGACGACATTGTTGCCGATATCGATCAGGCAATCAGGGGCTAGGGATTAGGGATTAGGGATTAGGGATTAGGGAAGAGCGCTCTTCTCTAATCCCTAATCCCTAATCCCTGGTCTGAAGCAAAAACGCCGCGCCCGATTGCCGGGCGCGGCGTTTTGCAACAGGAGGAGGAAGAAAATGAGAAGCGTCTTGCTGTCTGCTCTGCCGTCTAGACGGTCGAGCAGCTCATTTTCTTACCCCATAGCGTGACCGTTACGGCTGGATGATCCAGGTGCGGACCTCGTTGGGCGCGCCGGGGCCATAGAGCCACAACACACCCGTCTCGGTCTCGTTCATCTGATCGCCAAAGTCAACGATGCTAAAGCCGGTGCGCGGCGAGCGCGGCGGCAGCGTCGTGTAGCCGGCGTCGCCATTGGCAAAGACGGTGAAGTAACGCTCGCCCAAGGGCACAACGTTCATCCCTTCGATGGAGTCGATCACGCCGGCCCGGTAGTACCAGTCGTAGGCGTAGACGTCGACGTTCATCGAGGTCGTCAACAGGTCGTCACCGCTCATGCCGATCTGCTCGGCGCAGAACGTCAGGACGGTGTTGCCGCTGTTGGTGTTGTGGCCGGTGAAGAAGAACGCGTCCGACGCGCCGGAGGCCAGGTCGGCCACCCAGGTGACGTTGCGGCCGTCGCTCAGACTGCCGGACAGCGACAGGTCGAAGTTGAAGACAACGTAGTCCGGCTCACCGTCGCTGTTGGTATCCAGGTAGACGTCGAACTCGACCACGTTGACGTGCGACTGCCGATCCCAGGTGTTGATGGCGAAGGCCATGACGAACGAGTCGTTGTTGCTGCAGAAGCCGGCCGGAACCGGGTAGGTCTGCACACCGAAGTAGCGCAGGTCGGCCGGAGCGGCATTGGCGCCCACGTTGATCGGGGGCTTCGGTTGCTCAGGGCTGGTGCCCAGCAGAGAGTAGGTGTCGATGTAGACTTCCGACAGGCCCACGTTGCGCGCCCAGCCGGACGACGTCTGCCGCACAAAGCCTGTCTGCACCTCACCCGCGCCGCGCGGCAGGACGTGCCACGGAACGTGGATCATCGCGTTCTGGGCATTGGCCCCGACGCCGATGAAGTGGATGTAGCCGTCGTACTCAACCTCGGTCAGCGCGTTGCCATTGGCGCCCTGGTCGCCGCTGTTCAGCACCCACTCGTGCAGCGGGCGATTGAGCAGCGGGCGGATGAACAGGCGCACCGGTACGGTCGTCGAACCGTTGGCCGGGACCGTGAACCACGACGGCGCGGTGACGCGCACTTCACCATTGGTGTCGTTGTCGAAGCGGTACTCGATCTCCGAGCGCAGGGAGATGGGACGATTGCTGTAGTTGCGGATGGTCACCCGCTTGATCAGGTCGGTCTGCCCGGTCACTTCGTGGAAGCCAAAGGAGAGCGTACCGGCCAGGTCGTTGCGGTCCCAAGCCGCCAACGGGGAAGCGAGGGCGCGATCAACGCGCACTTCGCCGCCACCGATGCGGCTGATGGGAGCCAGGATGCCGCCGAACTGCTCTNNGCCGCCAAACAGCTCCGGCGCGAGCATGATGTCAGTCTCAGCCGTGTTCATCAGGATGGCGCGGATCTCGGCCCAGGAGCGGTCGGGATAGGCGTCCATGAGCAACGCCGCCGAGCCGGTGACCATGGGGGCCGCGCCCGACGTGCCGCCGAAGACCTCCGTGCCCGTGCCCGTGCCGGCCAGCGCCGAGACGGACGCGCCGGGCGCGCCGATGTCGGGGCCGGCTTCGTTGGTGCCGGTCGCCGGGCCGCGGCTGGACGAGCCGACGATGTGGCCGACCAGCGAAATACCGTTGGCCGGGTCGAAGCGCACGATGACTTCGCCTTCCTCCAGGCCATCCTTCAACATGTCGGAGTGGGCCTGGCTGATCATGAAGCCCGGAATGTCGATCGGCCGGTCGCCGCCGTCGGAACCGGTGAAGGGGTCGCCGGGGGCAACCAGGCCGATGATGCCGGCCAGCGCGCCCGCCTGGCTGATGTTGCTGATCTTCAGCGTGAAGTTGCACGCCCCGCGGTCGACCAGAACGATCATACCCGTCATGTCGCCGTCGAACGGCGCGCAGCCATCCAGGTTGTCGCCGTCGGTATCGCCATATTGCAGCGGCCCTTCGACGGCCCCCGACTCCGAGAGGGGAACCGACCACGGCTGCCAGACGGCCGGATACTGCCCGGCGATGGCTTCCGGCGCGACCACTTCCATGATGTCCTGCAAGGCCGACGGGACTTCCGTCTGGGCCACGGACAGGGCGGTCGTCGCCGCGCCAGGCGTGCCGTGGGCATAGGGCTTGTCGCCGCTGTTGCCGGACGAGGCCACGGTCAGGACGCCAACGGCGCTGGCGTTGTTGACAGCGGCCGAGGTGTCGTCGTAGCGCGGATCGCCATAGGGCGAACCGATGGACATGTTCAGCACGTCGACGTGATCGGCGGTGTTGCCGTCGCCGTTGGGGTCAACGGAGAACTCCAGCGCCTGCATCATGGCCACGCCGGAGCAGGACGTGGAGACGGAGGAGCAGACCTTCAGCGCGTAGAACTTCACGCC
>CXWK01005724.1_pt1 | contig 11547 bp, 13 predicted proteins | sample 590851 | NCBI WGS metagenome assembly CXWK01 (sample SAMEA3498364, study PRJEB10139) | wastewater metagenome | biome: wastewater treatment plant; material: activated sludge | place: Denmark | collected 2014-08-01
CGGATTCAGATCCGGGTATTCTGCACGCTCCGCGATCACGTCTGCGACGACGTGGCTGTACTTAAGCAGGGCTTCCCTGCGAGCCAGCCGCTCTGTCGGCGTTTCCGCCTTCGGTGCGGGCTGCAGCGGGAGTAGTTCGATTGGCATTCGGTGTTCCCGATTTTGTCGCATTGATCGGCCCTCCCTGCAGAGGCTGCCCATCACTAGTTAACATCTCGACCACCGGTCTCAAACGAGTTTTAGGTAGCATCATGTCACTTGCACGAGCATTGAGAATTTTGAAGAGCGTTGCCGTGGGCAGAACTGCCCTTTCGTAAACTTCCTTGGCCTCTTCGAGATCAATCACAAAATCGTGCGACGGGTATTCGTATACGAGCCTCTTGATCCCGTCGTTCTTGAGATTGTGATATTTCATATTTAGACGTTCGCCGTATTTAGAGGCAACGCTTAAGTCTCGAAAGTCTTGACCTAAAGAGTCCGGATTTATTTGCTCGTATATCTTTGCCATCAGACGCGCTGTAGTCTTGGCAGAGATATCGGATGCGAGGCGAAAAGAAACCGCCCCTTGACTATTCCCAATAATTTCGAACATGAAATGCTCAAAAAGTTCGAACGCATGAGCTTTTAGATCCGAAAGAGCCGATCGAGTAGTCAGGCCCGATCTACGCCCCAAGATCTCATCTTTCTGCATTAGCTGAACGTCAAGCGGCCCAATCTCGCCAAAAGGAGATATTACAAGCGTATGCGCCGCAGTAACTAGCAAAGTTCCCGCGCTCTTGCATAAAGACGGCACGAACGCATGCACCTCATCATATATAGACTGCAAAAATCTTGCAATTCGATAGGTTGGATTGGCTAGGCCGCCGTAGGTAACAACTATTACTAGCAGCTTCTTATTGCGCTTCCCTTTAGGAACAGATTTCAGCACGGAACTGAACATGCGTTCATCCATGTCGCCGTTCATGAGAAGGAAATCGAATCCAGAAGCGTATTCATCTTTTTCAGGAGGGAGGTCCGATTTCCCAGCGCCGTTTATTGCGTCAACCTTGACGTCGGAGCTTTTTTTTCTGCGCCTTCGCTGCTTCTTTGCTCAAACTATTTCCGCGAAGTCGCGGCTCCCAAATATCCAGCACCGACTTAAAATCCGGATCGGCACCTCGACCTTAGCCTTCTTTACTACAATGTCTACACTAGTAGCAAACGCTTCGCGGTCTCCATCTGAGGCAGGCCGAGCTTGTCCGGCGCCATATCGCGGTTCGACAGCACGTGCCAGTCTCGTCGGCAGATTCGTGACCTGTGACCATAGGGAAGCATGGCCGATGGGGGAACCGACGACGGGCGCGCAGAAATCGGGGCTCGACGCCCTGCTTCCGGCCGAGATCGCCGACAAGGCGGAGCGGATCGGCGAGCAGAAAGTGCGGGTCGACGCCGCCACGCTGCTGATGCTCGGCGTGCTCGCCGGCGCCTTCATCGCCTTCGGCGCGCTGTTCTCGACCACGGTGCTGGCCGGCGCCGCCGGGGCGATGCCCTATGGCGTCAGCCGACTGCTGGCCGGCCTCGTGTTCTCGCTCGGCCTCATCCTCGTCATCGACGGCGGCGCGGAGCTGTTCACCGGCAACACGCTGATGATCATGGCGCTGGCGGCGCGTCGCGTGTCGCTTTCGGAAATGCTGCGCGCCTGGGCGATCGTGCTCGTCGGCAATTTTGTCGGCGCGGCGGGCACGGCGGCGCTGGTCTATCTGTCGGGGCAGCCGATGAACGGCGGCGGCGCGGTCGCGGCCGTGGCGCTGAAGATCGCGGCCGACAAGACGGCGCTGGATTTCTCGCACGCCTTCTTTTCTGGCGTGCTCTGCAACGTGCTGGTGTGCCTGGCCGTGTGGATGGCGATCGGCGCGCGCAGCACGACCGACAAGATCCTGTCGGTCGTGTTTCCGATTTCCGCCTTCGTCGCCGCCGGCTTCGAACACTCGGTCGCCAACATGTATTTCATCCCGCTCGGCCTGATGCTGAAGGCGGGCGCGCTGCAATCGCTGTCGACGCTCGCGCTGCCCGACCTGACGCATCTGACATGGGGCGCGTTCTTCGCCAGCCTGGTGCCGGTGACGCTCGGCAATATCGTCGGCGGCAGCGTGCTGGTCGGCGGCGTCTACTGGTTCATTTATTTGCGCGGACGCGACAACTAATTCGGCGGGCGAGCAGGTGCCTAGTGAGGATCGGGTTTCTGAGGCGGCCGATTCTGTTGGGTCGCATCGTACATTTTCGCCGCCCATGCGCCTACATGGGGTTCATGAGTGCCAACAATTGTTGCTGCGTAAACAAGAAAAACTAGAACTACGAATCCAACCGCGTGGCCGACAATGTGATGCCGGAATGTGCTCACATGCCTCACAGCCGTCTTGAGTTCTTGAGACTCGGACGTGACGGCCGTTCTCAGTTGTTGAGACGCAGCGGCCACCGCCTCTTTGAGTTGCTCAAGCTCTTTCGTCGTACGCGCATCGAAAGCGCGCTCCTGCATTTCCGGCAGCTTTTCTTCGATGAGCGCTTCTGAAATACTGACGATTTGTCCTTCAGCTTCCTCTCTGAGGGAGTCAACGGTGCCTCCTCGAAAGCCGAATGAAAAGTTCTGCAATTCTACGACACAAGGCTTTCGGTTATTTTCCGCTTCATAGTCGCGCAGCCACTGGCGCTTACGCTGCTGATAAAGGCCGTAAGCGACGAGCCCAACGATATCATCGTCTGATTTAACCACGCGATCGAAAACATCGCTATGTATGTAGGAAACAGGGGGCCCCGTAAATGCGAGTGGAGCTGGCGTAGGATAGTTAGGGGCTCCTGTTGTACCGCCGGCTGCCGGCGGTCCATCAGGATCGTCTGTCATTTTTCGCTGCGCCGTTGCGACCAGCCTTCGATCCGCCGCGACAGAACGGTGGCCGTCGCATAATCGTTGTCGGCGTCGCCGAAGGTCAGCGCCAGTTCGTGCGGCAGTTCGCTTTCCTGCGCGCGCGACAGACGCACGAGCGCACCGTCGCGATCGGCAACGAGATCGTCGGCGCCGATCGTCAGCGCCGGCTTTCGCGCACGCGACTCGAAGCGGACGGCGCCGCCCGAGACGATCGGGTCGAACGCGAAAGCGTCGCCGAGCGGATCGATCGCCGCGCGCGCCGACATGGCGCGGTCGATCACATAGCCGTCGAGAAAGCCGAGCGCCGACGGCCGCGGCGCCGGGGCGTCCGGCGATACGGAGGAGGCGGCGAGTTCGGCGACGAGACGATCGACCGGCGTTCCCTCCAGCCTGCCGTTCAGCCAGTGCCCGGTCTCCCAGTTCGAAGCGTCGGCCCAGACCTGGCCGTAGTCGGGAAAGGCCGGAAAAGGACGCGCGTCCCAACACCATAGATGCACCCGCGCCGGATCGACCATGCGGCCGCCATAGACAGCGGACACCGGGTTCCACGCTTCGACGAAATTCTCGTGCGCAGGATCGAAGCGCGAAAGAACCGCCTCGACGAAACGCGCCTGCATGAGGTCATCACGGAACCCGCGTGAAAAATGCGGCAGGCCGCCGGACGACGATTTCGTATCGGGAAAGACATTCGGCGCATTGGCGCCGCGATCGACCGCCGGGCAGCCGGTCTCGGTCAGCCAGATCGGCTTCGACTGCGCAACCCAGGCCGTGGGCTGCGCCAGCTCGACGCCGTCCACGCGCTCATGGTGCGCGTTCACCCACCAGTTGGCGACGTCCTTCTGGCGGAACACCCACGGCTTGCCGCAGGCGCCGTCGGCGATCGGCGTGCGCTCTTGCGATTCGCGCGCGAGATCGTCGGCATAGAACCAGTCGTAGGCTTCGCCGGCGCCGATGCGGCGCGTCAGATAGCCGAGATCGTAGATCGACGCGGCTTCGTCGGCGTCGAGATGAGCGCCGTCGCGCCAGTCGGACAACGGCCAGTAGGCGTCCAGCCCGACGAAATCGACGTGCGGCGACGCCCAGACGACATCGAGCGGGAAGCGGACTTCTGCGCCCGCTTCGAGAACATGCGCGCCGTATTCGGTCCAGTCGGCGGCGTAGGAAATTTTCGTCGCCGCGCCGAGCCGCGCCTTGACGTCGGACGCGAGCGTGGCGAGCGCCTGAGCCGCCGGATAGACCCCGGGCGCCGAGCGCACGCGCGTCAGCGCCGCGAGTTCCGAACCGACGAGGAAAGCATCGACGCCGCCCGCGGCGACGCACAGATCCGCGCAATGCAGGACGAAGCGGCGCCACGACCATTCGTCCGCGCCCGGCGACGCGGACCCAAAGAAGCTGGCGATCTGCGCAGCCGCTTGCGCCGTCGTGTCGACGCTGCCCGCCCTGTCCGGCGCGGGATCGCAGACGATGCGGCCGCGCCAGGGATAGGCCGGTTGCGACGCCGCGCCCGTCCATGGATCGGAGAGCGCGTTGTCGGCGGCGACGTCCATCATCACGAACGGATAGAAGGTGACGGACAGGCTGCGGCTCTTCAGATCGCGGATGGCCGCGATCACCGTATCGTCGGACGGCGTGCCGCCGAACGCCGCCTTGCCATCGATCTGGCTGACGATCCGCGCATTTTCGCGCGAGACCCCCGCCACCGACCAGTCGGACACGGCGACCGGGTAGAACGGGTAGGACAGCGTCTTGAACTTGATATCGACGCGCGGCGCAATCGTGCAACGACCGGCGCGCAGATCGTCGCCGAACCACGAGACGACAAGCGCGACGCTCTCGAGATTTGGACACAGCGCCTGCAGCGCGTCGAGCGAGCCCTGCCAGTCGGTCGCCGCCCACGACTGGTTGCGGTTGTCGTGCACGGTCGCGCCGAGCGAAGGATAGGTCGAGCGGATCGTCGGCTGGTAGCCGAATTCCGTCGCGCCGGGAATGATATCGACGGCGCGGATCATCCGCGCGAGGCCCGCGACCGGGCGCACGACCTCGAACGACAGTTGCGGAATCCGATTGCCGAAAGCTGCGAGCGGCAGGCGCTCGAACACGACATAGGCGAGGCCGCGATAGGCGGGCGTGGCCCCGTCCTGCTCGATGGCGGCGATCAGCGGATCGGGCTCCTGCGTCTCGTCGCCGCGATGGACGCGCACCGTGACCGTGGTGAGATCGATCTCCTGACCGTCGGCCCAGACGCGGCGCACGAAGGCGACCGGGCCTTCGCACAGGCCGACCGCGAAATTCGCAAAGTAGGAATAGGAGACGTCGATGCTCGACGGCTGCGACGGCGCAGTCGCCTTGCCGCCGCCGCCGCCCATGCCCGGCGCGATCGAGACGTTCTGCTGCTCGACGAAGCGCGAGGCCCAGATCATCTGGCCGCCGACGCGTGCGCGGCCGTAGACGCGCGGCACCGGCGCGCCTTCCATCGACGTGACGCCCGCGATCTTCGTCAGGCGCGGGCCGACATGGACGCGCGTGGTCGCGGCGGCGCCCGGCGATTGCAGCAGCGCGCCGCCGAGCGCGCCGGCCGCCTGGCCGAACGCCGCCCCGAGCGGCCCCGCGACAAAGCCGCCGAGCGCGGAGCCCGCGGCGGCGAGGATGATGGTGGCCATGAGCGAAATCCTAAACGACGCCCGGGAAGGCGAAGGCGCGCACGATGCGCCGGCGCCAGGCGCCGATCGCGATTTCGGCGACGCGCGCGCCGTCGTGCGCGTGGATCATGCGGCCGGCGTCGACGGCGACGCCGACGTGCTTGGCCGCGAAATTCTCGCGAAAGCGGAAGACCAGAAGATCGCCGACGCCGAACGAATCCGTTGCGGCCGGTGCGAAATATTTCTCGCCCAGCTCAATCAGAGATTCCTCGCCGTTCGCCTCCGCCCAGTCCGGCGTATAGGGTCGCAGCGGCTCTGGCTCCGGCCCGATCAATTCGCGCCACAGGCCGCGCACGAGGCCGATGCAATCGCAGCCGACACCGCGCAACGACGCCTGATGCAGGTAGGGCGTGCCGATCCATCCGCGCGCCGCGCGAACGATATCGTCCCGTGCGAACGCACTCATCGGAACAGGCTCCCGCCGTCCATCGGCGCGCCGTTCGAATTCGGCCAGGACACGACGAAATCGTTGCCGGGCATGTGCGGGAAGCCGCGAAAATTGACGATATTGCCGAACTTGTTCGCGCAGCATTCCGGGCTCTTGTCGCATCCGGCGCGCAATCTTGCGCGCATGCCGGCTTCGAGCGCCGGGGCCTGCGCGCTCCACAGCAGGACGCGGTCGCCGGCGGGCGTCGCATCGTGCAGCTTGATCGCATATCTGACGTCGTCGACGGCAAGGCTGCCGTTGGTGAAGAAGCCGGCTTCGAACGCGGCGTCCGGCGCGACGATGATTTCGCTCGCGCCAACGATCGAAACGACGGTTCCCTCCGTCGAGTACAAGGAGCTGTCGAGATCGATCCGGCAGCGCGCATCGCCGAGATCGGCCGCGCAGTCGCGCTGGAACTGGCGCCCCCGCTCCTCGTCGAACCGATGCGCGAGCGAGCGCAGCTCGGCAGTGAAGGCGAATTCGCTGCGCCGGATCTCGCCGACGACGGCCGCGTCGACGAGCACGCGATGTTCGACATTGCTCCAGTCGACGAGCCAGATTTCGACAGCGGCGCCGTCGTAGAGACCCGCCTCGATGTCCCGCTCCTCAATGCCGCCGTCGACGAGCGCGCCTTGCGCGTCGCCGGAGCCGACGGCGAGGCCGGCTGCGGATTCCGCCTGCGCGGCGTCGAGGCCGGTGGAGGCGCGAAAGGTCGCGCCCGCGAACGAAAGGTCGCGGTCGTGATCGGTGAAGCCGAGGACGGCGCCGTCGCGACGCGCCAGGCGCCAGCAGCGACAGAGCGTGGTCGCCGACGAGCCGAGCGCAGCTGCAAATTGCGATGAGATTTCACGCATCGGGTCNNTCGACCGCAAACGCGGAGGCGGCGCGTTCGACGCCGCCGACCGCGATCCGCACGCTGCCGGCGACCGGCTTCGATATGGTTCGCTCATACGGCGCGAACGCTGCGCCATACGTCTTGCGCAACTGGAAGGCGCGGATCGCGCCGTCGCCGGCGCCCAGCGCCTGGTCGCCGGGCGCGGGCGCTGCGCCAGGCGGCGCCGAAGAATGGTCGAGCCGGTCGCGAAAGCGGAAGCCGTAGAGCCGGCCGCGCCGCTCCTCGAAGAAGGCGACGACGACGGAAAGATCGGCGAAACTCCTGACGCCGTAGCCCGCCTCCCAGCGGCGGCGCGACCGCATCCAGCGGGCGTTGCGGCTCTCGCGCCCCGAGCCGAGCGTCACAACGTCGGTGCGCCGCTCCGGGCCGCCGCGCGCGCCGAGCGCAATGTCCAGCGGGAACAGAATGTCGTGGAAACCATTCATCGGACGGGCTCTTCGGGAGCTGCGCAAACTTGATCCGGAACAAGGCCGGCGCGACGCGCAGGATTAGTTTTTTGCGGGAAACGAAACGGGAGAATTCGGGTTATGTCCCACGTTCCGCACGAGTTGGTTGAAGAATTTCCGGGCAAGAACGATGCGATTCATGCGCTCAAGGCGTCCAACGCGCATTTCGCGCGGGTGGCCGAGCGCTACAGCGACGTGAATCGCACCATCGTCCGCATGGAGAGCAACGTGGAGCCGGCCGACGACTTCACGATCGAGGGCTTGAAGAAGGAACGCCTGAAGCTGATCGACGAGATCGCCGTCTTCCTGCACGACTGACGCATCACAGGCCCCGGCGCCCGCGCGTCACGGCGCGCGCCAGCGCGGCGGCGACCTGCGTTTCCGACCGCCTGAAACCGTCCACGTCCGGCGTCTGGATGTTGACGACGATCGACTGGCGCGGCGCCGTTGCGCCGCTGGCGGCGATTCCGAGCTGGCCGTTCGGTCCACGCGCCAGCGGCAGGATGGCTTCGGCGCCGCGCTCGCCCATCAGGCCGAGCGAACCGCCAGATCCGAAGAAGGTCGGGCTCGCCACCACGCCGCCGTCGGCGAAAGGCGCGACGCTCGCGCCGACGCCGCCGCCGCCGAGGCTCCCGCTCAATCCGCTGAGGATCGACGACAGCCCCTGGCTCAGAAATCCGGCGCCGACGCTCGACAGCATCTGCGACAGCGAGGCCGAGACGCTGGCCAGCGTCGCCGAGAAAGCGCGGCTCGAGACGGAGGCGTCGGAGAAAGCCCTGGTCAGCGACACCGACGCTTTCTGCGCCGACGCGTCGATGCCGTCGAGCTGCGCCCTGACGCCCGCCAGATCTTGCGCCGCGAAGGCGGACACACCGTAGTCCTGCGCGGCTTGCGTATCGCCCGTCTTGCCGGTCATGTCGTCCTCGCATCGGGATAGCGGCGCAGCATTTCGTCGAGCGTCTCGCGCGCCAGCGGCCGCGTCGCCGGGCCGAACGCGCCTTCCGCCGCAGCATGGAGCTCACGCGGCGTCGTCTTCCAGAATTTTTCGGGCGCAAGCCGCAGGACGCCCAGGCCGAAGCGCATGGCTTCGGCCCACGGAAATTTCGCACGGGAGAGATGCGAACATTCCGTCAGCCCTCGCGGGCCGGGGCGTCCTGCGGCGACGGAGGGCGCGGCGCCCCGCCCTCCGGATCGCCGAATGTCGCGGCGACGAGATCGGCGGCGATGCGGACGAAGGCGGTCAGGCCGCCGTCGATGCGCAGCGACGCGACCTCGTCGTCCGTCGTCGTCATGCCGCCGCCGCGCAAGCCTGCCGCGACGATCCGCAGCACGTCGCGCGCCGACAGGCGGCCGGACTGGAAGCGTTCGGCGAGCGCCAGCAGATCGCCCGCCGCGAACGCCGTCTCCAGTTCGGCGAGCGCCCCGAGCGTCAGGCAGAGCGTGCGGCGCTGGCCGCCGATCTCGGCCTCGATCTCGCCGCGAAAGCGGTTGGCCATTTCAGATCGCCGCGAATGTCAGGGCGCCGGCCGATTCCAGCGCGATGTCGAATGTGATCTCGCCGGCATGCTCGCCGCGCCAGTCGAGACTGGAGATCTGGAACGGGCCGGAGACGATGCCGAAGGACGGAATGACGATCTGCCAGTTGCGGATCGCGCCGTCGAAGAACGTCTGGCGCACCAGCGCATCCGACGCCTGGTCCTTGAAGATGCCGTTGCCGGCGAGGCTGGCGCGGCGCACGCCGGCGCCGGCCAGAAGCTCGCGCCACTGGCCAATGGATTCGGAATCTGTGGCGTCGACCGTGCTCGCATTCAGCGACAAGCGTCGCGTGCGAAGGCCGGCGACGGCGACGAAACTTCCCGACCCGTCGTCGATCTTGACGAGCAGGTCCTTGCCTTTCTGGGCGGTCATGCGGGGCTCCTTGAAATCGTAAATCCTCGTCCTGAGGAGCGGCGCAGAGCGTCGCGCCTCGAAGGACGGCGACACCGGCGCTCTTCGGCCCGGCCACCCTTCGAGACGCCGGTTGCGCCCGCTCCTCAGGGTGAGGGTTTGTGAATTGCGAGTCAGACTCTGAGGAGGCGCGCAGCGCCGTCTCGAAGGATGGCCGATCCGGGAATGCTGGCCCGGCCGTCCTTCGAGACGCGCTCTTCGAGCGCCCCTCAGGACGAGGGTTCACGCCTGCTCCGTCGTCGCACGAAAACGGATGTCCGCGCGGGCGAGGCGGCCGTTCTGTTCGCGCCGCGTCGCGAGCGCGACAAAGCGCAAGTCGACGAGCGTGTGGCCGGCGAGCGTCAGCGCCGCCTCGTCGAGCACGGCGACGACGCGGTCGGCGATGTCGAGCGCCTGCCGCGTTCCACGCCGGTCGGACCAGACGGAAATCGTGACGATCTGCTCGGCGCCGCGCGAAATTTGCGCGGACCAGTCGCGGCATTGCGCGTCGGCGAAGACGACGCGCGGGAACGGCGCACCGGGCGGCGCTTCGTCGTGGATGCGCGCGCCGCCGAGCAGCGCGACCAGCGCGGAATCGGCGGCGAGCGCAGCCAGCATGGCGCGGCGCAGGGCGAGGATGGGGGAGGACATGGGGAACTCTTCGGTCGATGGTTCGGGCCTCGCCGTCCGTCATGGCCGGGCGAGTCCCGGCCATCCACGTCGGGAGGCACGAACAGGAATGCGCGCTAAGGGCGGTGTTTCTCAGCCAGAGACTGTCACGCGGCTCGGCGTGGATGCCCGGCACAAGGCCGGGCATGACGTGCGGAAAGGGTCACATTCTTCGACGCAAATTCGCGAACTGGAGTCCCGCTTGCGCGGGAACGACAGTCGTGGCGCTCACGCCGCATATTCGTCGCAGCGACACACCAGGTATTTCTTGCGGCCGTCCGGATCGAACGCCGCGCGGATGTAGAGCGCGCGCGCGCCGAGCCTGAAGCGCATGGGCGCGCCGAGGTCGGGGCGCCAGCGGATCGTGACGTTGTGCGTCAAGAGCGTTTCCTGCGCGCCGGCGGAGCGAAACTCCGCGCCGCGCTGCGGCTCGACCTTCGCCCAGACGTCGGCGAGCGGCGTCCACACGCGCACCAGCGCGCCGGCGTCGTCGTTCGTATCCTCGGGCGTCTCGATGGTGACGCGGCTGCGCAGCAGCGCCGTCGTCAGGCGCAGGCTCATGCGAGCCTCCCGCGACGATACGGCGCGAGCAGCGCCGCGACGCGTTTCGGCAGCGGCGCCGTCCGCGCATCCTCGCCGTCGCCGCGATTCTCGAACCCGTCGGCGACGAGCATCAGAATCGCCTGGCGCAGCGGCGCCGGAACGTCGGCGGCGGCGCCGTAACCCACGACGCAATCGATTTCGATCCCGCCCGCGACGACGCCCGCTCGCGGCGGTTGCGCCGCAAACGCGAGCCGCGCACGGTCGGGCGGGCCGATAAGACGCCAGAGCGAAGACGGCGCAAGCTGCGGCTGGCCGCCGGCATCGGTGACGCGCACGGCGGCGACGGATGCGAGCGGCGCCAGCGGCAGCGCCATGTCAGGGCGCTGAAGAAGCGTGAACGGCCAGTCGTCCAGCGTCAGCCGCCAGCTCTGCGCAATCAGCGCGCGCCGCGTCGCAGATTCCACCGTTTCGCGGGCGGCGACGATCAGCGAAGCGATCGCCTGATCCTCGTCGGATGAATCGACGCGCAGCCAGGCCTTGGCCTCGGCGAGCGTGACGGGTTCGCTCGCCGGCGACGCAATGAGAGCACGGTTCATGAAATCGGTCCTACTTTGAAATCGCTCGCGGACATGGCAAGAGGGCGCATGATCCGGCGGTTGCTTCTCTTCGTTCTTGCGGCTGCGTCGCTCGGCGCATCGCCGGCTCTTGCCCTGGTCGGCGCGACGCGCGACGGCGCGGCCCATGCGCCGCATGTGCTGATGGTGCTGGCGCAAGGCGCGGGGCGCGCCGGCTTCTGTTCCGGCGCGGTGATCGCGCCGAATGTCGTGCTGACCGCCGCGCATTGCGTCGCGGCGGTTGCGGCGACACGCGTCCATTTCCGCGACGCGCAGGGAACGCCGGTGCTGCTGCCGGTGCGGCGCGTGACGCGCCATCCCGAGTACCGCGCCGATGCGGTCGCCTCTCGCGCGAAATCGGTGGATCTCGCGCTCGTGGAAACCACCGAGCCCCTGCCCGCATCGTTCTCGCCCGTCGCGCTCGGC
>CXWK01003571.1_pt1 | contig 11546 bp, 12 predicted proteins | sample 590851 | NCBI WGS metagenome assembly CXWK01 (sample SAMEA3498364, study PRJEB10139) | wastewater metagenome | biome: wastewater treatment plant; material: activated sludge | place: Denmark | collected 2014-08-01
CACCCGGAACTGACCGGCCCGGCGAGACCATCAGGCACCCCAGCCGCCCATCGCAGCACACCCGCCACACTCAGTCCTTGACGTCCGCCGCCGGGGCCGCCATCATCACCCCGCCGACCTCAACGACCCCTCACAAGTGGTCCCATGCAACTGGCGCAGCCCCGGTCCCTTCGAGCTGGCGCACGACACGACTTAGGCGGTCCGTCGCAGCCGAAACCCCTGCACCTACTCAGGAGCTAGGACGGCTTCGCTCGCTGGAGTGCTGAGCGGGCTCAGGTCGGCTCTGCACATGCTGGACGAGCGCCTCGCCCATTCCACGGGATCAGAGGTTAGGCGACTGAGTCCCGGTAATACTCTTACCGTGACTCAGAACCCAGCGCCGACCGTCACCACACCGACCGTTGTGATGAGCCCCGATCGGGCAATGAGCGCGTCGACGCTGGCCCGCCTCGAGCGGTCCGTTCCGACCGAAACCCGCCGCGCCTACTCAGGGGACTGGGCCAGGTTCTCTACCTGGTGCGCCGAACACGGCCGCACTCCCCTACCCGCAACCGCCGAAACACTTGCCGGCTACTGCAACCATCTGGCCGACGCCGGCCGGGCCCCGTCAACCATGCACGAGCCGTCGCCGCTATCCGCAACGCCCACGCCGTCGCGGAAACCGACCCGCCATCGACTGAACTGGCCCGAGCGGTCATCCGCACCGCCGCCACCGACCGCGCCGACGCAGGTGAACGAACCCGCAAAGCCCAAGCGCTCACCGTTGCCGACCTTCGAGCCATGCTTCGACACTGCACCGGCCCCGCCGCCACCCGCGACCGGGCACTGATCCTCGTCGGCTGGGCCGGAGCGCTGCGCCGCTCCGAGCTCGTCGCCCTCAACACCTCCGACATCACCGTCAGCGACCTCGGCGCCGAGCTGTAACTCCGACGATCCAAAACCGACCAGAACGCAGAATGAGCCGCCGTTGCGCTCCCCCACGGAGCCCACACACAAACCTGCCCAGTCACACCCTCATCGGAGTCACGCTCCCCCACGATGAGGCACTCGAACACGACGACACCCCCAAACCTGACTGGCCGCTGTTCCGAACGATCGACCGGCACGGCAACCCCGGAAAGCGGCTCACCGGCGAAGCAGTCGGACACATCCTCAAACGCCACGCCGACAACGCCGGCATCGACCCCAACACCGTGTCCGGACACTCACTCCGCCGCGGGTTCGCCACCGAACCCCGCTGCTCAGGCGCCGACCTCCTCGCCGTCTGCCGCCACGGCCGATGGCAAGACGGCTCCCGCTCCGTACTCGGCTACTTCGCAGACGTCGACGGCTGGAACGACTCACCGCTCAACTCCATCGGGCTGTAGACGCTTCGACCACCGCCCGACCCTCTGCGGGTCGTCATGACCGCGATGGCCGCTACGAAACGCCAGGGCTATGGTCGAACCATGCGACGGGATGAGCACTGCATACTGCCGAGTATCGAGGCTCGGGTCGCCCAATGAGCAGCCCAAGCATGGACATCAACGTCCGCGAGCAGGCACTGCCCGGCGTGGGGCAACGCTTCGAGATCGAACTCTCGCCAGGACGACAGTTTGTCGTTGTCGCTCACCTCGACGGCCAGCGGTCGATCGGCATCAGCGAGCCCGGCCATGACCCAGATGAGGTCGACACCACCGAGCTGACCGTGGAGCAGTCGGTCATGGTCGGCGCACTGCTGCTGGGTGCCCGCTTTGCCATCGACGTGTCCGAGGACCCCAAGGTCGCAGGCGACACGGTGATCGTCGACACGGTGCGCGTGCTCGAAGGCGCTCCCAGCGTCGGCCACCGCCCGTCCGAACTGCTCGTGCCGTGGCAGCCCGGGGCCGTCCTGCTCGGGGTGATCCGCGATCAGACGCCCGAGGTCGTCGAGTACGACGGCGATCGTCCGCTGGCTGCCGGCGATCGGGTCGCTATCGCCGCCCGCAAGGACCAGCTGGACGAGGTCACCGCCGCCTTCACCGGCTGACCCCGCTTCAGCTTCAACTGGGTCCACACGCCGCTATGACGTCGCCGGGACACATTTGAATGACAATTAGGGCGGATGACCGCCTCAGGCGAGGTGCTCCAGGATCATCGGCGCCACCGTGTCGGCGGCCTCGTCGGGGATCCAGTGGCTGACGCCCTCGAGCACCTCGTAGCGATAGGGCCCGCGCACGTAGTTCTCGGTCAGGTCGGCCGCCTTGCGGCTGAGCGCCACATCGCCGGTGCTGTAGATGTACAGCGTGGACACCTCGGTCGGGCGACTCTCTTGGCTGCCGGCGAAGGGCAGGGCCCGGTACCAACCGAGGGCACCTCGCGCTGCCCCGTTGCGCAGCAGTTCCATGCTGTCGTCCGCCTCGGCGGGGGCCATGCCCGCGTCGATCAACGCCCCACGAACCCGCTCGCCGCCGGCGTTCGACTCGATGATCGCCTCCGGCAGCCACGGCAACTGGAACGCCAGCATGTACCAGCTCTTGAGGGCCTGGTTGCTGCGCACCATCGACGCTGCCATCGCCCGAGGATGGGGCGTCGACAGCGAGGTCAGCGACAGCAGCCGCTCGGGATGGGCCTCGGCGAGCGCCCATCCGGCACCTCCGCCCCAGTCATGCCCCAGCACGTGAAAGCGCTTGAGTCCGGCCGCATCGGCCAGTGCTAGGACGTCGCCGACCAGTCGTCCGATCGCATAGTCGCGCCGACGCTTCGGGCGGGCGCCGGGCGAGTAGCCCCGCTGGTCGGGGGCGAGCACCCGGTAGCCGGCACCCACCAGGTGCGGCGTCAGCCCCGCCCAGCTGGTGCGCGTCTGGGGGAAGCCGTGCAACAGCACCACCGCCTCGGCCGCACCGCCGCTGTCATCGACCTCGAAGGTCAGCCCGTCGTTGCGATACGAAGTGAGCGCCATGCCCGGATGCTAGGCACCGCCCGCCGGCAACCCGTCCAGGTAGGCGGTGACCGTCTCGCAGATGTAAGCGACGCCGTCGTCGTCGATCGCATGGTTGCAGGGCAGCACCAGGCCGGTCTCCATCACACGGTCGGCGTTGGGCAGGCCGTCGGCCGGCTGGCGGAACGTGATGTCGGCAAAAGCCGGCTGACGGGTGGCGTTGCCGGTCCACACCATGCGGGTGTCCACGCCCGCCCGCTCCATGTGCAGCTGGAACTCACCCCGGTCGATCGGCGAGTCCGGTCGGATCTGGATGGGGTACATGTGCCAGGCGGTGTCGATGTCGGGGGTGAGCCGGGGCAGCACGAAGTGCTCGATGTGGCCGCCGAAGAAGTCGGTGAGCTGGGCCTCGTTGGCCTTGCGACGCTCGAGGAACCCGTCGAGGCGGCCCATCTGCACCACACCGAACGCGGCCGACAGCTCGGACGGCTCAAAGTTCCAGCCGAGCTCGTCGAAGATGAACAGGTCGTCGTAGGTCTGCCCGTCCGGCAGCTGCGAGAAGAACCGCCGCTCCCCCTCCTCGACCGGGGCGCCCCGTTTGGAGCCCCACAGCGCCACCTCGCTTCGGCGACCCCAGCGGCGCAGCTTGAGTGCCCGGTCGACCCACTCGTCGTCGTCCAGGCAGATCATGCCGCCGGTGCCGGCGGCGGTGATGATGTGCGACAGGGCAAAGCTGGTGAGCGACATGTCCGCTCGGGCGCCGGTCGGCGTGCCCCGCAGCGTGGCGCCCATGCAGTCGCAGCTGTCCTCGATGACGACGAGGTCGTGGCGGTCGGCCACCTCGCGGATCACGTCCCAGTCCGGACAGTTGCCGATCAGGTTGGGCACGAGGATGGCGATGGTCCGGTCGGTGACCGCCTCCTCCAGCCGATCGGTGTCGAGCTGGTAGGTGTCGGGCGTGACGTCGACGAACACCGGGGTCACGCCGGCCCGGGCCATCGGGGCGATATCGGTGGAGAACGTCACCGGCGAGGTGATGATCTCGTCGCCCGGTTGCGGGCGGAGCAACTCGATGGCCAGGTACAGCGCTGATGAGCCGCTGTTGACCATCACCCCGCGCCGCTTGTCGAAGGTCGCCGCCACCAGTTGCTCCAGCTTGCGGACGTGCTTACCGATGCGCAGCGCGGTCGGCGATCCGCTGAGCACGTCGACCACTGCGGCGATCTCCTCCTCGCCGTGGACGCTGCCCGCATAGTCGATCCGCTTGTCGGATGGCTTGCTCATCGATCTCCCCCTGTTAGTTCGTCGCGCTCTCGTCGAGTGCCGAGCCGTCGAGCCTCCGCACCTCGATTCCCCATTCGTCGAGCAGGTCGCCGCTGACCAACGACGCCCCGGTGACATCGGCCGGGCAGTCACAGAGTGCCACGACCGCCTCCACCATCTGCTCCAGGGTCTCCACCTGGTCGGCCCGAAGCGTGCCACCGACCAGGGCGTCGGCGCCCTCGGTCAACACCGCCGCCCGGGGTTCGATCGTGTTTGCTCGAATGCCGGTGCCGTCCAGTTCGGCACCGAGGCCGTTGGTCATGCGGTTGAGCGCTGCCTTTGACGCGCCGTAAGCGGTGGTGGCCGCGCCCTGCGACCCGAGCACGAACGGCGGTCCGGCCCACGGCCTGGAGGTTGCGCTCGACACGTTGACCATCCACCCCTCCCCCGCCGCCCGCATCGCCGGGATGGCCGCCTGGGCCAGGTCGAGCGGGGCGTGCACGTTGAGCTCGAAAAGCAACCGACGTCGCTTCAGCGGCATGTCGGCGACGTCGCCGTACATCGCCGCGGCTGCATTGTTGACCAGGATGTCGATCGGGCCGCCCAGCCGTTCGGCCGCTGTGTCGACCACCCGGGACCGCGCCTCAGGATCGGACAGGTCGACCGGCACCAGCGCCACCGGCACGCCGTAGACGGCCAGACGGTCGGCTGTCTCCTGCAGGCTGCCGACGAGGCGATCGTGGCCCTCCACAGTGCGGGCGACCAAAGCCATCGCTGCACCCTCCGCCGCCAACCGCTCGGCCACCCCGGCGCCGATGCCCCGGCTGGCTCCGGTCACAATCGCTCGACGCCCCGAAAACCGGCCGCTCATCGTCCACCCCTCGCTACCACCAGGGTTCCCATGGCTCGTCTCTCGACCGTGATCTGTGCCACAGCCCGAGCGTAGCCACCCGGTTTCGTACACCGCTCCCGCATGAGGCCCTCCGAGCACCACGTATCCTCGTTCTGTGCGGAAAACGGATGGATCACCGCCCAGCCAGCACGGCAGACCGGTCGATCGACGATCACCGGATGCTGGTCGGGACACTGTTGGTCATCGGCGCATGGAACCTGATCGGCAACCTGGGGCTCCCGGGCGTCTGGTACATCACGGCCAACCTCGCCGTGGCGATCTGCGTGGTCACGGCATCACACCGCGCAACTGCGATCGCAGAGCCTGAACACCCCAATATTGGCGCATTGGGCGACACACCGCTTCGCCTACGCTGCGGCGCTGATCGCCCTCCGGAGAACGTGATCGATCGTTCTGGTTGGGTACCCTGCGCGCATGACCGCCAACGCGATGAGACGGCTGCTCGACCGGATCGGCGAGGCACTCGACGGGATGGGCCCCTTCGACAGCGCTGCGGAGGAGGCCGATGCGCATCGGCACCTGTTGCGTCTGTGCTCGGCAGGCCTCGACCTGTTCGTCGAGCGGGCCGACCCGGCCCGGCCGCTGCCGACGGTGTGGATGTCGCCGACCCGCAAGTTTCTCGGCGACAGTCCGGACACGATCTACACGACCATGCCGGTGTCGTCGGCCCACAGCTACGCCCTGACGATCAAGCCCGGCAACGCCGTCTACGTCGGCGTGGTGGTCTACTCACGCGACGAGCCGGGCGGACCGGTGCGAGCAGTCTCGAGCCTGGTCGACACCGACATGACCACCACTGACGGAACGTTCGAGATCGCGGTTGGCGCGGGGGTCGCCCCGGACGACGCCGGCGGCCTTTACCTCGACGACCGGTCGTTCTGGGTCATGGTGCGCGAGTACTTCTCAGATCCGCACGACCATCAAGCCGCAACGATCACGATCGAGCGAACCGACGGCGCAGGCATCGACGGTCTGCCCGACCCGGCGGACCTCGCAGCCGGGATCGACGCCGCCGCCGTCTGGATCTGCAGTCAGGCCCGGGCAGACGCCGCCCTGTACGAACTGGTGGCCTTCCCCGAGGGGTCGCGGGTCGAGAGTGATCCAGATGTCGAGGTCTCCGACGATCTGGTGTCGCTGTTCTACCCAACACCCGACATCACCTATCAGGGATGTCGGTTCACGCTCGATACCGACGAACAGCTCGCGCTCACGTTCACGCCTCCGGCGTGCCGGTTCTGGTCGGTGGTGGTGTCGACCCCCTGGTTCGAGTCCTTGGAGCAGCGCTCCACCCCGGCGTCGATCAACAGCGCCGACGCCGAGATGTCCGAGGACGGCACCGTGACCGTCGCCGTGTCCGAGCGCGACCCCGGCGTCGCCAACTGGATCCCGCTGCGGGGCTACCGCAAGGGCCAGGTCGCCTACCGGGTACTGCTCGGCGAAAAGATCGCCGCTAACAGCAGCTTCATCGTCAAGTTCAGCGGTTAAGTGACCGAGAGGGTTTGCCGTCGAGACTCCCTGCGTCACTCCGGAACCGGCGCGACGACGTCCGCTCTACGCGGCCTCGAGGTCGGTTGCATAGTGCCTGGTGGCGACCTCTATGTCACCTGCCAGCATGCTGTTGAGCATTTCGTCGAGACGCTCAGCCACGTCCCATGCCAACCACCGCTCGCCGCAAGCGGGGCACTCCTCCATGGGCACCCCGAGAACCAAGGCGACCTTGTGGTTCCGCTCGCTCAGCTTCGCTCGGCGAACCGGAACTCTCTCCGCCTGATCACACTGTCCGCATCGCTTCATCGCCTCACACGATACCCCTCGTCCCACAGGTCGTCATGCGGTTCGTAGACGGTGACAATTCGTTCTTCCTCCCGGCGGTCGTCGACAACCACAACGGCATGCAGAGGACGTATCCAGTCGATCATCAGGATCAGCTCCTTGACGTTCCCTTCCGAGATCACCGTTTCCTCGATCACCGTCGACCGTGCAAGGACGGCGTCGAACTCTGCGAACGTGCAGTCGATGTGCCGAAGCTTGTCGAACGCATGCTCCGTGATGAGCCGATCAAATCGCCAGATCTTCGGCCGAGGAACCGGGCTCTTCACTGTCGCTCCAGTTGGCTATCGCCCGGCCCCATCGTTCCAACATACGCGATTCAATCGCCGGCGGGACCACCCGCATCGAGGTTCTTCGCAGGTGAACCTCAGGCTTTGCTGCTCGCCCTACACCACGTCGCGGGCGGCGCCGGCAAACTGGGCGTTGTACAGCGTTGCGTAGGCGCCCCCGGCGGCCAGCAGCTCGTCGTGGTTGCCCTGCTCGACGATGTGGCCGTCGTCCATCACCAAGATGATGTCAGCATCGCGGATCGTCGACAGGCGGTGAGCGATGACGAAGCTGGTGCGGTTGGTGCGCAGCGCCGCCATCGCATGCTGGATCAGCACCTCGGTGCGGGTGTCGACCGACGACGTCGCCTCGTCGAGGATCAGGATCGCCGGCTGGGCCAGAAACGCCCGAGCGATCGTCAGAAGCTGCTTCTCGCCGGCGGACACGTTGCCGCCCTCGTCGTCGATCACCGTGTCGTAGCCGTCGGGCAGCGTGCGCACGAACCGGTCGACGTAGGTGGCCTTGGCGGCCATCATGATCTCCTCCTCGGAGGCCTCAAGGTTGCCGTAGGCGATGTTCTCGCGGATCGTCCCGCCGAACAGCCACGTGTCCTGAAGCACCATGCCCATCGCGCCACGCAGGTGGTGGCGGGTCATCTGGGCGATATCGACCCCATCGATCATGATCGTGCCCGAATCGATGTCGTAGAAGCGCATCAACAGGTTGACGAGCGTGGTCTTGCCGGCCCCGGTTGGGCCGACGATCGCCACGGTCTCGCCCGGCTGTGCGACGAGCGACAGGTCCCGGATCAGCGGTCGGTCCGGTTCGTAGGAGAACGACACATCGGCAAACTCCACCCGTCCCTGGCGCTGCTCGGTCATCTCGGCGGGGTGGCCCGGATCCGGCGACTCCTCGTCGACGTCGAGCAGGGCAAACACGCGCTCGATCGACGCCACGCCCGACTGGAACACGTTGGCCATCGCCGCCACCTGCGTGAGCGGCTGGGTGAACTGCCGGGAGTACTGGATGAACGCCTGTACGTCGCCCAACGACATCGACCCCGAGGCCACCCGCAGACCGCCGATCACCGCGATGGCCACGAAGTTGAGGTTGCCCAGGAACATCATCATCGGCTGGATGATCCCCGAGATGAACTGCGCCCCGAAGCTGGCCTCGTACAGTTGCTCGTTGACGTCGTTGAACTCTGCTTCGGTGTCGGCTTGGCGGCCGAACACCTTGACCAGGGCGTGCCCGGTGAAGGCCTCTTCAACGTGGGAGTTGAGCGTGCCGGTGTGCTTCCACTGGGCGATGAAGCGCTTCTTCGACCGGGCGGCGATGAACTTGGTGAGAAAGAGGGCGGCCGGGATCGTGATCAGCGCCACCAGCGCCAGGAGGGGGGAGATGATGAACATCATCAGCAGCACCCCGACGATGGTGAACAGCGAGGTCAGCATCTGACCCAGGGTCTGTTGCAGGCTCTGGGCCACGTTGTCGATGTCGTTGGTGACCCGGCTGAGCAGGTCACCGCGTGGCTGGCGGTCGACGTAGCTGAGGGGCAACCGGTTGATCTTCTCCTCAACGTCGCAACGCACCCGCGACATGGTGCGCTGCACGACGCCGGCGAGCAGGTAGTTCTGGCCGTACGACAGGATCCACGCCACCAGGTATAACCCGGCAGCGAGTATCAGGATGTTGTGCAGCTGGGCGAAGTCGATCCCCCTCTTGCCGCTGAGACCGGCGACGATGACATCGGTCGCCCGGCCCAACACCCTGGGGCCGATCACGGTGAGGGTGACGCTCACGATCGCCAGCGCCACGACCACGATGGCGCCCGCGCGCTCGGGGCGCATCAGGCCGGCGAACCGCTTGACCGAACCGGAGAGGTCCTTGGGCTTCTCGGCCGGCATGCCGGCCGCAGCGGCCCGGTTGGGACCGTGAGACGCGGATGCCCGGGCCTCAGAGGCGACCTTCTTGGGATCATGGGCCGACCCGGTTTCGGCGTCGCTGTCGAGCGCTGCCAAGTCGTCCGGCTTGTGGTTGCCGTCGGGCTTGTCGTTGCCAATGGGCTGCTTGTCGTGACCGGTGGGGTTGCTCATGCCGGCTCCTCCACGCGCTGGGATTCCACGATCTCCAGGTAGGTGGGACACGTCTCGATCAGTTGGTCGTGGGTGCCCAACCCCACTTGCTCGCCGTCCTCCAACACCAGGATCTGGTCTGCGGTACGGATCGAGGCCACACGCTGGCCGACGATGACCACGGTGGCATCGCTGGTCCATGGCACCAGCGCCTCGCGGAGGTGGGCGTCGGTGGCCAGGTCGAGGGCCGAGAAGGAGTCGTCGAACAGGTAGATGCCCGGCTTGCGCACCAGCGCCCGGGCGATCGCCAACCGCTGGCGCTGCCCGCCGGACACGTTGGAGCCCCCCTGGGCGATGCGGGCGTCGAGGCCGCCGTCCATGTCGGCGACGAAGTCGGCGGCCTGGGCCACCTCCAACGCCTCCCACAGCTGTTCGTCGGTGGCGTCAGGATCACCGAAGCGCAGGTTGGAGGCGACGGTGCCCGAGAACAGGTAGGGCTTCTGGGGCACCATGCCGATGCGACTCCACAACAGCTCGGGCACCATGTCGCGGACGTTCTCGCCGTCGACGACCACCTCACCCTCGGTGGCGTCGTAGAACCGAGGGATCAGGTTGAGCAGGGTGGTCTTGCCCGATCCCGTGCTGCCGATGATCGCTGTGGTCTCTCCCGGCGAGGCGGTGAGCGTGATGCCGGCGAGCACCGGCGCATCGGCGCCCGGGTAGCCGAAGCCGACGTTGCGCAGCTCGAGCGAGCCCCGCCGTGCGAGCGCCTCGACGGGTCGATCGGCCACGACGATCGTGGAGGGCGTGTCGAGCACCTCCTGGATGCGGTCGGCGCTCACCGCCGCCCGGGGGATCATCACGGCCATGAACGTGGCCATCATCACCGACATCAGGATCTGGATCAGATAGGACAGAAAGGCGATCAGCTGACCGATCTCGAGGTCGCCGGCACCGATCCGGCTGCCGCCGATCCACACGGCCGCCACGCTCGACAGGTTGAGCACCACCATGACGAACGGAAACATGAAGGCCAGGTACCGGCCGGCTTTCAGCGACGTGTCGGTCAGATCATCGTTGGCGCCGGCGAAGCGCACCCCTTCGAAGGGTTCCCGGACGAACGCCCGCACCACACGGATGCCCATCAGCTGTTCCCGCAGCACACCGTTGACCGCGTCGAGGCGCTCCTGCATCGCCCGAAACTGAGGTACCAGGCGGACGAGCACCAGGCCGATGCCGATCACCAGCGCTGGGACGCTCACTAACAGCAGCGCCGACAGACCGACATCCTGGCGCAGCGCCAGCACGATGCCGCCGATCGCCATGATCGGGGCGGCCACCATCAGGGTGGCTGCCATCACCAGCACCATCTGCACCTGCTGGACGTCGTTGGTCACCCGGGTGATCAACGACGGCGCACCGATGGTGCCCACCTCCTGGGTGGAAAAGCCGGTCACCTTGTGAAACAGGTTGGAGCGCACATCGCGGCCGAAGCCCATGGACATCTTGGCCCCGAAGTACACGGCGACCGCAGCGAAGCACACCTGAGCCAGCGTGATGATCAGCATCAGCCCGCCGACCGACCAGATGTAGCCGGTGTCGCCGGTGGCCACCCCCTTGTCGATGATGTCGGCGTTCAACGTGGGCAGAAACAAGGTTCCCAGCGTCTGGAGGAATTGGAAGAACACGATGCCCACCAGCAGCCACTTGAACGGGCCGAGGTGGTTTCGCAAAAGTTTGATCAGCAAGTCGGGGTCACCAGAATCTTCGGGGGAACGCCATGCGGGTCGACGGGTGGGCTCGCCGCCCGGCGCTCCGGCGCACAGCCGCTGACCTCACACGTCCGAATATCCAACACGGCCTCCTGCAGGGTATTCCCGTCTGGCACAACTGTCAGCTTTCGGCGGATCAGCGCTCGCCTGGTGCGTCGCTACCGTTCGCCTCCGGTGCCGCTCACCGTGGTGTGCGCAAGCGACTCGACGTAGTCGGGCCAGCCCGCCTCGGACCGGGCCGGCCAGGCGGGCGCCACCGGCCACGGGTGGGCAGCCTCGACCTGGGAGGACACGGCGATCAGCCGGTCCTCCCGGCCGAACGGTGCCACCAGCTGCACGCCGATCGGCATGCCGTTGGAGCCGACGGTCAACGGCAGCGACGCCGCCGGTTGGCCCGTGATGTTGAACGGGCTGGTGAACGCCGAGTAGGTGGCGGCCCGCTCGAACATCGCCTCGATGTTGCTCGTGTCGAGATACCCCAGCGGCGGGGTCGGTTGGGCCAGCGTCGGGCTCAACAGCAGGTCGTG
>CXWK01024889.1_pt1 | contig 11543 bp, 17 predicted proteins | sample 590851 | NCBI WGS metagenome assembly CXWK01 (sample SAMEA3498364, study PRJEB10139) | wastewater metagenome | biome: wastewater treatment plant; material: activated sludge | place: Denmark | collected 2014-08-01
CGCTTCTCGCGGATTCCCAGGATGGCGAACCGGATCATGTTGCGACGGACGGAGATATGCTCGGCGTAGATGCTGTGAAGCGTTTCGACGATGGCGGCATCGCCCTCTGGGGTGAGGGCCTGTGCGTCGAGCCAGACGGGGCGGCGGAAGTGTCGCCTCGCCATCTCGGCCCGCACCAGTTCCAGCAACTGCCCTTCGGTGGTGCGACGTAGCCAGTTCTCGATCTTCGCGTTTTCGGTCTTCGTGACCTCTTCCTCGCTCATCCTCATTCGTCCTCCTCGTACGGCAGTCGCCAGAACCCCCGCACCCGCTTGCGCTGGTGACGCTCGCGGAGCCCCGTCGCGCCCTTCTGATTGTCGACCATCGTGGCGCCGTAGACCGTCACGAAGTGGCCCGTAACCCAGACCACAGTGAAACGGTCCGGCTCGTGGTAGCTGTCGAGCCAGCGCCACAACGGGACGCGGCCCCCCGTCTCCATTTTGTCGGCACCGAGTAGTTCCAGCTCGGCGCCGAGGTCGGCGACGTTGGTGGCGGCGAGGACGATGCGCCGCAGCGTCGGACGCCGCGCCCTCTTGCGGCGCTTCAAGCGCTCCACCGCCGCGTCGTAGTCGAGGCCGGCAACAACGGCGAGCGCGGTGGGGCCGCACCACTTCCCGATGCTGGATCTCATGCGCCCTCAGTACATCAGGGCGCCGGTGCCCCAGCCTTCGGCGATCTGGTCGATGGCGGCGTTGAAACGCTCGTCGCGGTCGTTGGGGAAGTCCTCGGCGTCGACTTCGACGCGGCGGAGGATCTCGGGGTCCGCGGTGATAAGCCGATCCACCGTGTTGCAATGCATGTAGTCGACCGGGTTACTGTCGGCGCCAAGTACAAGCTCGTTCAGCTCGTTGCGGGCGTCCTCGTCGAGCCCGTCGATCTCCTCGTAGTCGGTGGCGATCCACACGAGGCAGTAGCTCGGCGTCGCTTCGCAGAGGTGCGTCGCCGAGTTGCGGTCGAAGGCGTAGACACCCCACACCTTCGTAGTGCGGGCCTTGACTGCGTCGCACCAGAACGTGCGCTCCTCCAGCTTGATCAGGTGGTAGTCCGGCTCGATGCCCTGGTTTCGGTTGATGCACACCGCGGTCATGTGTCCTCGTTGCTGCGGGGCTCCGATCCCGCGCCCCAGCCCCGACGATTCGGAACGGGGGCGCGGCCCCGGAGCGGGGGCCATCTCTCACTCGTTGGGGGCCTCCGGGTACTCCTCCTCGTCGAGGAGCGTCTCCGGCAGCGTCAGGTCGTCGGCGTCGATCTCGGCGACCTCGACGGGCTCCAGCTCGTCGATCTCGTTTCCCCACGCCGAGATCCATTCCGAGTACGCGGAGCCCTTCTCACCTTCCTGCCACCTCTCCGATTTCTCATCGTGGTAGTTCTGCGCGTCGCTCTCGATCTCTTCCCGCAGCGCGTTGGCGTCGGTGATGATCTCGTTCATGTCCGCGACGTGGCCGCTGAGCTTGCTGTTGGCCTCCACGATGGTGGCGTTGACGTCGTCGATCTCGGCGACGAGCGCCTCCCTCGCCTTCGTCCAGCGCTCGCGCAGCTCCGCCAGTTGTTTTGCGTGGTCCTTCGTGATCTTGTTCATCCTACTTGTTCCTTCCGCGCCTTGATCCAGCGCTGCAAAACGTCTCGCTCCCCATCGATGCCATGCCGCGCCCTAGCGGCGGCGCACAGCTCGCTCAACTCCGCCGCCGAGGATCTGTCGGCCTCCAGTAAATCGGCCTTCGCCTCGAATTCGGCGGCCCATCGTTGTAGCCCGCGCTCGCGCATCGCGGCGAGGGAACGGGCGAGATGGGTACGGGCGATCCGGCGGCCTTCCGCGTCGCCGGCCTGCGCCATGCTGACCAGGGCGTCGTCGGCGTCCTGTACGCTCATCGCGCCGCCGCCTTCATGGCTCGCACCAACGTGTTCCATCGCAGCACGCCCCCGACGGCGCCCTCCAGCTCGTTACGGGTCGCCCCGGCGCTGGCGGCGGCGTCGCACAGCGCCTTCAGCTCCGCCACGTCGGTGGGGGTCAGGACCCCGCCGTCGGGGGGCACCCCTTCCGGGTAGTAGCGAGGCGAGGTGAAGGCGGCGGCGGCGCGGCCCGACAAGGCGCGCAGCGCCGGCTTCGTGACGGTTTCGTAGTGGCTCGTCGCGCTCATGGTTAGCTCGCCTTCCCGTGCCCGTCGCCGCCGTACGCGCCGGGAGCATCGCACTCCGCCTCGGCGCAGGGCTCGCACCCCGCCTTGTCGCACTCCCAGCACAACGCGCCGACTTCGCCGATCGCGATCTCGAAACAATCCCTGCACGCGCAGGGCCGGTATCCGCTGCTCAGGGTCATTGCTCCGCGCTCCACACTGCGATCTGCTCCGGCGTCGTGGCGCACACCGGCGAGCCGCACCCGCAGCACCGGCCCCCGTCGACACACGCCCGTGAGTACTCCGCGCCGCNNACGCCGCAAGCCCCGCCGGTCTCCCGGCGGGGCTGCGGTGGCGCTTCGGGCGCCCGTGCTGGGCTGCGCTCAGTTGCTCATCATCTCGCCGAGGATCTGCCGTCCGATCTGGGCGGCGTCCACGCCGAGGGCCGCCGCCTCCGGCGCCGTCACTTCCTCTTCCGACCCGTCGCGCCGGAGCACGGTGACAACGAGCTTTCGGATCGCCTCCACCTTGGCGCCGCGCCCTCCGAAGAGCATGGCCTCCATCGTGTTGGCGCCACCACGCCCGGCGCGGTGCGAGACGTTGCCCTTCTCATCCATGGCGCGATCCACCATGAACGTCGCCCCGTTCCAAAGGCTTGCCAGCGTGGGGCCTTCGTTGTTCTCGGGGCGGAGCATGGCGGCGGCGGTCTCGCGCTGCGCGCGAAGCGCCCGGCTCTTCGCCTTCGACTCGGTCCCGTCTTCGTTCGCCTTCGGGACGGGGAAGAGCTTGCCGAGGAGCGTCATGACGTCGTCGGTGTGGAGCTGGACCCGCTTCGCCTCGGCGTAGAGCTTGGCGACGGTCTCGCCACTCGTGACGTGCTGGTCGATGGCGCCGCGAAGCACCTCGGCGCGCTCCCCGATGGTGGCGGTGTGCCGGATGCGCGCCGCCGCCTTGCCGTCCTGGCCGAGCCAGGCCGCCAACGTGTTGGCGCACACGACGCGGATCGAGCTACCGCCGGCCGTGTAGGAGCACGACCCGTCCAGGCTGTCGGCGAGGTTGAGGTGGTTCCGCAGCTCGCCGCTGCCGCTGCCGCTCTTGCCGATGTCGAAGGTGGCGAGGATCTTCCCGCCCGGGCTGGTGATCTTGCCGTACTGATCCTCGGACCCGCCGAGCGCGAACGCGCCGATCGGCTTGGCGCCGGCTTTGACGGCGGCCTCGATGGTGGCGCGCCACTCCTTCGGGTCGAGGTAGCGGTAGCGCTCGCTCATCGCCTTGTGACAGACCCGCTTGCCGTCGAGGTACTTCGCGACGACGGCGGAGCCGGGCACGACCAGCCCCGACTCCGTGACCATCGACTCCAGCCCCACCTCGACCGGCCACGCCCCCGACGTCTCACCGGCGGCGATCATCTCGGCGGCGGTGTCCATCTTCGCGTGGCCTTCCAGCTTGTGCCAGGTACTCGTTCCGACGGCGAAGTTACCCGCGAACCAATCAGCGCTCATGACTTAGCAACCTCCTCGGCGCGCAACACGCGCGCCCGGGGTGCAAGGTGGTACCTTGGACGCACCCGGTCAAGAACTAGTGCGCCCCGAGTAGTCGATTTCTGTGCGGCCGGAGTAGATGGGCCACCATGATCGGAGGCGTCCCGAGTAGATCGACACCGGCAGTCGAGGGCGCCGATTCCGGTCGTCCCCAGCCCGATGTAGCCGCGGCAGTCGACGCAGATCACGGTGATCACGGGGTCGCCGCTTCGTGCTCGCGGACCTTGTCCTGGACCCGTCGAGCGAGCGCCAGCGTGATCCAGTACGGCAGCGCTCGCCGCTCGCACTCGTCGGCGTAGGCGGCCTCCGCCGCCGGCCTGCCTCCCTCCACGTAGGCGGCTAGGATCGCCGCCGCTGCCTCATCGATGGCCCGCGGGCTTGGCTTCGCCTCGGCGGGCTCCGCCGGCTCCTCATCAGGCACAACGACGGGCAGCGGTACGTTCGACGTACTCGAGCCCTGGTCAACGGCGTACTCGCCGCATCCCGCGCACTCCCGCGTCGTTTCGTCGACTTCGCGGGTGTCAGTCCCGCCGCACGTGTAGCAAGCTTCGGCCGGTTCGCCGCGTCCGTTGATCATGGTCCCTCCACCGCCACAGCCCCGCTCGACCACGAAGGGCCGGCGGGGCGGGGGCGGCGAGCTGGAGCCGGGCTCAGCGCGTCAGGGCGGCGACGGCGGCGGCGAGCCGGGCGTGGGCCCGGTGCGCGTCGTCGGCGGTGTGCATCGTTGCGGCGTCGCGAGCGTCGCGAGCGGCGACGTAGGCGGCGGTGCGAGCGCGCCGGACCTCGCCGGGCTCGGTGGGGGCGGCGGGCTTGCGGTTGAACACGAGCGTGTTCCCGCACACCTGGCGGGCGGCGACGAGGCGCATCACGCGCTCCGAGAAGGTGGCGCCGCTGTCATCGTCGAGGAGCATCACACGCACCCGTCCCCGTCGAGGAGCGTCACCGCCGCCCGGCGGGCTGCCTCGGCCCCCAGCTCGCGGGCGATCCTCGACCAGCCCGCGCCTACGCACGCGACCGGGGCGGGGACCCTCGCCGCGAGCCACGCCGGGAGCCGGATCGCGAGCGCGATCCAGCCCCGGCCTGCCTGTACGTCACAATACGCCATAGCCGCACCTCCCGTCACGGTGCGAGGGCGCGGTTCGCGCTCGCACTGCCACGGCAGGCCCGGATCGGGTAACCTTGGGGTGGGCCGCGCCACGGTTCCCGTTTCAGGGGTCACCGTGGGCGCGGCGCACAGTAGAACTGTCAGAGAACCGGAACGGGCGGGGCGCCCCTGGGAACCGCGCGTTAGCCAGCCGTTGGCATCGTTGCCCTGGACGGTGGTACCCCCGTCCGGGCGCCTCGGGCAGCCCGCGCACGGGAGGGGTACAGCGTCGAACCCCCTCCCGGTATGTCGAACGAAGCACACGCTAGCACGGGTGTTCAGTTGCCAAGAAAAAAACCGCGAACGAGTCACCGATGATGCCGGAACGATCGTTCTGCGGGGGCGGCAGCCCCCAGGAAAAACGGTTAGCGTGGGGGCCCCTGGCAGCCCCTCAGAAGGCGGTCCCCCCGCGACCGGTCCACGGGGCGGCGCGAGCTGGACGGCTTCCTGGAGCCTGCCAGGGGGCAGGAATCAAGCTATATGTGACCATACCATATGCCGGCGCTTAGGTCAAGTCGACATGTCCGCCGGTGTAGGACAACGGCGCACACCGGCGCACACCCCCGCCAGCCCGGCGCGAGCCGCTCCGCCGACGGGGGGAGCCGGCGCGAGCGGGGGGGGCCGCGCCCCGGTCCGAGGGCGCCACCGTCGCGCCTCCCCACGCCGTCGCGCTCGTCGCCGTTCGCGTCCCGTCGGTTCGGGCCTGCGTCGGGTTGGGCCGCCATGTTCGCGAGATCCCGCCACGGCGCTCCCCCGTCGCCTCCGTGGCGCGGGGTGCGCGCGGGCGGCGTCGGGCCGGGTCGGAGCCGGAGAGGCGGCCAACGCGGCGGAGGAGGGCGCGGCGCCGCCGGGTCGGAAGATCGGGCCCCATCTTCGACGAGTCGTCGGACCGTGACAACGAGATTGTATGGGCCCGATCCGGGGCCTTTGTTGGGTCGCCATCGTCGGCCGTGGTGCCGATAAAAATAAAGCCATTGTGTAACCCGACGCCCACGCATACGGTGGCGACCGTGGATCACATCACCGTCGACGACGCCGAGACCGTTCCGCTTGCGGAGGACGATGAGCCTCGGATTTACCAGCCCGGAGAGCAGCGGGGGATGGAGCTGGATCGCTTCAAGTACCTGCAACCGGGCACGCTTCAGGTCGGCGTCGCCGCCGATGGCTTGCCCCAGATCCTGGGGGATTCGCCGGAGGGTGCGGAGCCAGGGCTGACGGAGCAGAACCTGGTTTGCATCGCCGCACCGGGCCGCCCGCAGTGCACCCATCTACGCGGAATCCTTACGAATGCCCCCGGTGTCGCCCGCGGCTTCGAGAAGATGCGGCAGATCCGGCGCTTCTGTCGGGCGTTGAGTACCGCGGTCGAGCTGCATGATCTCGAAGGCATCGACGTCTTCGCCTGCCTCAGCCGAGACCCCGTCGACCCCGCGTCGATGCGGCAGTGGGAAGAGTTCGAGGCGAAGCAGAAGAACCTGGCCGAAGAAACCGCTCAGAAGAGCGATGAGATGGAGTGGTAGGATGTCGAAGTCGAAGAAGAGCAGCGCCAACGTGAGCCTCGACGACCAGGAGGTCCGACTCCCGCCCGGGTTCGAGGACTTCCTGACCGAACTCGACGTCGATCGCGTCAAGTTGATGCGTGAGAAGGCCTTCGCCGACCCGGAACAGCTCAGGCGGTTTCTTGGGACGTTTCTGATCCCGCGAATCGACAAGATGTTCCGGATCCTCGCCAGCGTTGCGCTGGAGAGCTACGGCTTGGCGGCCTCCAACACCACGCAGCTGCGCAACTTTCACGGCTTCGTGGTGGAAGAACTCAACGGGCTGGGAGCGGAGCTTCCCGACGGTCCGATTCCCGGCGTCAACCCCGACATCCTCGACGACTTCCAGCAGAAGTTCTACGCGCTCGGCACCCTGCTGAAGGAGCACGCCGACGGCAACGAAGCGCTGGAGAACGCCTACAACGCGTGCGCGGAAGCGATCAGCGCGGTCATCGGTGACTTGATGGGCGCCTACGACTACGAGGACGACGACGGCGACGAGCGGGACGAGGACGGCGACGAGGGCGAGGATGGCGCTGTCGACGACGCCCCCGTCGACCCAGAGGCTGCGACGGAGCCGCCGGTCAACACCGAGGTGACCGGTGAGTGATTTCGACGAGATCGACGCCCTCGTTGCGGAGGCGGTGGCTGACGTCGATGACGATGACGACGTTGACCTCGACGCCACGGTGGAGGAGCCCGTCGAGGGCTCCAACGGTAGGGTGGTGCGTCGTAAGAAGCGCTCCCGCGTCGCGAAGGTCGCCGTCGATGTCGTCCCCAAGTTGATGACGCTGGACGAACTCGACGTTGCCGACGTGCTGCCCGTCGAACTGCCGGAGCCGGAGGAGAACGTCAAGACGCTGGGCTCGCTCTACGCGAAGTACAACGTTGGCGACAACATGGACTTCCGGGTCCAGGTGCACCGTAACTATCCCAAGGTATGGGGTGGCAAGTCGATCGAGGGGTTGATCGACACTTGGGATGAGCCGATCCTGGAGGACAAGATCCAGGCTGAGTACGGCGGCGGCACCTATAGGTGCGTCGTCGTCGGCCCCAACGAGCAGAAGCCCGGGCTGCCGAAGCACTACGGCTCCATCGTGATCAAGCTGAGCGGCGATCCCAACGTGAGCCGGCAGCCGCGCAACCTACAGGTGCCGGAGAAGCCGGAGGTGGCAACGCCGGGACCGGGGGGCATCGTGATGATGCCGCCGCAGGAGAACCCGAACCTCGTCACCGCCGCCTTCAAGATGATGGACAAGTCGGCGGAGCGAGAGCGCGATGAACGTCGGCGTGCCGAAGACAAGCTCGACGAGGAGCGTAGGGAGCAGCGGCAACGGGACCTCGAACTCCGCGAAGTCGCGGCGAAGGCAGCGATGGAACGCAACGGCTACAACGCGTACGAGCCCGTCATCGAGGCGGAGCGCCGCCGCGCCGACGAGGTCGTGAAGGCACAGCAGGAACGGTTCGACGCGGAGCGGCAGATGTACGAGCGCGCCGCCGCCGAGGCGAAGGCAACGGCAGAGGAAACGAGGCGACGCATGGAATCATTCGACGCGCATCGGCCCAGCATGGCCGACGAGTTGAGCAAGCTGGCGAATTCCGGACTCTTCAACAAGCAGGATGACGGCGGCACCCGGATCTTGCTGGAGAAGATCCTGGAGAAGCATCAGGCAGAAGTCGCCGAGGTGCAGCGTGCCCAGAACGACTTCATCCGTACCGTGCGCGAAGGCCACGAGGCGGAGAAGGCGGCGATTCGGTCCGCCCACGAACGAGAACTCGTCGCCGAGCGCGAGGCGGCGCGAAGTAGGGAGTCCAGGATCGAAGAGTCGGCGCGTTCGCGTGAGGAGCGGATCGAGGAGCGGTTGGCCAACGAGCGGGAAGAGCGCCGTCGCGACCAGGATCGCTTCAAGATCGCAATGGATGACCGGGACCGGCAGTGGAACGACAGGATGCTGCAGTCGAAGGAGCTGACCGAGTCGACGTGGCAGGCACGACACGGCGCCGAGATGTCGGCGAAGGACATGAGGGTGGAGTGGCTTCAGGGTGAGCTGGATCGGCTGCGCTCCGAACTCGCCGTCGAGAAGGCGAAGCAAGAAGACAAGGGCGACATCTTCACCCAGATCGAGAAGTTCCGTCAGTTCAAGGACGTGATGGGCGACTTTCAGGAGAAGCCGGTGGTGCCGACTACCGGTGGCATCGGCATGGGGAGCGGCTCCGGCGGCTGGCAGGAGACGTTGGCGGAAGGCGCCGCGGAACGACTGCCCGATATCCTCTCCGCCCTGATGGGCGGGCTCACCGGTGCCAACCAGCAGGCGGTACCGGCGGCGCCGCCGCAGTACCAGCCCGGTCAAGAGGTCATGACGGCGCAGGGTCCGATGGTCGCGGTGCAGGACCCGCAGGGCCGAATCCAGTTCGCCCGTCGCGAAGACGTCGTTGCCTACCAGCAGCAGATGGCCGCCTACCAGAACGCGCAGCTCGCCGCTGCCAACGCGACGGCGGGGGCGAAGGTGCAGCAGGAGCGGCGTTCGATGCCGGACACCGCGACCCCACGCAGGGCGAAGACGAAGACGAAGTACTCGGTGACGCCGAACTTCGCCGAGGACTTCCCGAAGCGGGTGCCGCCATGGGAGGGCGGTACGGCGGAGACGCCGCCACAGCAAGCGCAGCCGCACCAGCCGCCGCTTGCGCCACCGGCGCCGCCGCCGCGCCCGATGATGGCGGAGGCGATGGAGCGCGACGAAGGACACGTCGAGCTGTCGGCGACGGAGCGGCAGGGGCTCAAGATGGTGGCGAAGGAGATCGAGGACTCCGTCATGGTGGCCGAAGATCCCGACGAGTTCGTGGAGCGGTTGATGAGCCGCTACCCTACCGTCGTGTTGCAGCAGGTCGTCGGCACCTACTCGGACCGTCAGATCGCCGCCGCGATCCGGCAGGTGTTCCCCGGCAGCGGTGGCGCTACACCGGCGGGGCAGCAGTTCATCAAGCAAGCGTTCGCGCAGCTGAGGAGCGCCGTCAGTGAGGCCTGATCTCATCCCCATCGTCGTTGGCGCCGACGGGCTCTACCTCGACATGTCGAGGCTCGACGGCGTGGATAGGGACGATCTGACCGACACGGAACGTGCGTGGCGGACCTTGATGGAGCCGCTTGCCGGCGCCCGCGACGCCGGCTCCGGCCGGGCGGCGGTACCGAATCTTGCGGAGGGCTGGCCGAAGCGGGCCTGGCCGCCGTGGGCGAATCAGCCCCTGCCAGCGTCCGATGATGGGCCACACGAACCCGCCGATCTTGTCGACGAATGCGACAATCTGTTCGGGAGCACTCTCTTTGGATCGCACAACAAGGTGGAGCGGGCGATGCGTCACGCGGAGCGGCCGGAGGAAAGCTTCGGCGCCGTGGTGTCGATCCTTCGCGACCTGTTCAGCGTCTTCGAGGGCTGCAGCGTTGAGCTGGTGCGTGACGTGGGCGTTGCTGAAGATCAGTCGAGAATGCACCGCATCGTCGTTGGGATGCCGCCACGCCTCGGCGACGGCTTCGCCGCGATGCTGTTGGATGCCCGCGTCGGCGGCGGCGTCGACCTCCACCGTCTCAAGCTACCGCTGACACGGCCGTACGCGCAGTGGTACGGGGTCTACTTTGAACCCGAGCTTCACGTGTTCGTAGACCCGCGTGACGTCAGGGCACACCGTTGGCACCTGTCTCGTTGGCAGGAGGGATGTCACGAGGGGCTGGAGTTCAAGCTCGACAGTGTCCTGCACGCGTATCAGCCAGGCACCTACTTCGACGCGGAGCGTGTCAACCACTACGGCAGAGGTACCGGCTGCTTCGTGTTCCCGACCGACGATGGCTGGTCGCAGGCTGAGTACGACGCGGCGACGTGTCGCGTCGAGATGGTGGACACAGTGGGCGCCACCGCCGACCTCTGATACGATTCGTCACCTGTGCGCGGTCTCGGCAGCTATCGGTTCGCTCCCCAGCTCGAACGCAAACCGGCGGTTCTCGTCGCGTACCGCGGCCACAAAGCCGTGGTCCGGTTCCACGACGGCACCACCTACGCGTTGCCGGCGAAGCCGTTGCAGGACATCGCGATCCAACCAGACCAGCGCTTCGTGCTGATCATTTCGAGGGTGGGCGGTACGATCAACGAGATCAGGGTGGAGCCGATGGCACCGCCGATGCCCCCGGCGACGCCCGCCGCCGCCGCCAAGGTCCAGATCAGGACGGGGCGAAAGCTTGTCACCCGGAAGTGAATCGCCTTGCCGCCGAGGCTGAACTCGTGCGAAGCTGTGTCCGGGCGCCAGGTCCGCGAGGAAACTCGTGCACCGCATCGCCGACTATCGCCCTGAGTACAACGTAGCCACCGGTACGAGCGAACCGTACCGTGGCACGGATCATACCGTGGCGAGGATGATCGAACTCGCCCGGGGCCCGACGGGGGAGCGATCCCTCAAGGTACGCAGGCATACGGAGCAGATCATCGGTCAGCTCCGTCCGAAGGACTACAGCTCCGAGGTCATCGCTATCTATCGATGGTGGGGCAACGCCGGTCGCTACACCCGCGATCCGCTCCACGTCGAAATGCTTCGCGATCCGGAGCGGATGGTCGACGACGNNGTGATTGGCGCCCGCGTCCAGTTCGTCACCGTCGGGTTCGGACCACGCCGCCAAGGCGAGCCACGGGTCCACACCCACGTGTTCTGTCGCGCTCAGGATCCTCGCACCAAGGTGTGGTGGGTTCTCGATCCTGTCGCCGGTCGTCGGACGTCACCGATGCTCCGCAAAGTTCAACAGTTCACGGCGTTTGAGGTCTGATGATGAAGGTCAAGATAGTCATCCGGGACAGCAAGAAGAACCACGTCAGCATGAAGCTGATTGGTCCCCTCGCGGCACGTCGGGCGTTGATGGAGGAGCTGTGGGCCGGCTCGGGCAGGAACGCGTCCCAGGTCTTGCTGTGGTTCGATGACGCACCAGGCATCGTCAAGGAGATCTACTCCGTAGCGGACGAGGTAGGGCGCCGGCTTGGTGTCCCTTTCGACGTGGAGATCGACTACCGCGTTTCCACGGGAGGGCTCAAGCGCACCACTGCGTCGAAGCGCAGGACGAGCAAGAAGCGTCGCAGTTCGAGGAGGCGGTGATGAGCAGCTACTACACAGGCAACGGCATCGGGTTCAGGGG
>CXWK01044074.1_pt2 | contig 11538 bp, 9 predicted proteins | sample 590851 | NCBI WGS metagenome assembly CXWK01 (sample SAMEA3498364, study PRJEB10139) | wastewater metagenome | biome: wastewater treatment plant; material: activated sludge | place: Denmark | collected 2014-08-01
AGAAGGTACGGTGATATATTTGGAAAAAGCCAATGACATTCACGCCCGCGTGGTGCATTTACTTTCCGAAACGCCCCACGAAAGCCGCAAAGGAGCAGCTTTTTCGCATATCGGCGACATCAGCTTTGAGGTATGTGGCAGCGAACTCATCGCCGAATTGCGCGAGCAGGAAGAATTGGAAAAATTGCAGCCCGCTTTTAATAAAATCAATGAACGCTCCAAACAATACGGCGTATTTATACACGATTACAACGGTTATGTACAATTGGTGGTACAAAAAATAAAAGCACACGATATATATGTTCCGCTGACCGTTTTTGAAAACCAACGCCAAGCCGAAAACTGGCTCAAACGCCGCGTGGACAATGACGGCTGCTGTGCGGTGCTGTGCGGTTTTCAAAGCCCTTGCCCCTATCACCGCCACGAGGATTGCAGCACTTCCATCAGTTTGGCGCAAGATGTAAATTATTATAATCAAAAAATAAAAAACGTACTGCGCAAATACCAATATCCACATCAAAATTTTTTTATACGCGGCGAAGGGAGAAAAAACAGCGAATTTTCTTTGATTTGCATACAGAACAATGTCCTCAAAGGATACGGCTATTTTTCAAAGGACGACAGTGTAGGCAACAACGATATTTTGGAACAACTCCAACCCTATCGTGGCGATACGCTCACCGCCGAAAAAATTGTCCGTCAATTTTTAAAAAAACACAGTACCGCGAAATTATACCGCTTTTAATTTATCTGAATTTTTTATCTTTTTTTTACCCAGCATCAAAATTCTATTTTTTGTATGAGATTTTTTACTGCCTTGTTAAAAAGTATTGCTGCTTGCTGCATCTTCATTTCGGCACAGGCGCAATGGTCGGGCGATGTGCAAATAGCTGCCCGTTTTTTTGATACCGACACTGCCCGCAACGCCGCCAACACACCTTTTTACGATTGGGCAAAAACCGGCTCAGAAACGTGGTTCGGGCTTAACTATCACAACAGCGAACAACACTTTGAAGCAGGTGTTCGTTTTGATGCTTTCCACNNCGGCGGTATGGTTCAAAACAACGGTATAGGTATCGGGTCTTTTTATGTACGCAAAAAAATAGAACGCCTGAAAATAGCCGCCGGTTATATTTACGAGCAATTCGGCAGCGGCAGCACATTGCGTGCATTTGAAAACAGGGGCTTGGGCTTGGATAATGCTTTGGTAGGCGTAGAAGCACAATACGAATTGCGCTCCAATATTGTAGTAAAAGCCATTGCGGGAAAAATGAAAAACATGCGCACCTTTGTCAATGAAAGTGACAAAAACGCATTTATTTACACTTATCCTTCTTTTGTGAAGGGAATGAGTGCGGAAGGTTATTTTTTATTAGGTAAAAATAAAGACATCAGTGTTACACCCATTTTGTCGGTGGTCAATCGCACACTTACGCCCAATGCTATGACCTCCATCGCCGACGAAATCAATAATCAGCCATTGGCAACACGCTTTGTACCCAAATACAACGGTTTTGTATATTCGCTTTACAACACCGTTAATTACAAAAATCTGTCGTTTACGATGGAATATGCCGGAAAAACCGCCGATGTGATGCGTGACGGCAAAGCACTTTACAACGATGCCGGAGAAGTGGTAGGTTTAAAAACCGATCTCATTCAGCCCGAAGGACGCTTGTTGTTTGGGAGTGTGGCTTACTCTCGCAAAGGATTCGGCATTACTTTTTCTGCCCGCGATTTAGACCACTTTGCTTTTCGCACCTCGCCGTTTGAATATTTGAATGATGGCATCATCAACTTTTTGCCGCCGCTTGCCAAACAAAATTCTCTGCGTTTGCCTGCCCGCTATCAAGCCAATGCGCAGCCTTTGGACGAAACCGCCTTTCAGGGAGATATTACGGTAAGTCCCAAAAAAGGTTTGACTTTTACGGCAAATGCCAGCTATGTATTCAATGATGATGATAAATTATTTCAGGAAATATACATAGACAGCGAAATAAAACTCAAAGGAAAATCGTGGAAAATGTTGTGTGGTTTTAATATGGTAGATTACAACCGACAAATTTATGAGCAGAAAGGAAAATGGGTAAATACGCTCACCCCTTTTGTGGAATATACCTATAAATTCACAAAAAAATACTCTTTGCGCACCGAGTTGCAATATATGCTCACCGAGCGCGACCGCAAATTATTCGGCTCAAACGACCCCGCCGAAAAACAGGATTTAGGCGACTGGCTCTACGGATTAGCGGAGTTTAACATTGCCCCAAAATATTCTTTTTCGGTATCAGACATGTATAATTTCAATAGCAAACTACACTACTACGATATTTCTGCTTTTTATACCCAAAAAACTTTCCGCTTTTTTATCGGCTATGCCAAACAGGTGGAAGGAATTATTTGTACGGGTGGTGTGTGCCGTTTTGAACCTGCATTTAGTGGCGTAAAAACAGGTCTTACTGCCACTTTTTAAAAGTCGGCTCACAAAATACATTTAGTTTTTATTGCCGCTTTTTTTTTGCAAGCGACCTTATATTTTACGGTTGATTTCGTTCAGCAAAGCCTGCAATTCGTAGTCGTTGCGCTGTAGGGAGAATGCTTTTTTTGCCCAACGATACGCTTGTGTAAGTTCGCATTTATCATTGCTGTTGTCGGCAACAAAGCGGGCGGCATTTTTCAAAATATCGGCTTGTGGGCGTTTGGATTTTTTAAAATATTCGTTAGCAGCTTTGACATATAATTTCACATCGCTCATTTCCTGATAATACAACATTTTCAATTCTGTTGCCACTTCTTTTTTGTCTTTCAGCTTTGATTTTTTAGCCAAACGCAAACATTTTTCGAAGTTGTCGGGCTGTTGGTTGGCGGCGGCGCGTTGTACGCCCAATCGCAATGCGTTTTTGATGCGGGTATCAATATGGAGGCTGCCATAGTGCGGCTCAAACCATTCGTGATACTGAATGAGCAATTCGGTAGCGCGCGAAGGTGCATCTTCCGAAAAAGCATAAATAAAATTCATTACTTGCGCACTGTGCAGTTTGCTTTTGGATTTGCCTATTTTTTTCAGATAAGCATCTGCTACAAAAGTGTCAAATTCTCCTTTTTCTTTTAGTTGGTAGGCTAAGGTGTGCAACTCGCTGAGTTGGCGTTGTTCTATGCTATTGGCTTGCGATGCGGCGGCATTTACCTGTTTAGAAGTATTTGCTTCGGGATAGTGTTTTTGTGCAGAAGAAGAAGGGGCAGAAGAATAAACAATGTCGTCCTCTCCTCCGGCAGCCCACATATCGCCAAGGGGCGGCATTGGCGGATTTCCCGCTGCCTGCTTGCCCATTTGCAAAAACGACTGTGTGCTCAAATCTCCGGTTTCGCGCAATACGATATTTCCCGAAGCATCAAAGAAAAACAATTCGGGCAAATACTGAACCTGATGTTCCTGTTTGAAAACTTCTCCTTCAATACTGTCAAAATTGAGTTTATAATTTACAAAATAATGATTGTAAAAAGCAGCAATTTCAGGGTTGGAAAACACATTTTGTTCCAAAAATTTGCAAGGCATACACCAAGTGGCGTATATTTCTACAAAAAGTATTTTACCCTCGCGGCGTGCTTGTTGTTGGGCTTCCTGCAAAGTTCCGCCGACAAAAACGATATTTTTTATTGGCTCGGCAGTAGGCGGAGTTGCAGCAGCAACTACAGAAAATAAAGAAGTGTATATCAATACACTTGCAGAAAAAATGGTAAAAAAAATAGTGTTCATTTGGCGGCGATGTTATTTTTAATCTTGCGTATCTAAGACTATGCCAAAATATTGATGTTATAGGTTTTAAAAAAAATTTTTTTCAATACTTGTCTCAAAGGATTCATTAAAAGTATTTTTATAGCCATCGTATATTTATTTTTTTTTAAAAAAACATCATTTTTTAAAGCATTATAAAATATATACTGCCTTTTACAGCTATTTTTTGTACTTTTATGCGCTACTTTTCAACAAACACAGCTCTAAATATTTTCTTCTATGCTTACTAATAATGCCGTTTCAAAAGTAAAAAAAATTACTTTACCCTTTACCAAAGATGAAATTTTACGCGATTATCGCTATGTATATATGAGTCGGCAAATGAGCTTATTGGGGCGCAAAGATGTATTAAACGGAAAAGCTAAATTCGGTATTTTTGGAGATGGGAAAGAATTGGCACAGGTGGCGGTAGCCAAATATTTTCGCAACGGCGACTTTCGTTCCGGCTACTACCGCGACCAAACGTAGATGCTCGCCGCCGGATTGGTGAGCATTGAGCAGTTGTTTGCACAGCTCTACGCCGATGTGGCCAACGACCCGCACTCTGCCGGTCGGCAGATGAACTCTCACTTTGCCACGCATAGCATCAATGAGCAGGGCGAATGGAATAATTTGATGCAACAAAAAAACACCGCCGCCGACATTTCCTGCACCGCCGGACAAATGCCGCGTTCGCTCGGTTTGGCACTCGCTTCCAAAATATATCGCCGCCAACACGATAAACTCGCCACCGATGCACATTTATTTACCGAAAACGGCAACGAAATCTGCTTTACTTCTATCGGCGATGCTTCTACTTCCGAAGGTCATTTTTGGGAAGTGATAAACGCCGCCGCCGTTTTGCAAGTGCCTTTGGCGGTGTTTGTGTGGGACGATGGCTATGGAATTTCTGTTCCAAAAAAATATCAAACCACCAAAGAGAGCATCTCCGAAGCCCTGAGCGGCTTTGAATATGAAGCCGACAAAAACGGGATACAAATTTATCGGTGCAGGGCGTGGAACTATACCGAATTGTGCGAAACCATCGGCAAAGGTATTGAGCAAATGCGCAGCACCCATATTCCGGCATTGTTTCATATTACTGAAGTAACACAACCGCAGGGACACTCTACTTCCGGCTCGCACGAGCGTTACAAAAACAAAGAACGCTTAGAGTGGGAGCGCGAATTTGATTGTCTGCAAAAAATGCAGGAATTTATGCTCGCGCAACACATTATCACGAAAGAAAACTTAGAAACACTCCATCAAAGCCTCACCGCCGAAGTATTGCAAGCCCGTGAGCAAGCCCTGCAAAATCAATCGCAGCCCATACTCGCCGCCAAAGCCGTTTTGGAGCCTGTTTTGCAGCAGGCAGTTCAGGCATTTGCCAACGATGCCGCCGTTCAGGAGGCTTGGAAATACTATGCCGCCAAACGGAGTTTTTCTTTTGAAATTCTCATCAAAACAGCGCAACATTTTTTGTTGGCATTGCATACTTATGATACACCTATAAAAGAAGAGCTTCGTCATTGGCTCAAAACACAAAAAAATCGGGGCAACGCCACTTATCGCAGCAAATTATTCACAGATACTCCCTTTGCCGCTTTGCGTGTGCCGGAAACCAAAGCCGCCTATACCGAACAATCGCCACTGCTCAACGGCTACGAAATCATCAATCATTTCTTTGATATAGCTTTTGAGCGCGATGCACATTTGTTGGCTTTTGGGGAAGATGTAGGCTTTATCGGCGATGTAAATCAGGGATTTGCCAATTTGCAAAAAAAATACGGCGAAACACGGATTTTTGACACCGGTATCCGCGAACTCTCTATCATCGGGCAAGGAATAGGCTTGGCGATGCGCGGCTTTCGCCCTATTGCCGAAATTCAGTATTTAGATTATTTTATTTACGGGTTGCAGCCGCTTACAGACGATTTAGCTTCTTTGAGTTATCGCAGCAATGGCAAACAACGCGCTCCGCTTATTGTGCGCACACGCGGACACCGCTTGGAGGGCATTTGGCATACCGGCTCGCCGATGGCCAAGATTTTGAACAGTGTGCGTGGTATTCATGTGTGTGTGCCGCGCAACTTTGTGCAAGCCGCCGGAATGTACAGCACCCTGCTCCGCAGCGACGAACCCGCCATTGTAGTAGAATGTTTGAACGGCTATCGCCTCAAAGAACGTCTGCCCGACAATATAGGCAATTACACAGTGCCTTTGGGTGTGCCGGAAGTACTACAAGCCGGTAACGATGTTACGCTCATCACTTACGGCTCTTGTGTAAATGTAGGGATAGAAGCCTTAGAGCAATTGCAAAAAGTGGGTATTTCGGTAGAATTGATTGATGTACAAACGCTCTTGCCTTTTGATACGGGGCATTTGTTGGTGGAATCGCTGAAAAAAACCAATCGCGTGTTGTTTTTAGATGAGGACGTACCCGGCGGAGCCACGGCTTTTATGATGCAGCAGGTATTGGAAATACAAAACGGTTATCGTTATTTAGATGCTGCACCGCGCACCCTCACCGCCGCCGAAAACCGCTCGCCTTACGGCTCTGATGGCGGCTACTTCACCAAACCTTCAGCCGAAGATATATTTGAAGCCATTTATGAAATGATGCACGAATGTGAGCCAAAGCGTTTTCCGCAGTGGTAGCCTCGCCCTGCTAAGGCTGATGAATACCGATACTGGGATTGGAATTGCGATTTAATATAAGATTGCCAAAAAAATCGCGCAATGATGAGTTAAAATGTACGGTACTGCCTTTGCGATACAGAGGATTGGGGTTATTAAACCATATAGAGTTTTTGAGTTTAAATCCGCTTAATTTGCTACGCAGGGTCTGCTCAAAAGTCGCTAAATTAACTACACCTGCCTGATAGACAATGCCGGGCAAAGAAGTATTAACGAAAGAAGGGTTTTGATTTAAGGCACCTGTTTCTATGACTACTGTATTTTTCCATTCATTAAAATTATATTCAATGTCTTGTACAGAGGGTGCATCTTGATTAGAAACCGTAAATTTAGCACTGCCTATCAAGCCGGCTTTGTAGTAATTATTATTATAAAAACTAACAGAATTGGGTGCATTGAGTAAATGAGGTGAAATATGTACTAATCTTCCAAGATCATTCTGAAAAATATTATTAAAAATATAAACTCCCGAAAAATCCAAAAGGGTATTACCGCTTTCAGGAATATAAGCATCTAATTTCAAAGCACTACCATAGCGGGAAGCAGTGGTTTTATACACCACATTGTTGAATATATACACATCGCTCAAATGCGAGCGTCCGTCTGTCCATACGGTAATAGCCCCATAATGATAAGGATAGCAAGCACCGCTAAAAATACGCGCAGTATCTTTTACATCATTAATGCTGATATTGTAGCAGAGCGTATCGTGGTGCATAGGGGCGGCATTGGGGGTTTGGTTGATTAAAAAACCCATAGCGCGGTTGTCGTGTGAGTAATTGTACTTCATAATAGAATGGCTCACGCCGCCGTCGAAATCAAAACCGCCACCATCTAAGGAGCGAGAACTGTTTTGGTACGACTCGCAATATTGTATGGTTACATACTTTGCTTCAAAAGCCCAAATACCTTCGCCGCCCGAAGCCCCCATATTATTTTCGCCATTGTGGTGTGCCACGCACCTGTTGATATTACATTGATTGATATTTGATACAAAGATGCCGTTTCCGCCGGGTTCGCCACCCAAGCGGGTACAATCGTTGCGGTTGCCAGTATTGGCAATACCAAAATTATGGTGGCTCTCGCATTGTGTGATGGTATAGCGTTGATGATAATAATCAAAACCGGAGCCATCAAAACTCGAACCCACATGAATACCGCTATTACCATTGTGATGCGTAATGCATTTTTTTATCACTACACTATCAATACCCATATAGCGCGGTACATCTAGGAATTTTCCGTCTTGAAACAATACACGATGCACACAATAAGGCGTAGCCATAAATTCTATACCGTGCTTCGCACAATTTTCTACTTCTACGTTTTGAATTACAATATTTTCAATATCAGGCTGACACACTTCCGCATCGCTTTTTGCAGCTTTACCAAAAGCCCTCAAAGCCTCCAATAGCGACCACTTACAATCTTCGTTCGCAAAGTTTCTAAATTCTTCACAGTTATTTTCCAAACATTGTTTTAATAAAATAAGGTTCTCATTTTCATAATCTTTGCAAGGCGAATTGCGCATATAGTAAAAGATACAAGGCAATATTTTGGCTTTATCCACCAAATCTTTTTGGCAAGGTGTAAGTCCTGCCAATGCAACAAGTCTGCAAGTATCTTGGCTACCGAAACCCCCGCTTAGTAAAGATTGATTTGCCGACACCGTTATCCCCGAAAAATTATAAATGGGCAATATGGGAATATCCTGATTGGTGAGTTGGTTGAGGTTGTCGGGCTGGAGGCTGCCCTGAATATGTATGTTTTCGATGGTGATATGATGCGGAGTATCTGTTCCTGCCTTTATTGTAATAGCTGCATCTTTTATTTTGGGTACTGCCATTATTTTTTCTGCACCGTTATTGATAGAAGCCGGACGCGACACACCTGCGCCAAAGTATATCTCTACTATTACAGGATTTCCGTATTCCATAACAGGCTCATTATTGGAATAGAACAACTGATAAGGCTGTAGGTCTTTGGCGGTGGTGTCTATAATTTTGGTAGCTTTAATGAAAAAAGGCTGAAAGGAAGTAGCATAGTGGCTGAAAGGCTCAAAACTCCCCGAATTCAATTTAGAAAACTCTAAGCCAATGGAATTGCGCACCACACGGCGATTGCTATTTCTGTCTTCAAAAACAATATTATACTTGGGCAAAGAACTCCAAGTTTCAACAAGTTGAGGTATTTTAGCTTTTACAAGAGCCTTTATAGCTGTTGTGCTGTTGGAATTAGCGGCTGTATAATTGGTAAGTGTAATATAGGGTTTGGTAATTTCCAAAAAACCGACATGCACTAAATCGCTGTTGCCATCTGCATTATTATCTTGTGCTTTAAGATGAATGATAAGCGGCCGTTGGGCGGTGGGTTGCACGGCAGCAGATTGGAGGAATGTATTCATTTTTTCCAAAGTGCGGAAGGGCTGCTGAAAACTCCCCGAATTATTATCGTTTCCGAGTTCGGGGTCTATATAATAATGTTTTTGCGCCTGCAACGTGATGCTACCAATGAGCCATAGCATAAACAGCAAAAATATATTATTTCTAAAAATGTAGTTTTTCATAAATTCAGCACTATAAATTAATGGTTTAGAAGATATATAAAAGTCGGGGATATTTTACAGTTTTTAAAAATAAAAAAAGGCTACTTGAAATTATAGTAGCCTTTTTTAAAAAAGTTGTACGTACATTATCACAACGTAACCACAACAAAATCGTCCATTCCAAGATTATTTCTAACTAATTTTTACCCCTAAAATCTTAATTTGAGAAATAAAAATAAAAGGTCTTAAAGGGTGTATCTTTTGCAAGATATTAAAGCATAGTTTGAAATACTTTTATATCTTTTTTTATTGCTCAAACCAATAATAACCTTGAAATAGCTTGTTTGCTTTGCTTGATGTAAAATTACAGATGTTACAAGTAGTATTTTATTACAAAAAAATGAAAAAGTATCGTTTTAGAAGTGGTAAAAAACTATTTCAATTGCAGCAAAACGCTATGATTGAGTATTATAAATATCTGTAAATCAATACAAATTGATTTATTTTAACAAAAACAAATCAATTACAAAAAAAAACGATTTTCAGATAAAAAAACATTAATAATTTTAAAAAAAATCATCTTTCATCAATACAAAACAGGAGTTTTTAAAAAAAACATGGTCGTTTTTTTATTTTTAAGACAGCCGTATTACTCAAAATAAATTTTGCATATTTAGTTTTCTTTTATCTTTGTCAAATTCAAGTGTTTAAATATTATCGTACCAATTTGTGCATTTATAGTTAATATGTCGGCAACACAAACAGAACAGCAACTCGACCAAAGTTATTGGGCGTATGTAAAACGGCAGTTTCGTAAAAACAAAAGAGCCGTTTTTGCTTCTTATTTTATTGTTTTTTTGGTTATCATTTCATTATTGGCAGATTTTTTGTCAAATGAAAAACCCTTGATAGCAAAATACAAAGGTGAATGGAGTTTTCCGGTGCTGAAACAGTACGCCGTAGATTTGGGTTTATCGCAGTGGAATCCCGAATTTCGGAATGTGTCGTGGAACAATTTGGAATACGACTTTGTGATTTTTCCGCCGATTCCGTATCGCCCTACGAATTTGGATTATAACAATGTATTGGTAAGCCCTTTTGCCAAGCAAGATGTGGCTTCGTTGCGCTGGCGGCATTGGTTGGGTACCGACAATATGGGTCGTGATGTATTGGCGGGTATGATACACGCCACACGCATAGCGTTGTCGGTAGGAATTATTTCTATGGGCATTGCTGCATTTATCGGTATTATATTCGGCTCTTTGGCGGGCTATTTCGGCGACACTCGCCTCTACACTTCGCGTGGGCGGTTTTGGCTCAATATTATATTTTTTATATTGGCGGGTTTTTATGCTTTTGGCACGCGCTCGTTCATCATCTCCGATGCCCTCGGTGAGTCGCCGTTTCAGATGCTGATAGAAGTTTTTATCAGTGCCATCATATTCGTGGCGGTGATGTTGGCAGGAAATATATTGGCTTTTGCTGTTGAAAAATTGCCCTATTTGAAACAAAAAGTAGCTGTGCCGGTGGATATAATGGTATCGCGCTTAATTGAGGTTTTGGTGTCTATTCCGCGTTTATTTTTAATTCTTGCCATTGTAGCGGCTATGACTTCGCCCTCTTTGCTGATAGTGATGCTCATTATTGGTTTTACTTCGTGGACGGGCATTGCGCGGCTCATTCGCGCCGAGTTGCTCAAGGTGCGGCGTTTGGAATATGTAGAAGCAGCGCAGGCGTTGGGTTTCGGCGAAAAGCGCACTTTGCTCAGGCACGCCATTCCCAATGCTTTGTCGCCGGTGCTCATTGCCATTGCATTCGGGATAGCAGCAGCAGTACTCACCGAAAGTTTTTTGTCGTTTCTTGGCATTGGTGTTCCCACTGATGTAGTTACTTGGGGTTCTTTGCTCAATCTCACGCGCACCAACAACTACGCTTGGTGGCTGGCGATTTTTCCGGGTGCGGCTATCTTTTTTACGGTTACTTTTTTCAACCTCATCGGCGAAGGGCTTACAGATGCCTTAGACCCTCGGCTGAAGCAGTAAATTTATTTTTAGCTCCACATCTAAATAAGTATTTGAGTAGAATTAATTTGTATTATTTTTATTTATAAAATATTGATTTTTAATTATTTGTTTGATTTGTTATTTGCAATTAAAAATTAATCATTACTTATTAAGCATCGTTAATTTTTATATATCAATACAAAAAAACAACCCAATATATTTTTTCTCCTTTTTTAAAAAATTAACCGTTTATAAAATATGGCTTCTTTTATTACCAAATTTTTTCTGATTATCGCTGTCTTATGCTCACTGACGGCAGCAAACAGCCTGTCGGCACAAAACTCGGTGCGCGGTGTTGTAAAAGACAAAGAAACCGGCGAGCCTTTGGCATTTACAAATATTGTTGTAAAAAACAGTACAGAAGGCACACAAACAGACTTTGATGGTAATTTTGAATTAAAAACCACTCAAAAACCGCCCTTCTCGCTCACAATTACTTATATTGGCTACGAAACACA
>CXWK01057725.1_pt1 | contig 11534 bp, 13 predicted proteins | sample 590851 | NCBI WGS metagenome assembly CXWK01 (sample SAMEA3498364, study PRJEB10139) | wastewater metagenome | biome: wastewater treatment plant; material: activated sludge | place: Denmark | collected 2014-08-01
GTCACAGACAGATTCTTTGCTACGGTGGTCTAGCTGATATGTATGCTTATCTTCGTGATCCAGTGATGAGTGAGAAGTACGAAGCACTGTTTCAAGCTGGTCTTCTCAATATGAAGAATGATACTCAAATCACAGATTCAAAGATTACTTTTCAGCAAGGAAGAAATTACAAACAGCGCACAAGACGTAGAGCAAGAGGAAGAAGTTACAGTGCTTCTGACTTTGCTAGAGAGGAATAATAATGGCATCAAGAGTGCTATCTCAAAAGTATTCCTTTGTAATGCAAAATGGGTTTGATGGTGGTTTATCATCAGAAAACGCAATTGCAATTGCTCCAAATAAGATGGTCATTGCTGACAATATTCTAATTGGTACAGCTCCTACTCGTCGTAAGCGTGGTGGTAAAGAGAAGTATCACACTGGTAGTTTTGATCAAACAGCAAGTTACCCTGCTTCTGGAGAGGCTATCCGAGGGATTATTGAATACTGGAGAACAGCTTCTGTTGGTGGAAATCCGATCTCTGATGTATTTGTTCATCAAGACACTAAAGTATGGTCCATTGATAACAGAACTACTATCGGTGTTAATCGAACAGGTATTCTTGGTCTCAGTGCTATCAGTATTCCAAGCTACCAAGTATTCAATCAGAAGCTTTATTTTTGTTCAACTATCACTGCTGATGGATATAATAAATGGGATGGTAACGCTTTAGGTGATGCTGTTGCAGCAACAGAACCGTTAGATGGTCCAGGTAAGTATTTATGTGCTCACCTTGGTCGTATGGTGATGGCTGGTAATAACGATTATCCATTCAGAGTTTACTTATCATCGGCTCTTGACCCAGAAGATTGGACTTCATCGGCTCCATCAAATGCTACTTCATTTGATCTTGATGACAATGGAGACCCTGAAGGTATCACTGGAATCATCAGTTTCCAAAATCGTCTTTATGTTTTCACTCGTCGTTCAATTTACGAGATCACTGGCACTGATCCAGCTACTGCTGTTGTTCAAAGAATCAGTGATGGTATTGGTTGTGTAAGCCATGCAAGCATTGCTTCAATTCCAAATGATGTGATTTTCTGTTCAGACCGTGGTGTTCACAGTTTAAGACAGGTAGCTTCTGGTCGTCAGACTGAGACTACATTTATCAGTCGTGATATTCAGCGTATGTGGACCGAGCTGATCAATGCATCAAGATTCAATCAAGTCATGGCAGCTTATGATGAAACGATCAATTCATACATCATCACTGTTCCTTCTGCTGCTGAGACTACCAATGCTGATTGTCTTGTTTACAACATTGAGTTTGGAACTTGGACCATGTGGAAAGACATCAATGCTCGTTCTATCACTGTTGGTTATGTGAATAACAAAAAGCAGTTACTCATTGGACAAGAAGATGGAAAGATTGCTTTCTTGAACAGAGCGTCAAGNNGATCTTACTCTTGAAAAGCGGTTCGTTGGTATTACGGTTCTTGCATCATGTGATTCTCCTGCTATTATCAACGTAGAGTGGGATATTGATGGTAAGAAGAACGGATCAAGAGATTACAGACTTGATTCTTCTGAAGATGTTTTAGGGACGACTTTCGTTCTTGGACAAAGTATCTTAGGTATCGGTCAGTACACTCCACAGACTTTTGATATTGGTCAGCATGGAGTTGGTATCCAGTTGACGTTTACAGTACAAAGTCCTGGTGATGTAGAATTTTATGGCTTTATTTTGGAGGTAGAAAATGAAAATCCTTTATTCGTGGCTAATCGTTAGTCTTTTATCAAGCAGCTCTTACGCTGCATTGTGCTCAAGAACTTTCACATTTGCTGATGGTTCAACACTTACAGCATCTCAATTGAATACAGAGTTTAATACTCTGATCTCTTGTGTGAACACGATTGATGAATCAAATGTCGTCAGTGGTGCAAACTTTGACCCTCTTGTGATTAGTTCAACCATTGCTGGAAGTGGTATTGGTCGTAACGGTTCAACAGGTGTTCTAAGTGTGAATGTTGATAACTCAACACTTGAGATTGATTCAGATACTGTAAGAGTAAAAGACGCTGGAATCACGACAGCTAAAATTGCTGCTGCAAACGTCACTAGAGCAAAAGCTGCAAATGATATTATTTATGCGCTTGTTCCAACAGGTGCAGTGATTGCATTCGCTGGAACCACCCTGCCAAGTGGTTTCTTATGGGCTGATGGTTCAGCAGTTGCTCGTGTGACTTACTCTGATCTATTTGCAGCACTTGGAACCACTCATGGTAATGGTGACGGTGTAGCAACATTCAACGTACCAGATTACCGTGGTCGATTCCTCCGTGGTGTTGACGGTTCTGCTGGTCTTGACCCTGACAAAGCATCTCGTACAGCGATGAACACTGGTGGTAATTCTGGTAATAATGTCGGTTCAGTACAGGGTGAAGCTTATAAATCGCATACCCATACTACTGGTACATATTGGGATACCAACAACTTCGACACTCAATCAGGTACTGGTGGTGGTCATCGTATGGTGAGTTCAAGTTCTGGTACAGGTGCAAGTGGTGGAAGTGAGACACGTCCTGTCAATGCTTACGTTAACTACATTATTAAATACTAATGAATTTTAATATCAGACCTATTACTGACGAAGATATTGTAGACATTGCTCGGTGGTTTGATCAGATCAAATGGCCAATGCCTCCTGCTGATGGTATCGGTGCTAGGATTGGTGTNNACTAGGATTGGTGTTATTGCTGAAAAGAATGGCGTTAAATACGCATCTCTTTACTCTTATTTAACTGGAACTTCTGCTGCTTTTTTAGAGTGGGTAGGGTTAAACCCTGATGTTCCAATCGATCAATCAAGAGAAGCTTTATCAGAAATTGTTCAGCATTTTATGAAGATGTGTGAACTATCTGAGCCTAAAGTCAGAGTTTTAACGCTTACAACAAAGTCTGAAACAATTGCGGCTGTATTTAAAAGTAATGGATTTCGTATTGAAAGCCAGTACCATAAGGTCTCATGGATGTTAAAAGAGTAGTTAAGGGTTCAAAAGAGTTTAATGAAGCTTATTCTTCTTGTTTGGAGTGGGGTAAGCATTACAAGTTTCCAATTCCACCGATTGATATGTTGCCAGACAATGCAATTGTCTCATACAATGATGGAAAGCCTGTTTCTTCAGGGTTCATATACAAAACAGATTCCAAGATAGCTATTTTAGAGTGGGTGATTGCTGATCCAAAGGTCTCAAGAGAGATCAAGGACCAAGGAATCAACATGGTGCTTTCTGGTGTTAAGATCACTGCTAACCTTTTAGGTTTTGATGTCATCTTTACCAGTGCAAAGCATGAACGCTTGATTGGTCGGTATAAGGAACAAGGGTTTGATGTAACAGACGAAGGTATGACTCATTTCATAGGGAGAGTATAAAGATGGCAGTAGGAACAGCGTTGGCAATTGGTGGTGGTATTTTAGGAGCAATTTCTGGTGGTGCTGGTGATGAATCATCAACAACAAGAAATGTAGCTCCTGCTTCTGGAAGAGAGTTAGAAGCTCAAAATGCTAGTTGGCAGAATTACCTTCAACAACAAAATCTTGCTAATCAAGCAGAGCAAGGTATCTCTGAAGGTCAGCCATTACAGTCACAAGCTAGAACCACTCTTCAAAGTATTTTAGGTGGTGGAAGTTTCAATGTTTCTCCTGAAGAGAAGAGACAGATTGATACTTTACGCCAATCACTGATCGAACAAGGTGGTTCTGATGTTCAAAACTTCCTTAATCAGAATCTTCAAAAAGTTTCAGCAAGTGCTGCTGATCGTGGAGTCAGAGGACAAGCTCTTTCACAGCTTCAAACTGGTGCATTAGATACTGCTGGTCAGCAAATGGGTGACATTGTCAGAGCTGCAAACACTCAAGCTGCACAACAGTCTATGCAAATTCCAATGCAAAGAGTTCAAATGCAAGGTGGATTTGCAAATCAAAATGCTAACTTCATGGAAAATCTTCGCAATCAAGCGATTCAAAATCGTCAACAGCTTCAAAATCCTGCACTCATGAACACAATGCAAGCTGAACGTCTTGCTTCTGCTGGAACTACTACACAGTCTGGTGGTGGAGTCGGTGGTGCAATTAGTGGTGCAATGGCAGGAGCTGGTGGATTACTCGGTGCTGTAGGTGGAGCAAAAAAAGCTGGATTATTTTTTGAAGGTGGTCGCGCTTCTGAAGCTGATCGCAATTGGAATCAACAAGATAAAAAGAAGTTTGAACAAGGTTATAACAACCCACAAGACCCAATCATTGTAGCACTTCGTAAGCTTTTCTCTGGTGATAAAATGGCTGATAACAATGGTTATGCTCAAGGTGGTCGCGTTGAAGGAACGGCTATGGTTCCTGGTGATCATCCTGCAAACGATACTGTTGATGCAAAATTATCTCCTGAAGAGATCGTGATTCCTCGTTCATTTGCTGTTGATCCAAAACTTGCAAAAGCTTTCATTGACTATCAATTCAGAAAAGAGAAAGGCCAAGCATAATGGGAATCAGAGATTTATTGATGGGTGTTGAGTCTCTACAGAGTGGTATTAAGTCTTACGGTGGTGGTGTTGCTACTGAAGAGTTAAAAACAAATCTTCCATCGTTGATTCAAGATATCAGAGGTGGTAATGAACAAGCTCAATCAGAAGCTGCTTCTAAAATTCTAAATTATCAATCTCGTGGTGCTGAACTTGATAAGAATGTTTCTGATGATGTCAGTGCGCTGTTGTTTGGACTTAGGAATAAAGTTCAAGATGGAAAAAAACCACTCACTGCTGAAGAGTTAATGACTCAATCAGGTGGTTTGTTTGACGCTGAAGAAGCTGCAAGAGTTGCAAAATTAGATCGTGAAGCTCAGAAAGAAGCTCTTGGAGTTAAGAAAGAGTTTTACAAACAGGGTGAAGTTTCTGGTCGTCAAAAGCAAGGTCAAGCATACCAAACTGGTCAAAAGAACATTACCAGTGCTGAAGGTCTTGCAAAAGATATCAATCAGTTTTCTAAAGGATATGATGAATCTGTTTCTCAAGTTGATTCACTTTTAAAAGCTGCTATTGCCAATCCAAATAAAGCTACTGTTGGTGGACTTGCTGTTGCCATGTCAAAAGCTGCTGGTAACACTGGTGCTTTCACTGATCGAGATATGGACAATGCAATGTTACAGTCTTTAGGCGGTAAGATTTCAAGCATGGATGCATTTATTAGCGGTATTCCTGGTGATGCAATCCCACCAGAAATCCAACAAGCAATGTTTCAAATGGCTAAGAAGTCTATTGAACTTTCTAAAGCAAAACGTGACCAACTTGTTAAGCAAAGATTTAAAACTGGTGTTGCTGGTTCTGCTGAACGAGTTCTTTCTGGTGGCAAGAAAGCTCCAATCGTTAAAGAACTTGAAAAGCAAACTGGTGTTAAAGTTGATTACAAAGACGGTGAAGTTCAATTTACTGAAGAGAAAAACAAGTTCAGTGGTCGTTCTGCTGAGATCATGAATGCTGCTAATAAGACTGGTAGAAAAGAAGTGATTGAAGCAACACAAAGAGCGTTGTCTAACTTAAAGCCAGGTCAAGATATCGGTGAAAACGCTTACAATGCAATGATGTCTAAAATCAGTGGAGGTAAGTAATGGCTGAAGAATTTAATTTTGATGGCATTGATTTGACTGATGGGGCTGGTACTACTCCTCCACCTAAAGGATTATCTTTTGAGCAAAGAATGATCGTACAAAATTACTTTGATACTCAACCAAAACGTCGAGCTGCATATCTTAAAAAACATGGTTATGAGATGAATCCTAGAAACGATAATCAGTATCGTCCTATTGGTTCTGATGTTGCTTATGATGATATTGATCCAGGTTTCTTTGAAGCTTATCTTCCAAATGGTGAGACCTTGAACCTATTAAAAAGTGGTTCATTAAAAGAAATTGGCAATCGAATGATTAAGACTGCAAAAGAAGTTGGAGCCGACATTGGAGATATTGCATTTGATATGGCGAGTGGCACTGTTACTACTGCTGCTTCAGCTCCATTCTTAGCTGCTGGTCCATTAGGTCTTGGTGCATTCTTCACTGCTGGTGCAATAGCAAATGGAGGAGCTGAATACTTAAAAAAAGAATTAGGTGATGTTTTCTTGGATGAAAATGTTCCTGTAGATGGAGAGTTAGCTTTTTGGCAAAGTGTTGCTTCTGGTGCGATGCCAATTCTTGCTCAAGCTGCAAAAGCTGGTGGTAAAACAGTCATGCGCTCTTGGTTACAAACAAGAAAAGAAGCAGTGATCAATGCTGCTAAAAAAGCTGGTGGTGGTTTGAATGATAAGATCATCAATAGAGCAATCAAAGAGCCTGAAATGTTTAGTCCACAAAACGTAGAAGGTGCTACAAAAAGACTTCAAGATACTTACAAGAATATTTTCGGTCTTGATGATGCTGTAGAGCTTGGTACTCCTGACTCAATCCGTGGCGGTATGTTTGGTGATAAGATCAAGCCTCTCAATGATGCTGCAAATGCTGAAGTAGCAAAACTAGCAAAGAACAGAGCTGCTGATTTCTCATTTGATGACCTAGCAAAACCAATCAAGGCTCAATTGGCTCAATACTCAAATGATCCATTCACTCTTGATGACTCTCAAAAAGCTGCAAGAAGCTATTTGATGGATAGATTTGAAGACCTTAAAAAGATGGCATCTAAGTCCAGTGAAGAACCTTCAAATCTTGTTGATCAGTTTGGTAAAAAGCTTACTCCTGAAAATCGTGGTCTTGGAAATGTAGATTTTAAGTCTGCTAGAAAATGGCTTTCATCCATTCAAAGCGATGTTTTAGATCGAGATGTTGCTGGTAACTTTAAGAATGACTACGGTAAAGAACTTTCAAAAGCTATCGGTGGTACTGATGGAGTGCTTTCTATCCTGAATACAAAAGCCGCTTCAGTCGGTTCACAGCTTCCTAGCATCAATCAAGAGCGTTCAAGAATTTTGAAGAGTTACAATTCAGCTAGAGAAGCATTGAAGCCTACCAATATTGAACGAGCATTCATTGGTGATGACAGTGTTTCTAAATTGAACATTCAAGACGCTGTTAAAGGTATCGATGAAGTTCTCGGTTCAACACTCAGTCAAGATATTGAGTCTGGTGCGATGCAGCGTGTTGTAGAGAACATGTATAAAAACCCTAAAGGTTTTGGTTCAGGTCGAGTCAATTCTGAAATGGTAGCTCAAGGTGTTGAAGGTGCTGTTAAAGGTGGTTTTGGTGGTGGAGCATTAGGTGGAGCACTTGCTGGTCAACCAGGAATGATTACTGGTGGTTTGACTGGTGCTGCTATTGGTGGACTCAAAGGTGCGAAGTCTGCTGCTGATCTAGCTACCCCAGAAAAGGCTCTGGAGTTCATTAGATCGCAAGCAAGTCGCATCAGTGAACTAGACAAACAAATCGGTTCAAGCGTTCCACAGGCAATTGTGAATCAAAAAATGGGTGTTCCTGCTGAAGCTGCTGCAAGAGCACTCGGTCAAGGTGCTACCAGTTCATCTTTACCAGTAGAAACTCCTTCTGAAAGTTTCAACTTTGATGATATTGATTTAACCAAATGATCTTTTATCGCTGTAGTGAAGAAAAACTCCATAATGACTTAGACAAGTGCCATCCACTTGCTAAGAGAATCTTTCTTAATTTGACCATGATTGTCAATACGGCTGGTGGTTATCCCATTGTCTTTAAAGTGACAAAAAACCGTATTCTTGTCGCCATTCGACGATATTCTGTCAAAAAAGAAGACTTCACACTAATGAGTTATCACACTGAAAAGAAAATCGTCGCTGCTATCAATGCATCAATGACTCTTGTGTCACTCAAAACTTGGCCTGTCGTCTCTAAACGAGAAGTCATTGGCGGTGTCTGGTTCAGATTCATTGACATAACAGTCGACGCAGAAGCTGCCTCCAAATATCTGAAGCTTGTCGAGAATCTCTGTGGGCCTGAATATATTGATTTGCGTTCACTCCAATTTCCTTGGTGTGAAAACTATTCTGATATAAAGAAACAATCGCCTTATACCAGTCGTCGCAAGTATCGTCATCTACTAGAAAGCAAATTTGCTTCTCCTTATGACGACGGAACTCATGTCGAGGAGATGCCAGTACAGGAACCTGAAACGGAGCCATGTCAAGAAGACGAAGATCACTTTTAGCGTCATTGAACGGATGGTTGTATAAGGGCACTGCACACACATCAAATGGGAATGTAAAACACATCGATGGCCAATCAAGGTAATCCACTGGTCTTGGATTAAAAATAACCTGCGCTCCAAATTCATCAAGCAATGTCTGTGGACATAACACATGGAAGTAAGCTCTGATGTCAGGAAACTCCCTCATCGCTTTTGCTAACCCTTCAATGTATCCAGTATTGTAAAGATCAGGTCGATGAGACTGTGAACCAGTCCATCCAACTACAAACCCTGCCTTATGTGGCTTTGGTGCATTTTTCACATGTTGGTAACGTCTAAAATCTACAGCATTTTCTACAACAGTGATGTTTGGATTTAAATGACCGTAAACATTTTTCAAATACTCAGTCGATGTCACAAAATGATCTGCTACAGTAATACAATCAATCGCTTTGTTCTTCTGGAAATACACAAACTCAGGATGATCACTCATAAGATTATCAAGCAAATCATCAATGTCCACAATCACTGGTATTCCATATTGTTGCTTGCAACGTGATGCAAATGTTAAATTACCATCACTGTATGGATGAAACATCACAACAGCATCAAGATAATGTGGTTCAGCTTTACCCATCTCACCATGACTTAATAACACAAAATCAAACTCATCTCTCAAGTGCTGAAAGAAGATATGTCCTCTCTGATAAGCCAATCCAAAATGTATATCATTCGCTACTAGACCGATTCTTTTTCTCATTGTAGTTTCTCCTTATGGAATTTAATACTTTTGTAACTATCCCAAACAGAACTGAAAGTAAAAGACATCTTTGGATGCTGAAAAAATGTATCGAAAGTCTCTACGATATGGAACCAGAACTGTTTGGTAAAGTAATCATCGTTGATGATCTAAGCCCATTTGAAATTGAAACAGAACTGCAAAGTTTAGGCGTTAAAATATTGAGACATAAAACAAGAGTCAGCTATTCAAAGATGATTAATTCATCCATTGCTTACACAAAATCATTAGGTGCTGAACTACTCATCACTGTTAACAATGACATCGAACATCAAACAAAATTCTTAGATCACTTGAGTGAAATATTTAAGATGCAGAATGTCTCCACAATTGGTTGCCAATTATTCTACCCAGACGGACTCACTCAGCATGCTGGTGTTGAAGTCCTGGACTACAATGGTCCATGGGCTATGGATCGTTTCAGGCAAACTCAAATCATTCCACCTAGTCGCTTTTGTCATCATGTCACTGGTGCATGGCAAGCTATAAAGCTTGATCGCATTCATGGAAAATATAACGAGTTCTTTCCATTCTCTTTTGAAGATGTCGATTTTTGCTTGAGACAATGGGAGAACGGAAAACAAGTATTTTACACTAACAAGATATTTCACATTCATCATGAGTCAGTCACTCGGTCTAATCGACTCACTCCAAGAGAACTGCAATCATCAAGACTGTTCAGAAGTACCAGCTATCCACTTGATCTCATCAATCAAAATATAAATACTGCTACCACTGAGTATCCTCTTGGAACAAGTCACCTGTAACTTCTCCCAAGATCGAATCTTCATGAACCACTGCTGTCTTTACATCACCCTCTACAGCCTCAACGTAGTCTCTAAACTTCTTCAGTGCTGGATCGTCTTTGTACTTATCCCACAAATCCAAATTCACTGGCTCAAACTCAAGAGCATCACTGATTAAAAGATGTTGTCCACGAGTCCACTGACTCCTGCAATCAGAAGCTGCATTCAATACGAAAATGTCTTCAGCTCGTGTAGCATTACCCCGATAGCAATTCCCTACATATAACCCTGAACTATTTCGCAATCGTCTTCTGTTGTAACAACTAAATACAAATAATCTTCTCTTAATCGGTGTTTCCATTCCTACCTTTTACCCCAAGAGAAAAATCCTTCAAGCTTTTTGTGCGCGTAGTGATTGGTCTATACGAGTATTGTCGTAATGGTCTTCAAGATCACTCTCTAATTTTTCGATCTCCCCATTCAAAAAAGACACCTGGTCATCATCAAGACTGTACTGTGGATCACCGTTCTTAGACTTCTCAATCAATCTCTTGTAATTACTAATAATTATTTCTGCTGGTAACTTCATCAAGCTCCTTTCAAGCTTTATACACCCGCGAGTGATTGCCCTATTGCAATTCAATCGAGGTGTGATATTTTATATTTGCTGCTGTGGTTGCAGCTTTTCTTATTGTGTCAGCCCCTTGATGTCACTCCAATGCATTGAGGGGTTTTTTTATTCCTTAATCTCGTCAATTTCTTCTTGGCTCATGGCTCTGATTCTTCTAATCAATTCCGCTTTTGCATCCTCGCGCTGTTTTTCTTCCTGTCTAGCCTCACCATAAGTTTTGATACCCTGCCTAAGTGACTGCATGCTGTTATTAAATTTACTCAAGTTTGATTCTGCCATCATCGGTCTATCATTACGATCTTCGCAAATCGTTTCAATCTTAGGACCAAAGCTGGTGAATGTGGTTTTATTGTAGCATTGTGCGAACGCTGTTTGGCTTATGAGCATGGTTAACATTATTAGTGGTTTCATATCGTTTCTTTCTTTCATTGTGTTAATTGCGCGACTGTAACCACTGCAATGGCTACAGTCACGACTTCTCGGTAGGGAGAAAGGAAACTAACTCCCTGTTGAGCAAACTTTTATACTGCTGGTAAAAGATTCGGCATATCATCAAATACTAAACTTTCCTCATATTCTCTTAAGTAAATCATCGTTGTGTTGATCGACTTATGCCCTAAGATAGCTTTTACTTTAACAATGTCATAGCCCTTTTTAAGAGCCGACAATGCCATCGTATGACGGAATGAGTGAAGGCTGTATCTAATCTCACCCCAAAGCTCTATCTGCATGCTATCGAAGTAACGGCGCAATTTGTGGTAGTCGGCTCTTTTCGCGCCGCCAGACTCTGAAACTAACGTGCCCAAAGTCACCCTTTCAGTAGCCAACTTTTCTTTCAAGCTTTTCATGCGCCCGAGTGATTCACTATTGACAGTGACCCAACGTGATCTCCCATTCTTGCTGGCTCTGACGAAAACTTCGCATCTTTCTAATTGAGAGTGATTCTCATTATCATTAATTTTGGAATCGCTGTTTTTACTGTGTTTTTTCTCTGTGACTGTAAGTCGAATATCGTCGGAAGTGATGGTTAACACTTCATTGGCTCTAGCCCCTGTGTAGGCTATTAATAGCAGTGCTAATGCCGTATAGTTTTCGGCATGTTCTCTAGTGACTCTTAAAATCGCTCGTAAGTCTGTGGTTGATAGGTTTTTCATAATATTTAATTCCTTAATTAGTTTGAATGTA
>CXWK01013366.1_pt1 | contig 11530 bp, 9 predicted proteins | sample 590851 | NCBI WGS metagenome assembly CXWK01 (sample SAMEA3498364, study PRJEB10139) | wastewater metagenome | biome: wastewater treatment plant; material: activated sludge | place: Denmark | collected 2014-08-01
GCTGCGTATCCCGGTTCGGGGGTTCTATCGCATCGGCCCCGTCACCTATGAATCGGGCGATATCTTCACTTTATTCACGCGAGAGCGGGAGCATAACTATATCGATACGCTCATCGTCTATCCGCAAATTTGGCCTTTGGAAGAGTTGGGTTTACCGTCCAAGGAACCGTTCGGCGAGGTAAAAGTGCGACACAGCCTCTTTACCGACCCGATTCGAACCAGAGGCATCCGCGATTATCATCCCCAGGACCGCTTCCGGGACGTTCATTGGAAAGCGAGCGCGCGGCGGGGTCATCTACAGACCAAGGTTTATGATCCATCAACGGGAATGACGATAGCGGTCTTTCTAAACGTGTCGACACTCGCCCGCCACTGGATGGGCTTCGACCCCGAATTGCTGGAGCGGGCAATCAGCGTCGCCGCTTCCATCTGCAACTATGGCGTCCAACAGGGTTGGGGTGTCGGACTATTCGCCAATGGGGCCGTCCCGAACTCCGACCAGCCAATCCGCGTTCAACCCGGTCGTTCGCCGGCGCAACTTGGGCATGTGCTGGAAGCGCTGGCGGCCGTCACCGAATTCGCTACCGGCTCCATCGACATGATGCTGCTGCGCGAGAGCACCCAACTGCCGTGGGTATCCACGATCGTTTTGGTTTCGGCCGTCGTGACCGAGGAAATCCTGATCGCCCTGCTGCGGCTGAAAGAGGCCGGCCGGCGGGTCGTTCTATTGGCGTTAGGAGATGATCCGCCACCGCAACTCCATATCCACGGCCCCCTGGAGCATCTCGTCATCTACCATATCCCATCCTCCGCGCCCGCATTTCAGGCGGGGCACCGTAGTGCGACAGCCACCGAAGCAGCGCTGAGCGGGATCCCGGTCCCGGAGCCGGTGCAACTGAACCTCGAGGAAGTGGCGTAAGGCAGATGGGAACCATCTTGCCGGACAGATCGAAAGGGCAAGGACGACTGGTCCCCCCCTCAGCTACCGTCTGGGGCTATATCCGCCACGAACTGCTTTACCTCGGCTTCGCGCTCATGGAGATCGCCCTACTCACGCCCATCGTCCTGGTGATCCTGGGCTGGGCGCGCTACTGGCCAGCGTATCAGGTCGGGTTTTGGCTGCTCCTCCTCATGTTGGTGCCGTTCAATCTGATCAGGCTGATGTCATTGTTGCGCTTCAGTCTTAAGCGGCAACGCCGATTATTGCTCCTCGCATTGGTTATTACTGTTTTTCAAAGTTGGCGCCTGCTTCTTTACAACACCGGCCCTTTTTGGGGCCTCGACTGGATGCGCGCATTCTTCAATAGCCTTGGGGAAGGCGGAAATCTCCTGTGGACGCGAGACCTGTCCATCTTCATCGTCACCACGTTCGTGTGGTGGCGAGGCATCAGACTGACGATTCGGCATCCCGAACTTGGCAATGTGGGCTTGCGTCTGCGACTCGGTGGGCTTATTTTGCTGCCGTTGATTTTGTGGTTCAGCAACACTCTGATCGGCACGGGCGTGGATGTGGAGGCATCTGTCTTTCTGTTCTTCTTTTTCACCCTGACAGTCATCAGTCTGGTGCGGGCTGAAAATGTGGAGCAGGAGCAAAGTGGAACGGCGTCAACGCTCAATGCGCGCTGGTTCATGACCGTAGTGACCGCCGCCCTGCTGATCATCATCCTGACCGGCACGATAACCGCCTTATTGACTGGGAAGTCGTTATTTGTGGCCGTCACCTGGCTCAGCCCGCTCTGGTCTGCACTACGGTTTGGCGCGACCGTGACCGGCGTGATTCTTTTTGAGCTTGTATATCCGTCGCTGGAACTCCTTGCCGGATTGGTTCAATGGCTGAGTGGTATTCTTGGCAGTCTATTCGGACAAGTCTCCGCAACGCTGCTTGAATCACCTTTCTTCAGTGACTTAAATTCACCGCTCATCCCCACCCCAACCGAAACGGCCGAAGCAGTGGGGCCAACTTTGACCGGCAAGGTGACCACAGCCTTAGTCATGATCGGTCTGCTGATGATCATTGCCCTGGCCCTGGCAAAGACCTACCGGCAAGCCACTTTCGCCGCTCGCGACAGCGAACGCAGCCGGGCCATCGTCGAACCGGATGATGAGCCGGATTTCGGCCGCCGCTTCCTCGACCGGTTAGGGCTTCTCCGAAATTGGCGAGCGGCCGCTTCCGTTCGGCGCATCTACCGCCAGATGTGCGCGGCCGCGGCCGCGGCGGGCTATCCGCGTTCCGGCTCCGAGACTCCTTACGAATATCTTTCCTCGTTAAGTCGCATCTGGCCGGAACTCACCGCTGATACTCGCCTGATCACTGAGGCATTCATTCGCGTGCGCTATGGGGAAGTTCCCGAGACGGATGAGGAACTGGAAACGCTCCGGTCAGCGTGGCGACGACTGGAAACACAAGAGTCTATCCGGCGAGAGGCGGCCGGAGAGCAGGGTCCCATCCTGGCCAAGCGGGATTAGAGCTATCGAACCGGATAGCTATACCGGCTCCCGCCTTAGGCAAGTTCTATCACATGCTCTCTGTATCGCCGGAATGTCGTTCCTGCTCAATCTCCGGCTTTGGACTCTCTTTCTGATAATCAACGGCCGCGGCCATGAAGGCATTGAACAAGGGATGCGGCCGATTGGGCCGGCTCTTGAATTCCGGATGGAACTGAGTCCCCAGCATGAACGGATGATCGCGCATCTCGGCAATCTCCACCAGCCGGCCGTTGGGCGACAGACCGCTGAACACCATGCCCGCCCCGCTCATCAACTCCCGATACGCATTATTGAACTCCCAGCGATGACGATGCCGCTCCGAGATATTCTCCTGCCCATAGGCGGCGAAGGCCTTTGTTCCCGGCTTGAGGATCGCCGGATAAGCACCCAGACGCATCGTCCCGCCCATATCGGTCAACTCATGCTGATCGGGCATCAGGCTGATGATCGGGTGCTCGCAATTGCGGTCGAACTCCGTGCTGTTGGCCTCATCACTGCCCAGAATCGAGCGCGCAAACTCGATGCACATGACTTGCATGCCCAGGCAAAGGCCGAAGTAGGGAACCTTGTTCTCTCGTGCCCATCGCGCCGTCATGATCTTGCCCTCGATGCCACGCTCGCCGAACCCACCCGGAACCACCACGCCACTGACGCCGTCAAGCCGATTCCAGCCCTTGCCTTTCTCCAGGTCGCCGGAGTATATCCACTCTATCTCCACCTGATGGCCATTGGCGACCCCGGCATGATACAACGATTCACGAACGCTCATGTAGGCGTCGTGCAACTCGACGTACTTGCCCACCAGGGCAATGCGTATCGTCGGTTTCTCGCGCCGGATCTCGTCGATCATCGCCTCCCATTCAGTGAGGTCCGGCTCAGTTTTTGCAACCAGGCCCAAGCGATCCATCACGACCTCGGCCATGTGCGTCTCCTCCAGCAGGATCGGGATGTTATAGAGTATGTCGCTCGTCACGGCGGGGATGACCGCTTCTCTGGGCACGTCGCAAAAGAGAGAGATCTTGTTCAAATGCTCCTCAGGGATCGGATGATCGGCGCGGGCAATGATCACGTCGGGCTGGATACCGATCCTGCGCAAGTCTCTCACGCTGTGCTGAGTTGGCTTGGTCTTAAGTTCGTGGCTGGCAAGAGAATAGGGCAGATAGGTAACGTGGACGTAGAGCGTGTTGTCCCGGCCTACGTCGGAGCGCATCTGGCGCAAGGCCTCCATGAACCACTCGCTTTCGATGTCGCCGACTGTTCCGCCCACCTCGACCAGGACGATCTCCGCCTGGCTCTTCTCGGCCACCTGGAAGATGCAGCGCTTAATCTCATTGGTGATGTGGGGGATAACCTGAACGGTGCTGCCCAGGTAGTCGCCACGGCGTTCGCGGGCGCTGACTTCCACGGAGACACGGCCGCTGGTGATATTCGCCGCCTGATTCAGGTTAATATCGATAAACCGCTCATAGTGACCCAGGTCCAGATCAGTTTCCGCACCGTCGTCGGTGACAAACACCTCACCATGCTGGTAAGGCGACATGGTCCCCGGGTCAACGTTGAAGTAAGGATCGAGCTTTTGCGCCGTCACGCTGAAGCCCCGCGCCTTGAGAAGGCGACCCAACGCCGCCGCCGTCACGCCTTTGCCGACGGAGCTCATAACGCCCCCGGTAAAAAAGATAAACTTCGTCATCGCCTCTCCCATAAAGAGAGGTGGGGCACGTCATCCTGGGTGACATGCCCCACCTCTATAAATCGCCTGTCGTTGGTTTGATACGCTGATTGTGTCGGTGCATACCGTCCTCTCAACGTACCAAAGAATAGCATCTTTCCAGCGTGGAGCAACAACTCAATGGGATAAATTACGCTGGGATGCGCCCACCTTGCAAGGCTCATCAGGTTCGATGATAATGCCCGTTATCACATTCACGGGAGATAGCTATGCTGGATTTCACAGGCAAGGTAGTTCTGATCACCGGCTCGTCGCGCGGCATCGGTCGTTCCATCGCTCAACTATTCGCCGAGCGTGGCGCCCGCGTCGCCGTCCATTATCATACCAATCGCTCCGCGGCTGTGGTCACGCTGGCCTCCCTCACCGGTGACGACCACATCCTCGTTCAGGGTGACATCGCCGACCCGGCGGCCGTCGCGGCCATCGTCAATGACGTGGTGGCGCAAGCGGGAAAGATCGACATCCTGATCAACAACGCGGCGATCTATGAGGATCACCCCCTGGACAACGTCGATTACCAGACATGGCAGGAAAGTTGGCGGCGCACGATAGAAACCAACGTCTTCGGCGCGGCAAACATGAGCTATTGCGCGGCACGCCACATGATCCCCCAAGGCGGCGGCCGCATTGTGAACGTATCCTCGCGCGGCGCGTTTCGCGGCGAGCCTTCCGCCCCGGCCTATGGGGCCAGCAAGGCCGCGCTCAATTCAATGAGCCAATCGCTGGCTAAATACCTGGCCCCCTACAACATCTCCGTCGGGGTGGCCGCGCCGGGATTCGTAGAGACGGATATGGCCCGTGAGTCTCTTGTTGGGGAAAGCGGAAAGGAAATTCGCGGTCAAAGCCCGTTCAACCGCGTGGCCAAACCGGAAGAAGTCGCCTATGCTGTCTTGTTCCTCGCCTCAGAGGGAGCGGAGTTTATGACCGGGGCAATCATCGACATCAATGGGGCATCCTATCTGCGGACGTGAGATTCGCCCGATAGAGGCCCGGTGTCATCAAGCCTTGGCAGGTCGGTGATAAAGGCTTGGTCAGAAAGGTGTGGTAACGCCGACCTGTCAGGGCCGGCGCATTCGTGCCGTCGCGGCAAACACGCCCAGGATGACGAGCGCTCCCCCGATAAGACTAATCCGGGTGGGCACATCGTCAAACAGAATAAACGCCCAAATAATCGTCACCACCGGGCTGAGCGTGAGAATGATGGTGTGGATGCTCATCCGCATTCGCCGCAACGACAGGTAGAAAAGCGAGCGACTGATCACCACATCGACCGTCCCCGCCACGATGACCAACGCCCACGCGATCGGCGTCGGCCACACAAGTTGGCCGCGCGCGACGGTGAACAGGAAAAGAAAAAACGCGATGGAACCTATGCGAAACAGGAAGAAATCGCCAAATTCAATCCCCTCGCCGTGTCGCTTCACGATAGCCGTGTGCAATGCATACAAAAAAGTGGAGATGAGAACCATCAAGGAACCAAAGCGGAGGTAGTCGCCGGGCTGGAATCCAATGATAAATGCCCCGGTCAGAGCCAGCAATGCGCCGGCTATTTCAACGGGCCTCAGCCGCTCCCGCAGCCAAAACACCCCTAGCAGGAGAGTAAACAGGACAGACGTTTTGCTCAACAGGGAAGCTGTGCCCGGATCGATGAACGAAACGGCCGAATAATTGATTACCGTCGACGCGGCCACGAGAATGCCTATCGCGGCAAAGAATCGCCAATGGGACCACAGGACCGCCATACGAATCCGGCCGCGGACCGCCTGATAAACCCCCACCTGCACCGCAGCGACAGCCAGCACCAGAAACGACGACATTTCGGGCGGCAGATGGGGCAGCAGCGCCCGGGCAAAGACAAAATGCAAGCTGTCCACAACCAGCAGCACGGCGAAGAGAACAGCCGTATTTACGCCGGCCGCGGCCGGCTTGTCGCCTGAATCGGATGTCATTTGTTTACCGGGAAAGGTAATTAGTCCACGATTCTCACACTGTCGCCCACGAAAATCTCCCCCGTGGTCAGGACACGCGCATAGGCTCGCGCCCATCCGGGATTGGTGCGCCAGGAAATTCGATCGATTTGCTGATCAATGAATGAATCGCGGATGGTTTTGCATGGCGTCGCAAAGCGGGTCACCTCGATGAGTACCGTGTTCCCCAAAGCCAATCGCAAACCGGCATCAACCAACGGCCAGTCAAGGCCTAAAATCGTCAGATTTTCGCCGGTGGATCCGGGAAAAATCGGGTGTCCTTCGTCCTGCAATGCTCGTATGATTTCCAGCGAGTAAAGGCTGATTGCTTTTTCGGGGCCACCGTGATGCTCTGTGTTATCGTGCAGATCGCCGCTCAAGCCAAGCGGCGTTACCTGGGCCGACGGCTGGGACTTTTTAGGAACACCACCTTGTGAAATATTGATCTGGTAGATTCGTGGTTGATCATTCATGAACTGAATCCTATGGCTGGGGAGTGTAGCCATTCGGTCTCACCCCGTCAAACCCCAGTTCGGCGTTGAATCCACCCTGAAAGACGACCGTTTGCTCAATCAACATTTGTTCTCGCTGATCCATCATTGATGAATCCTTAGCCGAGCGTCAGAGGTTCCTTAGAGGAGGCCTAACCAGGGCCAGGGCGACACATTGTCGTCCTATAATCGTGCCGATGTCATTTTTCCGCAAAGGCTGCCTCCTGACTATGGCAGCGATCTTATTGCTGATTGTGTCGCCGGTTTTGTGGCGTAACGCCGTCAAGCTGTATTATCAGCGCGCGATCTACACCCGCCCTGAAGTGCCCGAGGGCCAAACGGCGGTCGTGTTTGGCGCGGCCGTCTATGCCAATGGGCGGCTTAGTCCCGTCCTGCGCGACCGGGTGGATACGGCCATCGCGCTCTACAAAGCCGGCCAGGTGGAACATATCATCCTGAGCGGAGATAACCGCGATGTGGACTACGATGAGCCGGGCGCCATGATGGACTATGCGATTCAGCAGGGTGTCGACTCGGCCGACATCACAGTCGACAGGGCCGGTCATCGCACCTATGACACCTGCTATCGCGCGGGTCATGTCTTCGACGTGAAGAATGCGGTGCTTGTGACCCAGGAATTTCACCTGCCGCGCGCCTTGATGACTTGTGAGGGGTTAGGGATCAAGTCAATTGGCGCTATGGCTGATATGCGCCCCTATCAGGGTGCGGGATGGTATGAAATACGGGAGACCGGTGCAACGCTTGTTGCCCTTTGGGACGTCATGCGGAGAGAGCCGCCGCCTTTGATGGAATTATCAGGCGCGAATATTCAGCGCACCGGGCCTCAATTGGCCGATGGGAATTGACGTCTAGGGCAAGCCGGCAAATAACGCGCCGGCGGCCGCCAAACCAGACAACACCGTTCCTTCCACTCGCGGCCCATCGAACGCATCCCCGGCAAACGCAAGCGGTGGGGTCAGCGCGCTGAGCAGATAACGCTCCGGATACGTGTCCAAGGGCACCGCGTGGGACCATCGAATGAGGCGAGCGTCAGTCACCCGCGTGCTGGCCGAAAACCATCCGCCGATCTCCGCCCACATCCAGGCCAGTATCTCCGCATCGCCCATTGACCAATACGTCTGACTAACAGCGCGTCCAGCGTGGACGGTGATAGTTCGCGAGGTGGTCGAGACCCCTTTCCGGAGATTATCGGCAACCCAGGTGATGCTCTGATCGGGTCGTTGCACAGCTCCTGGAAACGGCATCTCGTCCGCCCCGTCGATCTCAAACAGGCCACAGAGACAACGTCCATAGCGAATCGCGGAAAGTATTTGATATTCCTCAGCGGGCATCGTAACGCCGCCCTCGGCCAGGATCAACAGAGCCTCAGGAACCGGCAGACACAATAATGCCGCCCGAGCCAGAACCGTTGACGATAGATTCGGGCCGGTCACGATCCATCGACCATCCTGGACGGCGAGGGACTGGATCGGGCAAGAGCGATAAATGGATAGACCATTTGCCAATTGCTCGGCCAACGAGACAAACCCACCACGGGCGGCATACCGCGGATACCCATCGGCAACCGCTTCGCCGAGGGAGCCGTCCGACCAACCCCGCGACCATTCAAAGATCAATCCATCCCGAAGCCACTGCGTTGTAATTGTCGCGAATTCAGGCGTGCGCGCCGTAAAGAATTGCGCCCCCGAATCGGCTCGCCCTCGGCCAATGGAATGGGTCATGGCGCGGCCGCCCACCACCGGTGCGCTCTCGAATATAGCCACGTTCAGGCCACTATCCGCAAGCTGACGCCCGGCCATCAGCCCCGACAACCCGGCCCCGACGATGACAACGTCAATTTCGCGCATGGTCATGGTTTCATGAATGATTCTGTGAGTGGCGCTGCCGGTAGAGCAATGCGACCAGGAATCCACCCAAGAGAACGGCGGTACCGATAAACAACCATGACGCTACAGAAGAGTCACTATCTGCGGACGAGCCGCTCATATCGGGTGGACTCGACGAGGGCGCGGCAAGCGTGGGCTGATCTGCATCGGCAATGGCGCTATCGGTTTCTGCGATGCTCGTCGCGGTGAGTGTCGGGCTTTCCGTGGCCGTGGGTTCGATTGTAGGCGTAGCCGATGGAGCCGGCGTGGCCGTCAGCGTCTGAGATGGCTGTGGGGTCACCTCAACTGTCGCAGGGACATCTATCGTAGCCGCCTCAGTGACAGCCGCGGTGGGGGTCGGTGTCGCCAGAATGGAATCCTCCGGCAAGATCAGGGAAATACTTTCCACGGGAAGGTCTGCGTTCGTTGCTTCAACGAGGAACACGGGCGCACCGCCAATATCGCACGCCGGATTACACAAAGCGCCGCGCAAGCGGATGCGATAATAGCCCCTGTAGGCGCGAAGTGTCGTCTCGCTGTCGCCAAGGGCAGAGATTAGACGAGCTTCGTCGGCAATTGCCGGGACCTTTAAGAACTGATCATTTGAATTTCGCGCCCACAGCACTCGCGTGAACCCTTCCGGGCGCTTGAACGCAAACGAGTAGAAATCTTTTTCCTGCTGCCGGCCAACAGGGAAAGTAAAGTCTTTGAGATAACGTATCGTCGTCTTATAGGCATCAAAAGCTGGCCGGCGAGAGCCATCCGGCCGCAAAATGCCAAAGGACTCACCGCCGGGCGGCAGTAAAATGTCCAACAGTTTGTACACGCCGATCGAACTGGCGTTGGCTCCAAAGCCAAGGGCATGGGCTTGAACGACATACCACGCTTGCTGCTCCAGGGTTACCTGGAAATTCGGCCGCTCGACCGGCCAGAGGGCGTCCAGATTGGGCGAGGCGTTAGTCTCGTTGATCCAGATCGGTTTCCTGAGCCCATAACGTCTTTGAATCTCCCACGTCTCCTGCACAAGCTCCTCCACCGTTTCAACCCGGAAGTAGATATGGAGCGTGATGGCGTCGAAAAAGTAGTCGTTGGCAGCCCCCTCAGGATCAGAAGTGGCGATGCTCAGGAATTGTGCCAGCCAGTTGGGATCATGCCAGTACGACCAGCCGGCCAGATGAATCATAACCTCGGGATCGTGCTCTCTGGCAACCTGAGAGGCTACCTTGAGCAACTGGTAATAATCACGCGTGGAGCCGCTGAACTCATGGCCGTAAACCCCGACCTCGATCTCCGGCTCATTCCAGATGATCCAGTGATGGACGCCGAGCGGCGCGTAATACTGAACGACCTTGCGCACGTAACCGGCCCACAAGTTTCCGGGATCATCCACGGGCAGATAAAGGCCACGCGGCACGCCGGAAAACGGCTCCGCATCGGTTGCCCAGGGCGGCGTGTTCTTAAGAAGGCCCATCACCTCCCGATTCTCCGCTCGGGCATCGTCCAGCCATTCTTCCAGAACATGAAGCGTGTTCCAGTCATCGGGACCAGCCGGCTGGAGCTCATTCCAGTAGAAGAGAATTCGATCCCAATCGACTCCCAGCTCGGCCGATTCTTCCGGCTTCCAGAACGCCTCGACAATGCCGAAACGCGGGACGTTCCCGTCGTCGGGGGCAGATGTTTCCAATGAGGGATTGCCTTCCTGAGCAGAACTCTCGCCGGTTGGAAGCACGAGCGTACCTATCAGGAGCAGAAAAAGTAACGAGTTTCGTAAGATAAACTTCAACGTCATAAGCAATACTAAAACTTCCGGAAATGTCGGTCTGCGAAGTTTCGATTATAATGTCTGGGTTAATCTTCTCCAATGAACGACCACAACGATTCCCAACCGTTAAGGCTACGACCTGCCCAGGAAGAGATTTTGGCTTATATGAGCGGACGTATGGCCATCAGCGCCGTGCCGGGCAGCGGTAAAACGTTCACGCTTTCCTTGCTGGCAACCAAGCTAATCGCCGAGAACCGTTTCGATCCGGCATCCGGCAGGCAAGTCCTCATCGTCACGTTCCTCAACACGAGTGTTGACACGTTTCGCGCCCGAATCCGCAAGCGCTTGCAGGAGATCGGCCTGGATGACACGGGCTACGACGTTCGCACGCTCCACAGCCTTTCGCTTGAGATCGTCAGAGCAGCGGGCGAAACACCGGCCGATGAGTTAACCGTCCTTGATGATTTGCAAAGCCGACAAATCCTGGATGCGGCGGTTGACGGATGGATCAACGACAATGTGCGCTTGTGGGAAATGTTCCTGCCCGAATCGGGGCGGGAGTACAGCCCGCAAATGATCGCTCGCTGGCGAGACATAACAGCCACGACGGCCGCCTCATTCATCCGCGCCGCCAAGAACGAGCGCTATGCACCCGCCACCATCCTGACCACGATTCGCCGGCGACAAAACACGGATGACAGTTCAGAAGACAGCCCTAACGTCGCCCATTCGCCGCTAATGTACATGATGGCCGGAATATATAGTCGCTATCAGTCATCGCTCGACCGCCAAGGCAGTCTGGATTACGACGACCTGATCTGGCGCGCGGCCGACATGCTTGAACATCGGCCCGATCTGGTCGAAAGCCTGCGCGATCGCTGGCCGTTCATCCTCGAAGACGAAGCCCAGGACAGCGTGCCGCTCCAGGAGATTCTGCTCGACACCTTGACCGGGCCAAACGGCAACTGGGTGCGCGTCGGCGACCCGAACCAAGCCATCACCAGCACCTTCACGGCCGCGCACCCGCGTTTTTTCTCGAAATTCATCGACCGCCCCGACGTGATCGCCAAAACCCTGCCCAATAGCGGGCGCTCGGCGCCGCTAATCATCGGCGCAGCCAACGCGATGCTCAACTGGACAATCGACCAGCATCCCGTGCCGGAAGTCAGGCGCGACGCCTTTCGACGACAAGACATCCTGCCCACGCC
>CXWK01091948.1_pt1 | contig 11526 bp, 8 predicted proteins | sample 590851 | NCBI WGS metagenome assembly CXWK01 (sample SAMEA3498364, study PRJEB10139) | wastewater metagenome | biome: wastewater treatment plant; material: activated sludge | place: Denmark | collected 2014-08-01
GGGCAAACAATAAACACTTCTTGGGCTACGATTCTATTCGGAACAAAAACCGTAGACGACAGTGCTTTGTATAACACTGGAACAGGCGTCTTAACATTCGCTGAAGCAGGTGATTACACAGTTTTCGCTGGTATGTTGTCGTCAGGAGTTACTCTAAGCACAAGTCAGACCGTTCAGATTAGAGTTAGGAAAAATGGCTCTGATGTTTTGTGCCAAAACGCTACTTATGGTGGCGGTGTAATAGCATCAGTACCTTGCTTTACTGGAAAAACATTTAGAGTAAACGCTGGCGATTACATTGAAATACAAGAATACTGCGACGTGTCCACCACAACTTCAGCAGGAGCGGCTCATTTTAACTACTTCTCGGTAGTTAAACAGAACAGCTCTCAAGTTTCTCCGTCTGAAAAGATTGCGGCTAAATATACGAGCGTTACAGCCGATGCGATTGGAACTAGTTTAGCTACCTTAACTTATCCAACCAAGGTGTTTGATACACACAACGCATACAGTAGCGGTTTCTTCACTGCCCCATCTCCTGGAAAGTATTTCTTTAAGGCAAGCGTTATCACTAACCCTGTAACACTATCGACAGGCCAATCGCTCGCTATAGAAGTGAGAAAGAATTCATCAACCTTAATTGATAGCGCACAAACCATCGGGAACGGCGCGTCTAATTATTGGTCTGTTCAAACTTCTGGGTTTGTCGATTTAAATGCCGGTGAAACTATTGATGTCCAAGTAAAATCTAGTGTAGCGACGACTGTTGGTGCTGCGGCAAATTATAATACTTTTGAAATCTTTAGGATATAACATGCCGTTTAAATCATCAAAAGCGAGAATGGCCTTCTTCGCTAATAAAAAGAAGAAAGAGAAGGAAGGTAACTTAACCGAAGCGTTAAAACCTAAACTTCCTGAAATCTCTAAAACTGAGCTTGAAAAAGACTCTAAAGAGCTAGACGAATATACAAAACCTCTAGCTAATCCTTTAGATAAGTTCAAGAAACTTAAGAACCTTCTTAAACCACGTTACAGGTGATATATGTCCGATACCACAAAACCTCTATCAGAACGCGATGCAAATCAAGTTCTACAACATGTCCACAATAACGTCAATAGCACTCTAGGCGTTGACGGATTTATTGTAGGCAAAGTGGGTCGTAAAATCACAAGAACTGCGGTAAGCGGCACCGTCGAAGATTACGAGTTCTTTGAAGGAACAACCTCGTTATACAAAATTCGGGTAACATACGATAACTCCTCACACGATAATGTAGATCAAGTTGAACGTACAGCTTAAAGGACTATCCCGTGAAATTTAATCCGTTAATATTTTCAGGCTTCGACTTCGGTGGTTCTTCTTCAGGCGGAGCCTATATCGGATTTAAGCCTACTGTAGCAACTGGGACAGATCTACCCCTAGTTGGTAATACCGCTGGCGACGTTAGAACTACTCAAGATTCAGGACAAGTCTGGGTTTGGGATAACGTTAATACTCGCTGGGTTGACACCGGCCTCACTACCACAGTCTCTTTCGGTTCATCTCCTAATGCTGTCGGATACACCTTAAGCCTTAATAACGTTGGCTTAAACCGCATCGAACGACATCTTGAACTGCAACCTGCTGATGCTACAAACCCAGGTCTAGTTTCAACAACAACCCAAACATTCGGCGGAGCTAAGACCTTTAATAGCTCACTCACTGTAGTGGGTGCTACTACCCTCGCTACAAGCCTTACAGGCCCTCTTAAAGCCGCTTCAGGCGTTGTAAGCGCCTCTGCCGTTAATCTAACTTCAGAAGTCACTGGAACGCTTCCTATTGCAAATGGCGGCACTAATAGTTCTACAGCTCTAAACAACAATCGATTTGTTGTTAGTAGCGGTGGTTCTCTTGTAGAACACTCTGCTGTGACTGCTAGTAGGGCGCTTGCCTCTAACGCCAGTGGTCTTCCCACTGCTTCAGCAACAACCGATACAGAACTAGATTACCTCTCAGGCGTAACCTCAAGTGTTCAAACACAAATTAATAGCAAGATCTCGTCTACCGAGAAGGGCGCTGCAAGCGGTGTAGCAACTCTCGACTCCGGAAGTAAGATTCCAGCAGCTCAACTTCCCGACGAAGTGATGAGCTATAAAGGTAACTGGAACGCCTCTACAAACACTCCTACGCTTATTGATGGAACGGGTAACACTGGCGACATCTACAAAACTAGTGTCGGTGGAACGCAAGATCTTGGTTCTGGTTCAATAATCTTCTCAGTTGGTGACTGGGTTCTTTATAACGGTACAGTTTGGGAAAAAGCTATTAATTCCAATTCTGTCACTAGCGTAAATGGACAGACCGGCGCTGTAGTATTAACTACCACAAATATCGCTGAAGGCACAAGTCTATACTTCACGGACGAACGCGCTCAAGACGCGGTTGGTGGCATCCTTACAAACACTACCACAATTTCACTTACTTATAACGACGGTCTAAATACTGTTGCTGCTGATGTCAACTCTTTGAGCTTGACAAACAGCGAGATCTCCACTAGCGCAGCTATCGCCCGAAGTAAATTGGCCTCTGGAACAGCTAGCCATGTCTTGATCAACGATGGTTCAGGCGTAATGTCGTCTGAAGCGACGTTGTCTCTGTCCCGAGGTGGTACGGGTCTTGCTTCTACTCCGACCAACGGTCAAATCTTAATTGGTAACGGAACAAACTATTCTCTTGCTGCAATCTCTGGAACTACTGATCAAGTAACGGTTACAAACGGAGCTGGAACGATTACTCTTTCTACTCCACAGAGTATCGCAACAACTTCATCTCCGACATTTGCTGGACTAACTCTAACAGCTTTCTCTGGAGTTGTCAAAGCAACTGCTGGCGTTCTATCCGCTTCAGCTTTAGTAGACGCTGATGTGGATGCTGCTGCTGCCATTGCTAGAGCAAAGTTAGCTTCCGGTACTGCCGACCATGTCCTTATAAATAACGGTTCCGGCGTAATGTCGTCGGAAGCAACTCTAGCTCTATCTCGCGGTGGAACTGGTGTAAGTTCTACTCCATCAAACGGTCAGTTACTCATCGGTAATGGCACAGGTTATACTGTAGCAACTGTTACAGGAACTACAAATCAGGTTTCCGTTACAAACGGTTCAGGGTCGATCACTCTTTCGACACCTCAAGACATTCATAGTGCTGCAACTCCAACCTTTGCTGGTCTTACCCTTTCAGGCTTTAGCGGATTTATTAAGGCTACTGGAGGAGTTCTAGGAACCTCTACAATAAGTTTAACTGCTGATGTAAGTGGGACCCTACCTATTGCTAACGGTGGTACAGCTACAACTTCTGTGCCAACAAACGGTCAACTACTGATCGGTAACGGAACTGGTTACACCGTCGCGGCTTTGACCGGAACGTCTAATCAAGTATCTGTTACAAATGGTTCTGGAACGATCACTCTTTCGACCCCACAAGACATTGCCACAGCATCCTCTCCTACATTCGCTGGATTAACTTTAACGGCATTCTCTGGGGTTGTCAAGGCGTCAGCAGGGGTTCTCAGTGCCTCGGCTTTAAGCCTTACTACAGACGTTTCTGGCGTGTTGCCAGTAGCAAACGGTGGAACAAATAGTTCTACTGCTCTTAATAACAATAGATTTATTGTAAGTAGCGGTGGCGCTCTAGTCGAGCATTCTGCTGTAACAGCAAATAGAGCTTTGGCTTCTGATGCTAACGGCCTTCCTGCTGCTTCTGCTACAACGGCTACCGAACTTGGTTATGTTTCAGGTGTAACCTCAAGCATTCAGACCCAACTTGGTAATAAGATTGACTCTTCTGAAAAGGGTGCCAACAACGGTGTTGCTACTCTCGATTCAGGCGGTAAGGTTCCTTCTTCACAATTACCTAGTTCTGTCATGGACTACAAGGGTAACTGGAATGCTTCAACTAACACCCCAACTCTCATCGATGGAACTGGCAGTGCTGGTGATGTTTACAGAGTTAGCGTTGCGGGAACTCAAGATCTTGGTTCTGGCTCGGTTACCTATGATATCGGAGACTGGGTTGTTTATAACGGCTCTATTTGGGAAAAATCATCTAACTCAAATGCTGTTACAAGCGTTAACGGTCAAACCGGCGCTGTATCACTCAGCACGACAAATATTTCCGAAGGAACGAACCTCTATTTTACCGATGAACGCGCTCAAGACGCTGTAGGCGGAATTCTAACAAATACAACAACAGTTTCGTTGACATATAACGACGGTGGTAATACAATCGCCGCCGATGTTAATTCCTCTAGTCTAACAGACACACAAATCTCGGCTTCGGCAGCTATCACTCGTTCTAAGCTAGCTTCTGGAACCGCCGATCACGTTCTAATCAATAACGGTTCAGGGGTTATGTCCTCGGAGGCAACGTTATCGCTATCTCGCGGCGGTACAGGTCTTGGGACAGCTCCAACAAATGGTCAGTTATTAATCGGTAACGGAACTACCTACACCCTAGCTACAATCACCGGAACAAGTAATCAAGTTTCTGTCTCTAACGGAGCAGGAACAATTACACTGTCTACCCCACAAGATATTCATTCTGGAGCAAGCCCAACATTTGCTGGCCTCACTCTAACAGGATTTGGTGGAGTAGTCAAGGCATCGGGTGGAACACTTTCAGCTTCTACAATCGTTAATGCCGATATCAACGCTTCGGCTGGTATCGAGCGTAGTAAGATTGCTGCTGGAACATCCAATCACATTGTTATTAACGATGGAACTGGGTTCCTCTCTTCCGAAGCAACCCTAGCAGTTTCTAGAGGTGGTACAAATCTTTCGTCCACTCCAACTAATGGTCAACTCCTTGTAGGTAACGGTAGCGGTTATACTCTTGCTACAATCACTGCTGGCACAGGGATCTCCGTAACAAACGGCGCAGGAACGATTACAATAGCTTCCCAGGGTTCAACCGGGGATATTGCTGAAACTTCCTTCACTGCTGCCGATAACCAAGTTTCAGCGGCTAACGTAACAGGTTTTGCCTTTGCTAATGGAACAGTAAGATCGTTTACTGCTCTAGTTTCTATAGTAAGAGATACAACCTATGCTCAATATACTCTTACAGGCATCCAAAAAGCAGCTTCTTGGAACCTAGATCAATCGCTTTTAGGCGATGACACCGGATTGGAATTCTCGATCACCTCGGGTGGTCAGATTCAATATACTTCAACAAATACAGGTAGTTCGGCTACCGTTAAATTTAGGGCCATCACAACAACTGTTTAAAGAACAACTATAGGGTATGAGTGGACCTTATACCAACTTAGATGTTCAACAGATTCAACAAGTTATATTTGACCCCGAAACAGGGGCAACAAAAGTTAAAATTGTAGGGTTAGATAGTGTTGAGTTGAAGGCTGACCTTAAGCCGGTAATTGAGGCGATTGAGAAGCTTGGGCAATCGGGTAAGGGAAAAGAAGCGATCGAGCCGACAGAACGGCTTGTAATTCTTAAAGAACCCCAAATTGTGCAAGTGGAAGTTGAACGAATTGTCCTACAAGACAGAATCGTTGAAGTTGAAAAACAGGTCGTGGTTACTCAAGAGATTATTAAAACAATACCTGTCCCTGTTGTTGAGACAAAGTTTGAACGTGTGGAAATTCCTGTAATTACTACACAAATTAAAGAAGTGCTACCACTATGGACGACGATTGTTGTTGCGGTTCAATCGGCGGTCATTATATCAATGATAATCGCAAGATTTATTAATTAGGAGTCAAAATGGCCTTTATCAATCTTTCTATCGAGCTACCAAACGACAGTGTTGATCAATCAAATCAACGTCTTGCTTTGGATGCTACCAAACCTCACGATTCTCTTGCTAAAATTAAGAACATTCTCGACGCCCTCCTCGGTGGAGCAGTTGACGGACAAGTTCTCGTTGCAGTTCGTTCTACCGATGCAGCCGTTGCTGCTTCAGGTGGTGGCGATTCTGGAACCCTTAACCTTAAGTAATTAGGTGATACAAATGCACGATATGATGAAAAAACTTCTTGAAAAAAAGAAGTCTGAAGGAAAAACTCTTTCTCCTCTTGAAAAAGAAGCTAAGATGGGCGTTGTCGATAGCCTTAAAAAAGCTGCTGAAGATGCTATGGCTGAAAAGGGTCTTAAAAAGATCACTGTAGCTTCTGATAGCAAGTCCGGCCTTAATAAAGGTCTTGACATGGCTAAAGAGATGGCTGCTAAAGGCGCTCCAATGGAAGAGTCTTCTGAAGAAGAATCCTCCGAGATGGCCGATGAAGAAGCCTCTGAATCTCCCGCTGAAGAAGAAGCTGAACACGCTGAAGGCGGCTCTGAAGACAAAGAAGTTATGATGGCTAAACTTCAAGCCCTCGATTCTAAAGAACTAGAAGCACTACTTTCTATTGCTCAAAAACTAAAGGGGTAATAAATGGCCGCAAAGCCGTATTACACTTCCAGATCGCTCATTGACGCGGTTAAACGCAAGATTATGTTTCCTATTAATCAAGCGACCTTTACCGACGACGATGTTTTGGCATTTTGTAACGAAGAGATGATGATCTCACAAGTTCCTGCTGTGATGCAATATCATGAGGAATATTTTGTGACTTATCAGAATGTTGCCTTGAGCAACAATATGTCTCGTTATAGCGTTCCAAAACGAGCGATTGGGATGAAACTTAGGGACATCAATTTTGTCGATGGTAATAACAATTACTATGAGATGACCCGAATTGATGTTGGAGATAAAGCTTTCTTCCAACAAACCGGAAGCCAAGCGCCTTACGCTCATAAGTTTTACATGGAAGGTAACGATGTTGTTCTGTCTCCGGGCATTACAACAGCTCCAAGCGGATCTTTGCAGCTTAGTTACTACCTTAGACCAAACCAGCTTGTGATAGATGATAAGTCTGCAACAATTCATTGTTTTGAGAATAAGATTACTCTTGACAATGACTTTATTGCCGATGAAACAAGTTTTACATTTAATAATGTAATCTATACAGCAAGAACTGGTTCTGCTCCAGCAATAACAGGTATCTCTGCTGCTGATAATTCTGTAATTACAACAGCTTCAGCACATAAGCTTCAAACTGGTCAACTGGTAACCATCTCAGGGAGTAATAGCTTACCTTCTGTTGATGGAACATTTGCTGTTACAGTTATTGACTCAACTTCGTTTTCGATAGCGAAGAAGGTTGGAACTGCTGGCAGCACCGGGACATTTGTCTGTAAGAATCACTTCACTAAAGGCGCCACAAGTACCCTTAGCGCTAGTGCTTTAGTTTCGGCTATGACTAGCGTAGGTGACGTGCATACCGCGTCTAACGGGACTCCAGCTTCGGCTATTGTAACCGTTGGGTTCACCAACGTAGATGCTGCTTTCTCAACGGCTGATGATCTAGCGTATGGATATGATAACACGATTTTTGGTGTAAGATTTGACTCCTTACCAACAAGTTATACAAATCCAATAACAAATCAAACGGAAACCCTATTTACTGTAGGAGGTTATGTCGACTTCCTACAAACTGATCCAGGGCATAGGACATATGCCTTTGATGCTAGAATTCAGTCTATCAGCAGCACTACAGCCTATTTCACAAGAAGTGATTTAGAAATATTTACAAATAGTTACGCTATTAAAAAGATTGCTAATTTAACCGTTGGTGATTATATGTGTAGGGCGAATGAGTGTATTATTCCTCAGATTCCACCTGAACTACACACCGGACTAGCAGAACGCACTGCTGCTCGTATATTGGCTGCTATTGGCGACAGAGAAGGTTTGGCTGTACAGCAACAAAAGATTGCTGAAGTTCAATTGAGAGAAGGAAATCTCATTGACGACAGAACCGAATCTGCCACAAAGAAGATTCTTCCTAAGCATTCACATCTTAGGATGTTTAAATCGGGTCGTAGACGATCTATTTTCTAAAAGGGGTTTAAATGGCTCAAGCCTCAGTTACACTTAAAGCATTAGGCTTAAAGCTATCTCCCAATCAACTAGAACTACCTCCAGGTTCTATGTCAGAGGCGAGTAACGTCATTATTCGTCGCGATAACGTTGTACAATCTCGTCGTGGGTATAAACTATACGGCAACTCATTTGGTTCGTCAAGTGATTACGCTAAACAGTTGATCTCCTACAAAGACACTCTAATCAGACATTATAATTCGGTATTGCAGTTCCAAACGTCTACAGTTGACGATAACGGAGCTGTTCAGTTTTCTTCTTTTGCTGGTTCTTATGATGAACCTGAAGCTGGTATTAGGATTAAGTCTGTAGAATCTAATGGTAATCTTTATTTCACCACGACAGATGGAATTAAGAAAATCTCTAGTGCAACTGCTGCTTTTTCAACTGACTCAGGCTTTATCACAAGCGCTGGTGGTGTTAAGGCCATTGACTTTACAGCTCAGACTGTGTATGAGAATGGTAATCAATCTGGTTCTTTACAACAAGATACAGCCGTTCGTTACCAAATCGTTTGGGGAATCAAAGACGCTAATAGCAATCTAATCCTTGGAACTCCATCTCCTGATTTGATTGTTACAAATAATCTTAGAACTCTTTTGATTAAAGATCTTAATTATGTTCTACATGCTATTGACCAAGCCTCCTATTCAGGTGGAACAATAGGTGATCATGATTATTATACTTTAGGATTACCTTCAACCGCCACTGGCGAACAAATAAGAATTCAGTTAGATGCGCTTGAGGCTAAACTGACAGCCGATGGTGCGCTAGGGATACCTGGCGGACCTGCTCCAACTGCAACTCCATTGCCAACAACACACACTCAGTTAGTCGCTCTACAAGCCTACCTATCATCTATTATTGTTGCACTTCAAGGACAAGCTGTCGCTGAAATTACAGCAGCTTATCTGGCTGCTTTTATATCTCCTTTAGATGTTTCAACTAGTTCTGATGTACAACTTAATATTAGCATTCCAACCGGAGTTACAACCAGTCATTTCTATCAGGTTTATAGATCTGCCCCTCAAATTATAGACGGTTCAGATTCTTTCGATTCAGCAACAATCGCACCAACAACTGAACTCCAGCTAGCCTACGAAGGGTTCCCCACATCCACCGATATAACTAACGGTTATGTAACGGCCATTGATTCGACACCGGACACATTCTTAGGTGCTTTCTTGTACACAAATGCCGCTACCGGAGAAGGTTCTGCTCAAGCTAATGATCCGCCTCCAGTAGCGAAAGACATCAACCGTTATAAAAACGTTGTATTCTACGCCAACACAAAGACAAAACAACAGATGTCTTTGAATCTATTGGGTATTACACGAATTGTTAATGATTCTGTATTTACAATAGCAAGTAGCTCGTCTACAAATACCTACACCTTTAAAACTGGGGTTGCTGAAGTTAGGACTGTAACTTGCGACACATTTGCTAATACAACAGATAGAGCTTACGTAACAGTTTATTCAAGTCAAGATAAATTTAAACGTTGGTTTTGGTTTGAAAAAAATAACGTTGTTGGATCTGTGGGTTACGGAATACCTCCAACGCCTCCGGCTGGATTTACCACCGATGAAGCTGTAATGGTGTATATCGCTTCGGGTGTGACAACCGCATTTGACGTTCGTTTAGCTTTAGCTTCAGCAATGAGTAATTATAACAGTTACTGGACTGTGTTCTCTTCTGTTTCTAACGAAATAACAATAACAAATGCAAGTGCTGGCGTTGCTACAGATACAGCTCTAACTAATTTAACTGGTATTTGGGCTGTTGTTCAAAATACTCAAGGACAAGGTGGATCTGGTAAGGATATCCTTCTTTCTTCTTCACCATCGCCGTCTATTGCAACGCAAGAGACAGCACTTGATATAGTTCGAGCGATCAATTCAAACTCAAGTGAGATTGTTTACGCCTACTATACACCTCCTAGCGCAACAGGCTTAGGTACAACAACGCTTATTGCTAGAAATCTAAACACTCCTAAGTTTTATATCCTAGGTGAAGACAGTGAAATGGGGATCTCTTTTACTCCAGATATTTCACCTAGCACAAATGCTATTGTTTCGGTGAGTGCAGCAAATCCTACCGTAATTACAACTACATCACCACACGGTCTAGAAACAACAAATCAAATAATTATCACAGGTTCTAACACTACTCCTAATATTGACGGTATTCATACTATCACTAAAACTGGAGCTAATACCTTTACAATTCCAGTTACTGTTACTGTCGCAGGAACTGCTGTTTGGGAACTCCTAACTGCTACGGACGCTTATTCTTCAAACGAAGAACGCTCTAACCGTGTTTATTATTCTAAATATCAAGAACCTGAAGCTGTACCTCTTTTAAATTACTTTGACGTTGGAGCACAAGATAAAGCGATCCTTAGAATATTCCCCCTCAGAGATTCGCTTTTTGTGTTTAAAGAAGATGGACTTTATCGTATCTCTGGTGAAGCAAGTCCTTTTGTTCTCTCTCTTTTTGACGTTAGCTGTATATTGCTGGCTCCTGATAGCCTCGGTGTTGCTAATAACTTGGTCTACGGTTATACTAGACAAGGCATTAGCGTGGTTTCCGAAGCTGGAACTTCCTTAATCTCTAGGGATATCGACACCCTCATTCTTAAAACACCTTCGTTAAATCGAAGTGTCTTTAATAAAGTCACATGGGGAGTTGGTTACGAATCTGACAACTCTTATACAGTTTATACTGTTAAAACTGCTGCCGACACTAAAGCAACAATTGCTTATAGATATAGCAACCTTACAAACACCTGGACAACCTTTGATAAAACAAATACTTGTGGTATTGTAAGCCCGTTAGACGATAAGTTGTACATGGGCGCTGGTGATACAAACTATCTCGAACAAGAACGTAAATCTTTTGACAGAACCGATTTTGCCGATAGAGAAATTACTAAAGCTATCTCGTCTGGACAATTAAACGGAACTTCTTTAAAGATGCTTTCCGTTTCTGATATGTCAGTTGGCGACGTTATTGTACAAGATCAGACTTTATCAATATACGAATTTAATATGTTGCTAAAGAAGCTTGACTATGATAGCAATGTCGCTGTGGCATCAATCTCGTCTATCACAACCGGCGCTACACCTACTGTTACTACTTCTGTAGCGCATAACTTATCCACTGGCGATTACGTTACAATTACAGCATCTAATTGCGATCCTGTTGTTGATGGGACATATACGGTAACAGTTCTCAGTCCAACCACTTTTACTATTACAGCAACAAACGCTGTTACAACGGCTGGAACTTCTGGAACTGCAAGATTAAATTATTACGAAACTTTAAAGGCTTCTGCTGGTGCTAACCTTCGCACAAAGATTGAACAGCTTGCTACTAAATTAGACGGCGATCCTGGAATTGTTAATACAGACTATCTGTCTAGTATCTCAGCGTTCACGGCTCCTGGTTCGACAACAATTAGTTCAATCAGTGCAGCCAATCCGGCTGTTGTTACTGTAGGCGCTGCTCATAATCTGTTCTCAGGGCGGATTGTCACAATCGCTGGAACC
>CXWK01005210.1_pt10 | contig 11516 bp, 12 predicted proteins | sample 590851 | NCBI WGS metagenome assembly CXWK01 (sample SAMEA3498364, study PRJEB10139) | wastewater metagenome | biome: wastewater treatment plant; material: activated sludge | place: Denmark | collected 2014-08-01
AGCGTGCCTTCAGACCCGTCCGCATGGAAAGTCGTCGCGGAATTTCCGGCCAACACCCGGTATGTTCGCGAGGGTAAGACCGCCTGGTGGACGAGATCAGGCGAACCTGGCGACCATATCTTCCTGCTCAAGAACGGGAAAGGCATCGAGCTCAAAGCGAACCAGTCCTATGCCGTCACGGTGGCCGCCGCGAATGGACAGGAACGGGTGATCGCACTGCCGATCGTCGCCTCGCCTGAACCGAACTGGATGAACTGGAACCAACTGAACAACCTGGTGCTGGCCTTGATGTTCGGCGGGGTCGTGTTTTACGCCATCAACCTGGCCAAGCGGAAAGAGATCTTCTTGCGGCGTATTCCCGGGCTGGATGCCGTCGATGAAGCCATCGGGCGCGCCACGGAATTGGGCAAGCCGATCCTCTACATGACCGGGGCGCACGATATGAACGACCCTTCGACCATTGCCGCCGCCGTCATCCTGGGGCGCGTGGCCAAGAAAGCCGCCGCGTATGAGACCGAGTTGCTGGTCCCGCACCGCGAGCCGATCACCATGGCCGTCTGCCAGGAAATTACCAAACAAGCGTATATGGAAGCCGGAAAACCGGACCTCTTCAAGGACGACGCGAACTTTTTCATTACGAGCGATCAGTTCAGTTACACGGCGGCGGTGGACGGCATCATGCTGCGCCGAAAACCGGCGGCCAACTTTTTCATGGGCTCATACTTTGCAGAATCGCTGCTCCTCACGGAAACCGGCGCCAGCACCGGAGCCATTCAAATCGCCGGGACCGATTCGGATCACCAGCTGCCGTTCTTCGTCACGACCTGCGACTACACCCTGATCGGCGAAGAACTTTACGCCGCCAGCGCCTACCTGTCGAAAGAGCCGATCCAGATCGGCACCCTGCGCGGCCAGGACCTTGGCAAGGCGTTCGTATTGGGCGTGATCGGAGTCGGAACGTTGTTGGCCACGCTCGCCGTCATCACCGGCAACAACTGGGCGCAGCCGCTGCTCGACCTCTTCAAGGATCTCAAATGATGTTCCTTCGCCGACAACTGCCGCTGCTCATCACGATGATCACCGGCCTCGTCATGGCCGCGCAGTACTATGTGCCGCATCCGGCATCGGAGCAATTGCTGACCACGGTCACCAAGTGGCTGCAAATCATCGGCGGCTTCGCGCTCGTGCTGGGTATTACCAGCCTCTTCCACGTGCATGCGTCCAAAATCCGGCGGAAGGAAGCCGGATGGGCCTACAGCCTAGTCCTCTACGTCGGGATGCTGGGCACGATCATCGTGGGGCTCTGGAACGGCGGCAAAGAAAGTATCGACGGGGCGCTGACGTCGTTTGGATGGGTCTACTCCTACACCCTCGTGCCGCTGCAGGGCACCATGTTCGCGATCCTGGCCTTCTTCATCGCCTCCGCCGCCTACCGGTCGTTCCGGGCACGCAGCCGTGAAGCGGCGGTGTTGTTGGTAGCGGCCGTCATCGTCATGATGGGGCGGGTGCCGCTGGGCGAATATATGTTGCCGATCAGCGGGGATCTCTCGAGCTGGATTCTGAATGTCTTGAACGCGTCTGTGCGGCGCGCCATTTTGATCGGCGTCAGCCTCGGTGCCGTGGCCCTCTCATTCAAGATCATCTTCGGCGTCGAACGCTCGTATCTGGGCGGAGGCAAAGAATAACGCGTGAGACGTGAAAGGTTAAACGTGAAACGTAAGTGCCCTCGTCTCGACTCTCTACCGTCTGACGTTTTACGTTTGACGTTTCACGTCCGGGAGCAAGCGTGACCTTCGCTGAACGCATGTTGCGGATCGACCGGCGGATCATCTTTCTGGTGATCGGCCTCTGCACGCTCCTGCCGCTGCTCTTTCCCGTGGGACTGCCCATCAAGATCTCCTCGGAAGTGCGGGGCGTCTACGATTACATCGAGGCTTTACCCGAGGGGTCGGTCTTCCTGTTGTCGCTGGATTTCGATCCTGCATCCAAACCCGAGCTCTATCCGCAGGCCATCGCAATTTTGCGCCATGCCTTCAAGAAAAATTTGCGCGTAGTCGGCATGACCCTCTGGGTGTCCGGCACCGGGTTGGCCGATCAAATCCTGTCGCAAACCGCGAAGGAAGCGGGCAAGGAAAACGGGAAGGACTATGTCTTCCTGGGATGGAGTCCCGGCGGCAGCGCCGTCATCCTGAACATGGGACAGGACCTCTACAACGCCTTCCCGGCGGACTATGGCGGCAAGGCAACCAAGGGCCTGCCGGTGCTGGCCGGAGTGCAGAACCTGCGCGATGTGACCTATGCAGTGAGTTTGGGCGCAGGCAACCCCGGGGTCGAAGCCTGGTACGTCTTCGGCAAAGACAAGTACAAGTTCGAACTCGGCGGCGGCTGTACCGGCGTCATCGCGCCCGGCCTCTATCCGCTGCTCAGAAGCGGCCAGATCAACGGGTTGATCGGCGGTTTGCGCGGAGCGGCGGAATACGAAACCCTGATCGGGCAGAAGGGGAAAGCGGTCGCCGGCATGGATGCGCAATCGGCCACGCACCTCGCCATCATCGTGCTCGTCGCCATCTGTAACATCTTCTACTTTACGTTGCGGCGGCAGCAGCGCCGGCACGACGGGTTAGGATCGTAGCCGCATGGATCTTTCCTTCGACGTCATACTCGGCGCCTGGATCGCCACAGGGTTGACCCTCTTCATCCTGTCGTTCCTGTACGAGGACAATCCGCTGTTCAAACTCGCCGAACATCTCTACGTCGGCGTGTCGCTCGGCTATACGATCGTCAAAACTTACGACACGGTGGTCATGACCCTCATCCTGCGCCCGATCCTCGACAAGGGCGAATGGTCGCTGCTGATCCCTGTCGCCATCGGCATGCTCATGCTGACCCGGTATGTGCCCAAAGCCGCCTGGCTCTCGCGCTATGCCTTCGCCTTTATCGTGGGCATCGGCGCCGGTCTCGCCATCCCCCGCACCATTTCGTCGTTTATTCTGAAGCAGATCGAAGACACGGTTCGCCCGCTCCTGGCTATGGCCCCGGGCGGCGGCATCACGTTCGACTATTCGCTGTTGAATCCCGCGAGCCATGTGAACGCCATCATCATTTTGATCGGAGTGGTGTCCGTCCTGTTCTATTTTTTCTTCTCGGTAGAACATTCCGGACCGGGCAAGGCTGTCGCGCGCGCCGGCATCCTCTTTCTGATGATCTCCTTCGGCGCAGCCTTCGGGTATACCGTTATGGCCCGCATGTCGCTCCTGATCGGCCGCCTGACGGACCTGATCGAATTCTCCGACGCCTCCTACGGACGCCCCACACTCTGGCTCGTCCTCTTGACCGTCGCCACCCTCATCGTGCTGAGCCGGCGCGGCAGCGCCCATCCGCCGAAACAGTAGGCACCTGGCTGACACCCGGTGCCGTCGTTCGCGATTCGTGCCAAGACACGCATCTTCTTTCCTCACGAGAGACGTTTCACCTTTCACGTTTTACCTTTCACGACGGGCTTGCCCACCTTGCGCCTGAGAAGTTGCCTCCGCTACAATGCCGCTCATTATGGAATCAACGCCGACCATCGCCGCCAAAGATCCCGCACAATACCCGCTGTTGCGTAACCTACAATTCTCGCCCATCAAGGAAGGGGAGGAGCAGTACATCGTCCTCTGGGACCCGACCGGGTTGAGCAAGGAACGACTGGTCCTGCCGTTGAATTATTTCTTCATCGTCCAGCATCTCGACGGGGAGCACAGCGTCCAGGACATCGGCGCGATCTACCTGAAGCGGTTCGGCGAGTTCCTGATGCCGAATAAGGTCGAGCAGCTACTGGCCGATCTGGATACGAAGTTATTCCTGGAAGGGACGCGCACCGAACAGGCCAAGCAACAGGCGTTGACCGCCTATCGCCAAGCGCCCGCCCGATTGCCGCAGTTTTCAGGCCGCAGTTACGAAGCCGACGCCGCCAAACTGCGCGCCCAGATCAACGGCTTCTTCACCTCCAAGGAAGGACCGGAGGTCAAGGCATCCGAACATGCAGGCAAGCTCATCAAGGGGCTCGTCGCACCGACCTACGAACTGAAGCACGCCGGACCGATCTATGCCTGGGCCTATAAGGAATTGCAGGAAGCCCAGCAACCGGACCTGTACGTGCTCATCGGCACCGCCTACTCGGGGCTCGAACAACCAGTGGCGATGACGGACAAGGATTTCGAGACACCATTGGGGCTCGTGAAGGTCGAACGCACGGTCACCGATCGCCTGCGCGAGCAGATTCCTTCAGCCTTTACCGACGAATTGGCACATCACAATGAACATGCATTGGAATTTCAGCTGCCGTTCCTGCAAGAGAGTCTCGGCAAGGACCGGCCGTTTACGATTGTTCCGATCCTCACGTCGTTTTCGGCGGACAGCCTGCGCGATCCGCAAATACGGGAGCAGGTCGAGACGTTTCTTCAGGCCTTGAAGGACGCCCTCGTGGCCACCGGCAAGACTTACTGTGTGGTCGTGGGCGCGGAACTGGCCCACATCGGCATGCGATACGGCGACTCGGCGCCGCCGACGGATTTCTCCTTCCACCGCTGCATGCAGATCGATCTCGAGATGCTCAAGCATGTCGAGAACCGTGACCCGGAAGAGTTCGCGAAGTTCATCCAGAAAGAAAACGATCAACGCCGCATCTCCGGCTTCTCGCCGATCTACTCGCTGCTGCGTTTGATTCAAGCGGAGACGGGGCAGGTGTTACGGTACGATCGTGGCATCACGGATCAGTATAATTCGACGGTGACGTATGCCAGCATGGCCTTCTTCTAGGTCAGGCTGCTGAAAAAGCCCGTCACCTGCGTTCTCAGCTCGACAAAATCCTCAACGTAGCCAGAGGCTACGCCTCCGGTTTTCTCTCGCCTGCGGCCTTGTTGGACGGACTTTTTGAGCAGTCTGCGCCGGAAGTCACGCCGTCATCCTAGGTACGCCTCGCTCCTTCGCTAGCTGCGGCCTAGCGGGACAATCGTTTTGACCGTTCTGCGGGCAGGCTGCTGAAAAATCCCCCTACCTTCGCTCTCGGCTCACCAAAATCCTCAACGTACCCCCATGGGAAAAGAGCCTGTCCCGGCAGGCGAAGGGTGGGCGGGTAAGAATGTCACGCCTCCGGTTTTGCCTTACTTGCGGCCTCGGTAGACGGCTTTGTTGAGCAGCCTGCGCCGGAAGTCACGCCGTCATTCTCGAATCGCCTCGCTCCATGAATGGAGCCCGAAGCTACGCTTCAGTCTTCCTGCCTCGACGAGTCACGTTTTACGTCTGATGTTTGACGACACTCGGCTGCAGGCTGTTCAGAAAGGCCGTCCAGCAAGGCCGCAGGAAGCACGGCGACTGAGGAGGTACATACCAAACTTCGTTTGACCCGTTCGCCGTGACAGATACTCTTGGCGAACGGATATACTCCACCAGTAGTCCCGTTTTATCTCCCATACGTCGCAGGGAGACGTGCGACCGAGAACGCCGCTGGGCGGTCTTTCTGAGCAGCCTGCTAGCCCGCATGATTCATGACGGTTCGTCGCGAAATTGCGGAGTCACAAAGCGAGACGGACGCGCGGAGCCGTGAGGGAGGAAGGCATCCTTGAACAGGATGTCGACCGACCGAGCGGCGAGCCCGCCCGCCGACAGGCTAGTCGCAGCTGCGAATCCGCGATTGCAGCAGAAGCGCTCATGAATCATGCGGGCTAGTAAGCGGGCATGCCGCCGGCCGGATCGGTATATCTGGTGGGTGTGGTGAAGCGATCCCAGGTGGTGACGACGCCTTCCTCGAAGTACACACGAAACGCGCTGGTCACGCAGGCATCCCGGCCGATGGGCGGGTAGAGCCAGACTGTGACCATCCGGCCTTCGTCCTCCACGTCTTTTTTACACACCGGCGACCCGCGCGCGAGATAGACCTGATCCTGGTTCATGCCGCGCAGGATCTTCCCGCGATCGATGGCCCAGCGCATGCCTTCAGGATAGGACGGATAGTGGTCGGTCATCAGTCGATGACGTTCCGTGTCGCATCCGGACAGCGCTACGGCCAGCAGGAGAATGCTGTTGCGAAGGATCGCACGCAACGGAGACATCAGCATGCACTCCGAGTCACATGAGGCATCAGGCAGCCGGCATATTGGAGGAAGGTTCGAGAGAGCACAAGACGATATAGGGGAACATGAGGCCCCGGAGGCCGGATGAGACGTTCAGCGGTGATGGGAAGCAAACTGTAGGGCCTTTAGCCATGCTCGCTGCCGCTACTCCTTCACCGTCACTTTCATGCGAATCGCTTCGAGCGGGTTGTCGCGCTCGTCGCAGGGCAGCTTCGCAATCATGTCGATGATTTCGATGCCCCGGATGATTTCGCCGAAGATCGAATAGCGACGATCCAATCCGCCGTTATCCTGCAGCGAGATAAAGAACTGCGACCCGTTGTCGTTGAAATCGCGGGTGCTGTTGCCGTCGCGCGGCATTTTCGCCATGGAGATGGCCCCGCGTTTGTGCGGCCGGTCGTTCGGCTCGGGATTCAAGAAGTAGCCTGGTCCGCCGGTGCCGTGCAGCATCCGGTCGGGTGTCTTGCTCAGCGGATCGCCGCCCTGGATGATGAAGCCCGGCACCACGCGATGAAACGTGGTGTCGTCGTAGAAGCCCATCTTGGCCAGGTTGATGAAATTTTCGACATGGCGTGGCGCATCGTCCGGGTAGAACTTAATCCTGATCTCCCCGAACTTCGTAATGATCGTGGCACGAGGATCTTTTTTCTGAAATTGCATAATCATGGGACCAAATCTAACAGGGCGGGGATTCCAACGGCAAGAGGGGCGGATCCCGCATGCACCGGACGGCGAGTCACGAACCACAACCTCCGTTTTGACAGGCGTGATTTCTCACAGTGAACGGCGTATTCTCTGCCGAAACCATCGAGCCGCCGATGACCGGGCTTAGCGGAGGGTTACGCCCAATGGAAACACAGGCGGGAACTCACCTGCACCCGCAGGCTGCTCAACAAAGCCGTCCAGCAAGGCTGCAGCGTGAGACCAGGGACACTACAATTGTTCGCAGGCTGTTCAGAACGGCTGTCCGGCAAGGCCGCAGGAAGCACGGCGACTGAGGCGTACCCTTGCGGTACGTCGCAGGGAGACGTGCGACCGGGAACGCCGCCGGCAGTCTTTATCGACAGCATGCGAGGGAGGGCCTATGCCTGACACAATGGTGCTGAATGTCGATCTGGCGGATGTGTGGGAGGAACGGGGACGGAAGAAGCTCATCCGGACCATTGCCTGGGGCGACGAAGTCACGGTCCTCAAAGTAGCCGCGACTCACCTGGAGGTCGGCATTACCGTCTTTCGCGAGAAACCGGACGGCAGCATCCTACCCGAATCCATCACCGGCTATATCGAACCGACAAAATCGTCCGGCCTCAAAATCGCCACTCTCACCAAACCCCTCGCAGACAATCAGGTCCTGAAGGTCAATTTCGTCGATGTCCAGCAGGGCGACGGCTCGGTGATCGAATCGCCGGACGGGAAGATCATCCTGGTCGATGGGGGAGACAACCAGATGTTCGCGCGGTACCTGGCCGGACGATTTCGAGGGACCACGGCAGAGAACCCACAACCCATCGACTGCATCCTCGTCACTCATGGAGATGCGGACCATTTCGCCGGCCTTCCCGAGATTCTCAAGTCGGAAACGAACAAGGTGAAGCGCAAACGCCTCTTCATGCAGCCGAAGCGGGTCTATCACAACGGCATCGTGAAGCGCCCGAGCAAGATGAACAACAAGGCCGTTCCTGACACCAAGCTGCTGGGCCCGACCAAAACGATCAACGGACAACTCTATCTCACGGGGCTGGAAGACAATCTGCTCGACGTGGCCGATGCGGAGATGAACGAGCCGTTTCGAGAATGGAAAAACACCTTGGCCACCTACAACAGCCGGAGTGAAGTAGCGTTCCGGCGTCTCCAGTTCGGAGACAACCAGGCCTTTGAGTTTTTCAATCGGGGCGATCTGCGCATCGAGACCTTGGGGCCGATGACCGCCACCGTGGGCGGACAACCGGCGCTGAAGTTTCTCGGGGAACCCCCGAAAGGACCGAGGATCGGGCATGACTCGCTGAGCGACAGCGACGAAGGCTTCACCGGCCGCACTGCCTCCCACACCATCAACGGCCATTCGATCGTGTTGCGTCTGAGTTACGGCGGGTTCAGCTTTCTGTTTTCAGGCGATCTCAACGATGAAGCCAGCCGGACTCTGGCGCGGGAACACAACCGGGGCAACCTCAACTTACGATCGGAAGTGTTCAAGGTGCCGCATCATGGGTCGGCCGATTTTTCCGGCGCCTTCATTCAAGCCGTCTCGCCGATCGTGAGCGTCGTGTCGAGTGGGGACGAGAGCGCGCGCAAAGAATACATCCATCCGCGAGCTACCCTCATGGGAGCGTTGGGCAAATGGTCGCGAGTGCCCGAACCGCTCATCTTTGTGACCGAGTTGGTCGCGTTCTTTGAGGAGGAAGGCCCGTCCCGTCTGCAGGACGAGAAGAAGGCCAAGAAACGGGGACCATTCTACGGATTCAGCCGCACCGCCTACGGCCTCGTGAAAACACGCACAGACGGCACACGCCTGTTCGTCTATACCGACAGCGGAAACGTCCAGATGAAGGAGGCCTACGCCTATGCCCTGGATACCTCCGGGGTACCGCAGCCCTCTGAGGTTACTCGCGCCTGATCGGCAGGTGTTGCTCAAGGCCCTCCGGACGAGCCGCTACTCTTCCCCCCACGAGATACGCTTCACGAACAACGATAGACGATAATTTTTGTCTCCTGTGACCCCGGATGTCACGGTCATCGAGTACAGTAGCCGGTGAACGACAGAAGGGGAGGGCGGCGATGCGATCTACAAGGCTTCCGGCGATATTTATGCTTCTGGCGTCGACCTCAACAGCCTGGGCAGAGCCGGGGTTCGATGAAAAGTACCAGCGGGACTTCAACATCTTCAATCCCATCAACCAATTCAATCCGAACAATCCGTTCAACCCCATCAATCGGTATCGCCCGGAGAATCCGCTGAACCCGATCAACAAGTACAACCCCAACACGCCCTTTGCGCCGTTGGATGGGGGAGGCGGGTGGAAGCGATGAGGCGACTCATGCCTTTCCCGATTCCAGCGAGAGACGCTTCACGTCCCTCGACACCTAGGCACCAACCAGTCGCTTTTGCCGGTAAAAACGCGGGTGATTAAAAGACACGAACAGGGTATTCTGCGGCCGCAATCAGGCAAGTATTGAGTTCCAATCGGAGAAGGATAAGTACGCAATGGCGCCTAAAGGAAAGACGGCTGCGAAGGCGGAGACGGGTGCCAATCTCGGCTTTGAAGCGAAGCTGTGGGCCGCCGCCGATGCGCTGCGAAACAACATGGACGCGGCGGAGTACAAGCACGTGGTCCTCGGTTTGATCTTCCTCAAGTACATCTCCGACGCCTTTGAAGCCAAGCACGCCGAGCTTGATGCACAACGGAAGCAAGGCGCCGATCCGGAAGACCCGGACGAATATCGGGCGGCCACCATCTTCTGGGTGCCCAAGGAAGCCCGGTGGTCCCATCTCAAAGCGAATGCGCCACAACCAACCATCGGCACGCTGGTCGATGATGCCATGTCGGCCATCGAGCGAGACAATGCCTCCCTCAAAGGCGTGCTGCCAAAAGACTTTGCCCGGCCGGGGCTCGACAAGGTGCGGCTCGGCCAGCTCATTAATCTCGTGAGCGATATCGCCCTCGGCAGCAGCAGCGACCGTGCCAAGGATACGCTGGGCCGTGTCTATGAATACTTCCTCTCCCGGTTCGCCAGCGCGGAAGGCAAAAGCGGCGGGCAATTCTACACACCCTCCAGTGTGGTGCGTGTCTTAGTCGAGATGCTCGCCCCCTACAAGGGCCGGGTCTATGACCCATGCTGCGGCTCCGGCGGTATGTTCGTCAGCAGTGAGAAGTTCATCGAGGCCCACAGCGGCAAGCTGGGCGATATTTCCATCTACGGTCAGGAGTCGAATTACACGACCTGGCGGCTGGCCAAGATGAACCTCGCCATTCGCGGCATTGATGCGCAGATCGCCCACGGCGACACCTTCCACAACGATCGCCACCCCGACCTCAAGGCCGACTATGTGCTGGCCAACCCGCCCTTCAACGACAGCGACTGGCGCGGGGAGCTGTTGAAAGATGATATGCGCTGGGTTTATGGCACGCCGCCCGCGGGCAATGCCAACTATGCCTGGGTGCAGCACTTCATCCACCATCTGGCGCCCACCGGGCTTGCCGGATTCGTACTCGCCAATGGCTCCATGTCATCGAATCAATCGGGCGAGGGCGAGATTCGCAAGGCCATCATCGAGGCCGACCTCGTAGACTGTATGGTCGCGCTGCCGGGGCAGCTATTCTATTCGACGCAGATCCCGGTCTGCCTGTGGTTTGTCGCCCGCAACAAAAAGAACGGGAGGTTTAGAGACCGGCGGGGCGAAACGCTTTTCATCGATGCCCGCAAGATGGGCACGCTCGTAGATCGTGTGCATCGCGAACTCACCGAAAGCGACCTTACAAAAATCGCCGGCACCTACCACGCCTGGCGGGGCGATAAAGCCGCGGGCAAGTACGACGATATACCCGGCTTCTGCAAAGCGACCAAGCTTGACGACATCCGGAAACATGGCCACGTGCTCACGCCGGGCCGTTACGTCGGTGCTGAAGCGCAGGTGGAGGATGCCGAGCCATTCGGAGAAAAGATGAAGCGGCTTACTGCGACGCTGCGAGAGCAGCAGGCTGAGGCTGCGAAGCTGGATACCGCCATTGCCGCCAACCTGAAGGAGCTGGGGTATGGCTCCTAAGCGCCCGCGCAAAGAAGAGCCACGCTTGACTCGTGGGCGCGCAAGGCCCGAAGCGAGCTTCCCGGTTGCGCCGGCCAAGGCAACCGTTCCACAGGAGTATGCCGCGGCACTCGCCACGATCAAGACACGTATCCGGCAGGAACGATTGCGCGTCGTCCTGTCCGCCAATGCAGCCATGATCCTTCTCTATTGGGACATCGGCAGCACGATCCTCGACCGTCAGAAACGCGCGGGCTGGGGCGCAAAGGTCATCGATCGCCTGGCAGCCGACCTGTGCGAGGCGTTCCCCGATATGAAGGGGTTCTCCCCTCGTAACCTGAAATATATGCGCGCGTTTGCCGCGGCCTGGCCGGAGCGCGCAATTGTGCAAGCGTCTCTTGCACAAATCCCCTGGTACCACCACATCGCACTGTTGGAGAAACTCGACAACCCCGTCGAGCGCCTGTGGTATGCGCGCCAAGTCATCCGCCGCCGCCGATCTGCTGCGGCATGCGGACGACCAGCCTACAATCGGGCTGCGCTTGTGTCGTGGCAAGAATAAGTTCGTGGTGGAGTATGCGTTGCGGAAGCTGAAACGCCCCGTCGGCGTCGCAAAGTGTGAAACCCAGCTCGTCGAGAAGCTGCCGAAGGCCTTGAAGGGA
>CXWK01001184.1_pt1 | contig 11510 bp, 13 predicted proteins | sample 590851 | NCBI WGS metagenome assembly CXWK01 (sample SAMEA3498364, study PRJEB10139) | wastewater metagenome | biome: wastewater treatment plant; material: activated sludge | place: Denmark | collected 2014-08-01
GTCGTTGATGGGCAGGGGAACATCTGGCTGGCCCGCAACCCCGACCCGGGCCTGCGGTGCTATTCCCCGGGCGACGGTTGCATGCGTGCATGGAGCCACCTGCCCGGGCATCCGGGGATCGCTGTGATGAGCTGGCCGGGAATGCGCACCGATGCCGCCGGGAGGATCTGGATGATGGGAACGGATTTCTATCCCATGCGCTTCGATCCAATGGACAGCAGCGTGGTGCGCGTGGCCAACGCCCCCGATGATCCAGGGACCATCGCCAGCAACTTCATCTCCGATGTGGCCATGGACAGGGAAGGGCGCACCTGGTTCGCGACGAACAGTGGCGTGAGCGTCCTGGTGGAAGAAGGGTTCACCTATGCCGTGCATCACATGGGCCGGCTGGTCGATGACCGCACGGATGTCTATGTCGCCGCCATCGAAGGCACCGCCGATGGCACCTTGTGGATGGCCACGGAGCTGGGCCTGCTGAGCTACGATCCCCGCGCGAACGCGAAGCGCCGTGACCTGTTGGATCCCTCTGAAGCGAGGAGCAACGCCATCCTCGACCTGTGCGAGCGAGGCGGTGTGCTGTGGCTCGCCACGCGCAATGGCATCTGGTCCTTCGACCCGCATACACGTAGAGCCAGGCATTTCACCGGCCTCCCGCCGGACGCGGGGAGCATGCGCGGCGTGGTGTACGCATGGATCACGAAGGACCGCCAGGGGATGATCTGGGCCGGCACCTGGGGCCGAGGGCTCGTGCGCATCGACCCTGCCACGAACGCGTGCACCTGGTTCGCCCCCGATGACGCTGATCCGAAAGCACCGCTGAGCGGCCAGCTCTTGTGCGCGACCAGCACGCGCGATGGCGATCTCTGGATCGGTCATGGTGGCAAGGGGCTCATGCGCTATGTGACGAGCACCGGCCGGTTCGAGCGGGTGCCGGTGCACGGAATGCCGAACGACAGCGCCCACACCATCGTGCTCGCGATCCAGGAGGATCCCAGCGGCAGGTTGTGGCTGGGCGTGCGGGACGTGGGCCTGGTGCGGTTCGAGCCAGCCACCGGCCGCACGGAGGTCTTCGGTTACGAGCATGGTCTGCGTGGCCTGGTCATCCAAGCGATGCGGATCGACAAGCGCGGCCGTCCGTGGGTGGGTACCACGAATGAGCTGGCCTGCTTCGATCCGGAGCAGAAGCGCTTCGTCGCCATGCCGGTGGCCCCCGGTGGGGCCTTTTCCGATTTCGAAGCGGGCTGCGCCGCGCTCAAGGACGGTGATCTCGTCTTCTCCTCGGTGAACACGCTCGTGCGGTTCGATCCGCTGAGCTTCGATGCCCCCGCTCCGCCACCCGCCCCGGCCCTGCGCGAAGCGCACGTGTACAACCACCGCCTGCCGTGGCTGCCCGGCGACAGCCTGGTGCTGGGCCATGAACAGGACCAGGTCGATCTGCGTTTCGGCGCGCCATCGTTGCCCCGCGCCACAGTCGCGTACAGCTATTTCCTCGACGGCGTTTCGCGCGAGTGGGTGACCACCGCCACCGGTGTCGCGCGTTTCGATCATGTGGCGCCGGGCGAGTACACGCTGCGGATGAAGGCGCGGGATCGATGGGGGAACTGGAGCCCGGAAGGCGCGCTCCGGTTCAGCGTGGTGCCGCCCTGGTGGCGGACGCTGTGGGCGCGCGGGCTCTTCGCGCTCGCCATCGCCGGCCTGATCGTGGTGAGCTTCCGCCTGCGGCTGAACTGGATCCGGAGGCGCGAGCGGAAGGAGGAGGCCATGGCGCGTTCCATGAACGAGCTGCGTCTGCAAGCGCTCAGCGCGCAGATGGATCCCCATTTCGTGTTCAACAGCCTCAACAGCATCGATCGCTTCATCCTCATGCAGCGGAGCGAGGAGGCCTCCCGTTACCTGAACCGCTTCGCCAAGCTGATCCGGCTGATCCTGCACCGGACGGACCAATTGACCGTGCCGCTGAAGAAGGAGGTGGAGATGCTCGGATACTACATGGAGCTTGAATCGCTGCGGTTCGAGACGCCGTTCAGCTTCGAGCTGAAGACCGACCCGCGCCTGCTGGATCGCGATGTGCGCCTGCCGCCCATGCTGGTGCAGCCGTTCGTTGAGAACGCCATCTGGCACGGCCTGCAGCATAAGCAGGGGCCCGGTCGCCTTCAGGTGGACTTCAGACTGCACGGCGAGGACCTGCTCATCACCGTGGAGGACGATGGGGTGGGGCGCGAGGCGAGCGCGCGGATCAACGCCCAGCGCCGCAGCGACCACCAGAGCAAGGCCACCGAGCTCACGGAGAACCGCTTGGAACTGCTGCGCCGCAACGCCGGATTGCACAGCCGCGTGGAGATCATCGACCTTCGCGATGCGGCCGGCGAGGCCTCGGGAACACGCGTGGCGATCACGCTTTCACTCGACGAGGGGTAATGCCCTTGACCCCATGTTGAACGCGATCCTCATCGACGACGAAGCGAACGCGCGGGAGAAGCTCGGCTTCATGCTCGAGCAGTATTGCGCCGCGAGCGTGAAGCTGGTGGCGCAGGCGCGCAATGTGGAAGAGGGCCTTGCCGCGATCGCCGCGCACCGGCCGCAACTGGTCTTCCTGGATGTGGAGATGCCCGGCGAGAGCGGCTTCGACCTGTTGCGACGCGTGGGCAGGCCCGAATTCGAAGTGGTGTTCACCACGGCGCACGATCACTATGCGATCAAGGCGATCAAGTTCGCCGCCGTGGACTACCTCTTGAAGCCGATCGACGTGGATCAGCTGCGCGAGGCCATTGCCCGCGTCGTGGAGAAGCGAGCAGGTGCCTCACAGGATTGCCGCATCGAGCAGCTGGTGGAATCCACGCGGCAGGGCGCGCAGGTGAGCAGCGTCAGCGTGCCTTCGCAGGATGGCTTCGTGCGCGTGAAGCTCACCGACATCATCTGGTGCGGGGCGGAGCGCTACTTCACCATCTTCCACCTCACGGGCGGGAAGGAGCTCGTGGCCACGCGCTCGCTGGGCGACTTCGAGGAGCTGCTCGACGGCAGCGGGTTCGTGCGCATCCACCACGGCCACCTCGTGAGCCTCGAGCACATCGCGCGCTACATCAAGGGCGAGGGCGGGCAGGTGGTGATGAGCGATGGCAGGACCCTGGACGTGAGCCGGCGCAAGAAGGAGGAGCTGATGAAGCGCCTCGGGAAGTAGCGCGCCCGCCAGTTATCGCGCGCGGCCGCCAGTTATCGGATGGGCCTTTTCGGGCCTGCGGGGTCGCGGGACTTTTGGCCGCACAGAACGACAACGGCCATGCGCGCGATCACGCCTTCCCTCCTTTTCCCGCTCTGCCTTGCGCCCACGCTCGCCGGCGCGCAGCTCAACATCAGCCTCGGCGACCGGTCGATCAAAGTGAACAACGGCAGCACGCTCGAATGCTCCGGGAACGTGATCATGTCGAATGCCGCCAACCGCATCTGGCTGAACGGCGTGCTGCGCGTGAACAACCCTTCGACCACCGCCTTCAACGTGAGCGCGGGCGGCATCGTGAACGAATACACGGGCACGGGCAGCGGAGTGGTCTGGAACATGAACCAGGCCGCCACTTACAGCCTGCCGTTCGTGAATGGCTCCGCGCAACCGATCCCCTTGGTGATCACACCGACCAGCGCGTTCGCGGGCACCCGTGATGTGTCCGCCTCCACGTACGCCAGTGCCAGCAACAACACACCTACGCCGTTCCTGGTGAGCAATACGCAGATCAACGGGAGCGAGGGCAGTACGCTGATGGCCGACCGCTTCTGGTCGCTCAGCAGCTCGCAGTTGATGGATGCGACCGTTGCGTTCAACCACGGAACGAGCGAGGATGCAGCGGCAGGCACCACGGCGATGCAGGCCAGACAGTGGTTCCTGGGCACGTGGAACAACATGGCCGCGAACCAGGTCCAGACCGGACAGCGACAGGTCACGGGCACGGTGAGCTTCGCGGCGAGCAATCGCCATTGGGTGCTGGCGCAGGAACCCGGCGTGCTGATCGCCCCGCGCATCTTCCTCGACGGTCCGTATGTGAGCGGCACAGGCATGATGGGCGACGGCCTGCGCGCGAACAACCTGATCCCGCTCACGGAGCCGTACACCGCCATGGGTGTGCCGATGAGCAGCTACGCATGGCCGCCGATCCAGTCGTCCGTGCTCGCCATCACCGGGGGCAATGCCATCGTGGATTGGGTGCTGGTCGATCTTCATTCCAGCATGGACGCCGCACAGCGCGTGATGACGAAGGCGGCGCTCTTGCAGCGCGATGGCGATGTGGTGGAGCTCGATGGCATCTCCGCCTTGCGCGTCCCTGCGCCGGCCGGCTCGTACTACGTGGCCATACGTCACCGCAACCACTTCGGCTGCATGACCGCGGCGCCCATCGCCTTGAGCGGTGCCATCACGAGCCTCGACCTCACGCAGCCCGGCACCGCCACCTACGGCTTGAACGCCCGCAAGAGCAACAGCGGCGTGATGACACTCTGGAGCGGCAATGTGATGCGCGACGCGATGCTGAAGTACACCGGGGCGAGCAACGACCGGGACCCCATCCTCACGGCGATCGGTGGCTCCGTGCCCACCAACGTGGTCACTGGATACGCGCTTTCCGATGTGAACATGGACGGCTCCACCAAGTACACGGGATCGGCCAACGACCGCGACCCCATCCTCAGCAACATCGGCGGTTCCGTGCCCACCAACACGCTTACCGAACAACTCCCTTGATCATGATCCGCGCATGGTTCCCGTTCCTGCTGCTACCGGCAGCGCTCAATGCCCAAGCGGTGGTCGATATCCGGCTGCGGCTTGCATCGCCCAACGAGACCCACGTGGTGCTGCTGCCGCACGACGACCACCACGGCGTGTTCAGCAGCGTGGCCTTCACCCTGCGCTGGCCAGCTGACGGAAGCCTGGAGATCACGGCCGTGCAGTCTGATCCGGCCTGCGGGGCTACGGTGGCCGTCAGCGGCGAAGCCGATGAAGAGGCGGGCCGCTACCATCAGGTCTTCGCTGGCTTCGGCTTCACCTCGCTCGATGACATCGGCGCACCGTGGGCCGCTGGTGAAGAGGTGGTGGTGCTCACGGTATCGCACACGGGTGCGGGAGCGCTGGAGCTGGTCAATGACGACTGGTCGGCCGCGCACAACGGCGACTACTACCTCTCGCTGAACGGAGCTGACCGCACCGGTGAAGTGCTTGAAGCCTTGGCCACCGCACTGCCGGAGAACGAGCAGAGGGCCGATGCGCATGTGATCGCTTATCCGAACCCCACGGATGGGCCGCTGACCGTGGCGATCCCCACGGGGATGGGGCCCACGCGCGTGCGGATCCTGGATGGTGCAGGGCGCGTGGTCCTGGCACCGGGCATCGTCGCAGCAAGCATGACCGTTGATCTCGGCGCGCTCCCCGCTGGTTGCTATGTGATGCGATGCCAGGGGCCGGGATGGATCCACGAACAACGCATAACCAAGCAGTGAAGCCATGCGCGCGCGACGCAGGATGCCGGGCTTGCTGATGGAAGCGGTCATGCTGCTGGTCATCACAGCGGTGATCCTCATCGCCCTCTCCGTAGGCCGATAACAGATGAGAGAGCACCACCAGCCTGCCGGAAGACGCCAGCCGAATGCACGATCGACACATGACTCCAGAACTGAGACTTCCATGAAAACAGGAACGTACATGAACGAACGGGACCGCTCGGTCACAACCGCGACGCGCTGGACATGGCGCGATCTGCAGGATGCCCTCTTCTCGTTGCTGCTGGCCATGGCCGTGGTCGGGCTCAGTGCGCTGTCGGCCGCTGCCCAGAACGGCGTGGCCATCGGAACAGGCAACCCCACCGCCGACCCTTCGGCCGCGCTGGATGTGCAGAGCACCACGCAGGGCATGCTCTTCCCACGCATGACCGCCACGCAGCGCAACGCCATCGCCGCGCCTGCCACTGGCCTCATCGTCTTCGACACCTCATTGAACGAGTTCTTCTTCTTCGACGGAACCCAATGGCGTCAATGGGACGATTGGAGCCGCAACGGATCGGACGTGTACCGCATGGGCAATGTGGGCATCGGCGTGGCCGACCCCGCATTCTCGCTGGACGTGAACGGAAGCGCGCGCGTGCAGGGCTACACCAAGCTCGGTGGCGATGCGGCCACGCCGGCCATCCGGCAGAAGCTCATCACCACCAACCTGGGCGCAGGGCCCAGCACCACCATCGCGCACGGCCTCGACCAATCGAAGATCATCGGCACCAGCATGCGCGCGCAAACGACCGGAGGCTCATGGGTGGATGCGAGCGAGACCGGCGGAACCGGATCCAAGTTCCTCTGGAAGCTGACGGCCGCTTCCTACGTGGTCTCGCATACCGCCGCCACCGGCGGTTTCCTGGCGAACCAACCCATCCGCATCCTGATCACCTACATGCAATGAAGAACTCCTCGATCCGCACCCAGGCACTTCGGCTCCTTGCGGCCGGCCCCTTCGTGCTCGCGACATGCTGTAGCGCTCCGGTGCAAGCGCAGAACGGCGTGGCCATCGGCACGGGCACCCCGGTGGCGCACCCGAGCGCCGTACTGGACGTGCAGTCCCAGAGCCTCGGCGTGCTCACCCCGCGCATGACCACCGCGCAGCGCAACGCCATCGCTTCGCCGGTGGCCGGCCTGCTCGTGTTCGACACCGATACGGATGACTTCTGGCTCTACACGGGAAGCGCCTGGGTGAAGCTGGATAAATGGGAACGGAGCGGCCTGAACCACACGCGCTACGGCAACGTGGGCGTGGGCACCGTGATCCCCAGCCACGCCATCGACGTGAACGGCGATGCGCACGTGAGCGGCTACATGCGCCTTGGCGCGGACGCGCCCGGCATACGCACGAAGCGATTCACGGCATGCACTTCAGGACCGGGCACCAGTCACAGTCAGGCGCACGGCCTGGATGCCAGCAAGGTGGTGGACGTGAGCGCGACGTGGTATTGGCCGGACGATCAGGAGTACTACCCGCCGGAGTTCAGGCCCGATGTGGGCGCGCTCACCTACCGCATCACCATCGGCAATACCTACCTGAGCGCGGCAATGAGTTCCAATGCGCATCCCGGATTCGCCGGAAGCTGCGGCGTGATCCTGGTCACTTACATGGAATGAACGACATAAGCACTTTCAACATGGCACAACAACATCGGATATTCCTCGCTCTCGTAGCATTGGGAGCCTGCTTCCTGATCGCGGACCGGACGAGCGCGCAGAGCGGCGTGGCCATCGGCGCCGGAAGCCCCACCCCCGCGAGCTGCGCGGCCCTCGATGTGCAGAGCACCACGCAGGGCGCATTGATCCCGCGCATGACCAGCGCGCAGCGCAACGCGATCGCAGCGCCCGCTCAAGGTCTGACCATCTACGACACCACCGTGGGCGATGTCTACTACTTCGACGGCACGCTCTGGCGCCGCAGCGATCAATGGCACCGCACCGGGAGCGAAGTGAGCATCACCGGGAATGTCGGGATCAACACGCTGGTTCCCTCGTACCCGCTCGATTGCAACGGCACCGGACGCGTGCAGGGCTTCACCACGCTGGGCGATGGCGCGGAGACGAGCGCCGTGAAGATGAAACTGATCACCGGCACCCTGGCCTGGGGCATTGGGATATCGCACGGGCTGGACGCCTCGAAGATCATCGGCGTGGAAGCCATGGCCCAGGGAACGGACGGCGCATGGTACTGCCCGGGCTACGACGCGGTGAGCGGATACCGCTTCCACTGGTACGCGGACGGCGCGACCATCCGGTTCGATGTGGACACACAAGGGGCCAGCGCCCAAGTGCTCAACCAGCCGGTCAAGCTGCTGGTGACCTATCGGCAGTGAGCGGGGGCTCGGGGTCGCGGATCGCGGTGTACATTGGGGCGTTCGGCGAGGCGTATTGCTTCGTTCACGATGGCAACAAAGAAGAAACCCCTCGACTGGCCCCTCGCCCCAGCCCCCGAGTCCACCGACCACGTCAAGATCCAAGAGCAATACGGCCTCCTCATCAACGGCAAGTGGGTGAAGCCGAAGTCCGGCAACTACTTCGACACCATCAGCCCGGCCAACGAGCAGAAGCTCGCGCGCATCGCCGAGGCCGGCGAGGCCGACAGGGGCGTCGGTGTGAAGGCCCCGCGCAAGGCCCGGATCCAGTAGATGGGCTCGCCGATTTGTTGGATCCGTTCCCTTGGTGTACCATTACGCGAGGAATTACCCGCCTGTCATGGTGGCTGGCGGGAACGCAACAACCCGCACCATGCAGCAGAACCATGCCTCTTCCACACTACTGGCCAGCTTGGGCTTTCTGTTGGCGATGTCCGCCGCCGCGCAAGTGGACCTGCAGGCCGGTCTCATTGCGTACTATCCGTTCAACGGGAATGCTGACGACGCCAGCGGCAACGGGAATCATGGCACCGTGATGGGAGCGCAGCTCACTGCGGACCGTTTCGGATGGCCCGCCGCCGCGTATCTCTTCAATGGCTCATCGCACTACATCACCATTCCGGGAAGTTCCTCGCTCGATTCGCCGGACACGGCCTTGACCATGAGCGCCTGGTTGCTGTTCAACGGAACGAGCCAATCGGGAACGACCTCGATGGATCCGGTCCTGATGAAATCCGATCAGACCGCGAATGGCTTCATGTATCGCATGGATTGCACTCCCGCCTATGTCTCTGCAGCTACCGGCAATTGGCTGCACGTGACCGACATTGACACGGCCAATGTACTCGGCACGTGGTACCTGATCACGGTCGCGATGTCACCGGATACCGCGCGGATCTACATCAATGACGCCCTCGTGGCGACCAACGCGTACACGCCGCTGCTCACGCCCGATGGCCGGCCCTTGGAGATCGGCCGCGACATGCCTGGCGGGATCGAGTTTTTCAACGGCATCATCGACGAAGTGCGCATCTACGACCGTGCACTGAGCGCGGATGAGGCGGCCGCACTCTACGACTTCGCCACAGCTGAGGAAGGCCTGTCGGCGCAAGGTGGAGCGCCATCGTTTGTTGCCGTGGCCGGTGGTGTGCGGGTGGATGCGCGCGCTGGTGCGTGGTCCGCGCAGGTGATCGACCCCAGCGGCCGGATGATCGCATCGCACTCTTCCAGTTCGAAGGATGCGGCGGTGCTGCCCGTGCCAACGTCCGGTCTTTACGTGGTGACCTGCCGCACGGCCCAAGGTGTGTTCAGCCGGAAGCTCTTCGTGGAGCGTTGATGCATTTGTCTGCGACGGCGTAACCGTATAGGCGCCTGGTCGCCTCGGCCCGATGGGGCCGGTGGCGATGCTCCCATTGCTCAGGTTGCATCGCGGCTATCTTCGTCGCTCGCCCGCACGAGAACAGCAACGGCGACCAACGCATGGCCAAGAAGTAAGCCCTCGACTGGACCCTCGCCCCCGCCCCCGAGTCCACCGACCACGTCAAGCTCAACGCTCAATACGAGCTCTTCATCAACGGCAAGTGGGTGAAGCCCAAGAGCGGCAAGTACTTCGACATCATCAACCCCGCCAACGAGCAGAAGCTCGCGCGCATCGCCGAGGTGGACCTCCCCAAGGAACCGCACCGCAACAGGTTGAACGTGCTGATGAGCCGCACGAACCACCTGGCGTACCACCGTGGGCAGTTGATCATGTTGGCTGAGAAGTAGGAGGCTCGTCACCAACTGCCGCCACCGCCTCCTCCACCAAAGCCGCCCCCGCCGAAGCCCCCGAATCCACCACCACCACCACCATCACCACCGGCTCCACCAAAGCCACCCACGAATGCGCTACCATCCTCGGTACCGCCAAGCGTGAGTTCGAGGTAGCGCAGGATCGAGAAGACTGCTGCCAGATCCGAGCGACGAGGGGCGCGGCCTTCAGTTCCTCACGCGTGTCGTCGTCCAGCAACACGACGCAGCTCCACAGATCCTGCACGTGCTGCAACGATCGCTCCCATCCTCCGGGCAACTTGCCACCAATGTCCTTCTCCACCGTGAAGAGGAGATCTCGTGTACGTCGGCAAGCTTCGCGGCCTAGCTTAGAACGGAAATGCCTGGTATGGAGGAATCCCCCGGCCTTGAGGTCTTTGTACAGGTACTCGTACTTGAAGCGCTCGTGGTCCTCGATCTCCTCCTCGATCACTCGCCGCAGGTCCACAAGCATGATCGCCCGGTCAGGCGGGATCAGGTTCCAGGCGAAGGTCTGCGCGCTTGCGTCAGCGGCAGGAGCTATGCCTCGCGAAAGGAACAACCGCGTCATCATGCGCGGACGAGACCGCCCCACCATCACATCCTCATAGTGCACCTTCAAGGCTCCAGTGAAGCAGAGGTGCTGGAAAGTGTGGTACAGCATCGTCTCACCCGAGGACAGGATCGGATGCCGCAGATAGCAATAGGCCTGAGGGGAGAGCGTTGGCATATGCGTGGACCAAGTTCCTGTTTTGTGATCAACAGGCCATCCATCTTCGATCCATGGCCATCAAGAGCAAGAAGATCGTCCTCGACCAGAACAAGCGTCGCTCCCCGGGAAAGGGCCGTGACCGCCTCAGCGTGGCTTCACGGTGCGCAGCACATACACCGTCTCCGCGATCGTGAACGCGTCATCCATCGTTTCCATCGTCCACGGCGAGTCGAGGATCTCCGCTCCGTCAGGTCCGTAAACCTGCCACCTACATTGCTTCATGTCCATCTTCTCCACACGAAGCGTGTAACCGTCCTCTGTTCTGGCAACGAAATCGTCATCTGATGCGGTGGCCTCGGATGCTCCGCTCGTGGTGAGCCAGGTTACCGGTGCGAAGGGGCTCGGGCGGATGGGCATGAGCGGTCCGTACGCGCTGCGAGAAGCTCAGCGTGGCAGTTCCTTCAGCAGTTCATCAAGCTCCGCCCTGCTCACTGATGATTGCTCCGCCTTGTCATAGACCGTAAGCAGATGCACCTCCTTCGCCACATGGAACACGCATGTGACCACGCGAGCGCCGCCTGACTTGCCAGCACCTTTTGACTTGATGGCGATCCGCACCTTGAAGCAATGCTTGCCAATGGATGTGCCCTGCTCCGGATCTTGCTCCAACGATCCGATCAGCTCGTCGAGCTCGTGCTTCAACGAGGCGTACTTCTTGATCAGCCGCTTCGCTCTCGTCTTGAACGTGCGGGTGACGCTGACGCTATAGCTCATTCAGGAACTCTCTGGCTGATTGAAGTTTCCTCTTGCCCGCGAGGTGGTCCTTCACCTCCTTCACAGCCTGTTTGATATCGGCCACGAAGCGTTTCTCTTTCGTTGTCAGTTTTCGCTTCGCCGCCTTTGGCTTTGGTCGACCGGTGCCCTTGGTCGTCTTGGGTATACGCTCGACCGCAACGCCCTCGATCTCGTGCAGGATGTCCGTGACGAGCTTCTCCTTGTCCGGGTTCGTTATGCGCACCAGCAACTCTCTCATGGTGCCGCCAAGTTAAGGCGAGTTGGACGCCTATCTTCGGCGCATGGCCAAGAAGCAAGCCCTCGACTGGACCCTCGCCCCC
>CXWK01013317.1_pt1 | contig 11508 bp, 20 predicted proteins | sample 590851 | NCBI WGS metagenome assembly CXWK01 (sample SAMEA3498364, study PRJEB10139) | wastewater metagenome | biome: wastewater treatment plant; material: activated sludge | place: Denmark | collected 2014-08-01
TTTCATAGTTATTTAGTTTTATTTGTTACACCCTCAACATAATTCTTAAATGGGTAAGATAATTTAGTATAATCAGAGGTAAGTTCTTGGCTAGCTTTAATATCTATTGATGAATACATGAAAAATGTAGTATTTATTTTTTGTAAATGACAATTGCCAGGCTGTGCATGATTAACCATTCTGCCTTTTTCTGATATCCAATTATGATCGTAACCTCCTTTAAAATCTCCTATAAACAATATAACTTCGTATGCTGGAATATCAATTGAAGTAAATAGTCCGTTACCATGAATAGGAGAAGGCGCTACGTAAAAATAATCTGAATAACTAAATACGTGTTGTATCATTTCTTGAAAATATCAATTAATAAAAAAATCACAAACCACATCCCAAAAAAAGCAGAGCAAGCCAATAAAAAATGAATAAAATTATTAGTTTTAGGCCAAATAGAAACGGGATCGTTTCCGTGAAATGCTACCAAGTAACACACGGTTGATATTAATGCTACAATAGTCCAAGCAAAAAGAAACCCAAAAACATATTTCAAATAATTAATTATTTTATTTTTCATCGTTCATTTTTTTTAATTGATATTCATATAATTTAACTAATGGTAAGAGGTATAAAAAAATACCTGCTTTTAAAATTACATCACAATATAAATCAGCATTTCTTTCTGCATCACTTAATGCTACCCTATTCCAGCCAAAAATACAGTTTTCAATAATCCACAGAATAATTGCTATTTGCATTGCTCTAATTCCTAATTTAGTTGATTTCATAATGTTATATTTTTTATTTATTTCCAGTTAAATCCGTAAACTCCCCAATTTTCGTTATTATGTTTGCAAATAAGGCTAGTGTCTGCCACTATTTTAATTCCATGCCTAAAGCAGTCTTCTGAGAAGTATGAGTCTGTATGAGCTTCTGCGCCTTCAACGTATCTAAATTTAATTTTTTTAAGAACGTCAACATTAATTAATGCGCACCCAAGTCCAATAGCAGCAACCTTTTTTAGAGTTCCATCAACAAAACACACATCATCTTCTGGCAAAAAGTTTTCCGAAATAATGTTTTGTGGAGATCTCATAATATGTCTTTGGACAATTAACCGGCGACTTTTACCGTTATCACGATAATATAGCGCGCCAACAAATGGTAGGTTATGTTGAATTAACTGATCAATAGTTTCAGGAGGTGCAATAACATCGCTTTCTAAGTGTAATAAATGCGTATAACCGCCGGATATAGCTAAATCAGCACAGTATTGGTGGGATATGCACATCTTTTTAATCAAACTATCTGATTCTCTAAAGTTAAGAGGTACAGCCATAAATTTTTTTAATAAATATTTGCTATCAGCTAAGTTATTTAAATGCCTTGCATTTACACCGCCATCATTGGTGTTGTCAAACATAGCTATATCATAATTAGGATAATAAAATTTACTTGTATTTACAATCCATTCTTCGGCTGTGTAGTTTTTTGCGGCGGCGGTAGGGCAAGCTACCAATACTTTAGGGAATTTTTGCATAAAAAGTTGTTTAAATGTGTACAAATATACATCTTTTTATTTTTTTACCAAATAAAAAGTAAACAAAATATAGCATTAAAAAACCCTTTAAAATCAAGTGTTTAGCTAAGTTAAATAATTAAAGTGCTATTATTTCCGTTTTTAAGGTCCGAATTCCCTCACTATTTTTGAACTGTTTAATTTACAAACCATAAATCTAAAATAACATGTTAACAGCAGAAAACGGAAAGAAAGTATTAGTAACAATGGTGAGCGTTTTAGCCGCTATGTTCGTATACCAAAAATTTATTGCTAAGCACGTTGCTCCAAAAGCAGCAGTTGCAGCAAAATAATTTGAAAAGGGCAGACCTTCGTTTCGCCCTTTCATTTTTTCCTGACAACTTTATGTTGTTCGTGGATCGCAAAGTGAGAAGTCTGTCGCAAGCCGGATAGTCGAAGGAAAAAAGATTACGCATACAAAAAAACAATTCAATCAAGTAAAAAACTTTAAAAAAAAATAAAATGAACTCAAAAGAAAAAGAACTTCGCAAATACATCGCAGGTGCTGAAAATTTTTCAGGATTTGATTCTTACGATTCTGCAGAAGGAGATATGTCTTATTTTGAAGACAGCTTCAACAACGCAGATGGTGACGATGATTTTAATAGCGCAGAAGGTGCTATGGCTCAAAAAGTAGAGTCGGATCCTTATGTGATCCAGTATACTAACACAACTGTTTCTGATGTAACAGCTGTAATGTTTGGATTTAACGCTAACGCGTTCAGTGGCGTAGGTAACTTCGGTAACCCTGCAGCTGTTGTAATTACCAACTTACAAGGTGCTACTTACGGACAATTGTTCGCACAGTCACAAAACAAACAATTCAAAATTAGCCGTCAACGTTGGGCTTCTTCAACGCCTGCTCAGTTACAACAAACGATTACTATCTCTCACACAGATGCTAATGGTAATGTTCGTACTTCTCCGTTAAACTTATCAGTTATGTTGGATTCTTACCAATTCCAAGCAACTGTGATTGATACTACAAAAACAATTGTTATTGATGGTAACACTCAATTAAGCTTTACGTTAAAAGCAAGTGCAACTTTCGTTATTTCGTTATATCCTACATCTATTATCTCTGGAAAAGCGGTATTAAATGGTGGTGCAGCGTTAAACAAAGCTTACGCTCCACGTTTATCTGGTAAAAATGTTGCACCAGTTATTATCCAAACAGCATCATCTGTTAAAGGTATTAACTAGTAATATTTTTATAAACTATAAGAAAAAGCCTTATCTATCATTAGGTAAGGCTTTTTTTAAACCAATCATTATCCATGGAAAAACGTAGAGAAAAAATAGACGGACTTTTATCTTTATTATCTGTTGAGGCAACAAAAGACTCTCGAAATCTTTTAAAGAAACATGGCCAACCAGATGCAAAAAATTACAAGGATCTTGAATCTAAGTTAGCAAACTTGTTTTATACATGTGATGATAAAAAAGCCCTTGAAAAAGAACTATGTGAGATACATCCACATAGAAATTTTATTTTAAGGTATGTTGAAAAACCAATAGAAAAAGAAACAAAGATTGATGCCCCAAATGGCGCATTAATTACTAAGGACAACATTAAAGAAATTTTAAGGGAATATATAAGCTCAAATTCAGAAAATTTCTCGAATTGTGCTGGAAACCCAAACTGCAATTGTGGATCATCTTCTTTTACCGGTGGGACAGGAACAATGACCCAGGCTCCAATTAATCACACGCATGTGTTAATGGGCGTTTTAGGAGTAGTAGCAATAGTAGGATTATTAGTTTATTCAAAAAAATAGTAGTATGAAAGTCGTAACATGTAGTGATGTACCAGTATTAATCCCTAACGAACAGCATAAAAATTTTACAGCATCAGACGTTATTATTCCGAAAGGAACAACGCTTACTGGAGAATTCAAGGCTATTAAAGGATTAAGAAAAAGTGAACCATTTACTTATCGATTATTTTATATTAACAAAGATCAAATCATATATACAAAAAACATAAAACCAGTTACAATGGAAAGAACAGAAGTTACATTATCGGCAGAGGGACAAGAAAAGCCAAGCGCTATTATTAATATCCCTAAAAATTATTTTGACAAAAACGCTATGTACGGTGCTATTTTAGGTGCTGCTGCAGGTTTTGGTTTTGCTAATTATAAACAAAAAAGTGTTAAGCAAAAACTTTTATTTACTTGTTTAGGTGCCGTTGCTGGCATAGTAGCAGTAAAAGTAGTTGTTAAAGCGAAAGCTATCACCGTAAAAAAATAAATAACATGTTAGACGGAGCAAGAATAATCACATTAGTGGATAAACCTGGTGATACATCAGGTGCAGTTACGTTTGAGGAAGCGTTTGGCGAGCAGTCAGAGTTGAAAGGACGTGGCAGAGCACGTCGTCAGGAACGTCGTCAAACACGTAAAATGACTCGTATTAATAACCGTACAGCTCGTAAAGCTGCAAAGCAAGAAGCAAGACAGACTCGTAAAGCAACCCGCGTCGGAAATCGCATGAATAGAAAAGCGATGAAGGGACAAGCTCAAAGAGATGAGGCTATGGCAGATGCAGAAAACGAAAGAGTAATTGACGAAATGCAGCCACAAGAAGAGGAATCTTTAAATAATTATGAGCAACAAGGTTCAGATGATTCAGGATATGAAGAAGCTCCTGAAGAATTAGATCAAGATTCAGATTATGAAGAAGAAGAATCGGAATTTGAAGCGGGTTCGACTTCTGAATATACAAGTTCTTTTGATTCTGAAAGTAGTGATGCCTCTGGATTGAAATCTGAAAAAAGCATTTCCGATAAAATTAATTGGCATAAAAAATCAATTGAATTTCATGGAAACAAAATAGCAGCTATTAAACAATCATTAGCTACTGGTAAACTTCCATCAAACGAGGTTGCAAAATCTGCTAAATTAATTCGCGAATTACAAGCAAAAGTTAATCGTTCTAAAGAAAGATTAAGTGAGCTTATGAGTCAATCGTCTTTTAATGGACGTAGAGCAAAAAGCAATTTAACTAAGGTTAGCCGAAGCTTAGATGCTAAATTTTCGCCACAAAGAATTGAAGTCCCTGCTAACAGTTCTGCTGAAGGTGATATTTTCAATTGTGCAGATGGAGATGATTTTTCAGGATTTGATGCTAAAGCAGCAATCAAAAAGAATAAAAACGTTTTAATAGGCGTTGGAGTAGCTGCGGCTGTAATCGTTGGGTTACATTTTGCAGGAGTATTTAAAAAATAAATATCCGGTCCGAATGGAAACGAATTATTATAAGGAACTATCATTTTACTTAAAACAACATGATTTGAAAAAAGCAAATCATGTTGTTTTGAATGAACTGGCAAGACTTATAATAGAGGATAGAGGCAGTTTTATTTACATGCTACAAAATGCAGGGCTTCAAGTAACGGAAGATTTTGACGATGTAGAGTTAATAAATAGTTTCCTTTCTGAAATTCATTCGAATAAAAAATTACGACTTGGAGCATCTATGCTTATTAGTCACCACAATAAAGTAGAATGTTTTGATGGTGAAAAAGAGCATAGTGAAGATGGTCTTCGTGCAACGAGTAAAATATTATATAATTATTTTGATTCAGATTACTATGATCACGGTAATGAAGAAGAAAATGAGCAAACTTCAAGTGCAGCAGGATTTGGCCAAGCAGTAGCTGGCGCGATTGGTGAAGTTTCAAAGCTTGGTAGTAGTGTAATTGAAAACCAACGAGCCAAAAAAAATGGAGCTATGGATCTTTTCAAGAAAAAACAAGAATCTAAGGACCAAATGGTTCAAGCGATTATGGCACAACGACAAGCTCAGCTTAATGCAACTAAAACTAAATCAGAGCAATCGCAGAAGACAATTCTGACAGCTCTCATTGTAGGTGGAAGTGTGGTGTTAATCGGTATTGGAATAGGAGTATTTTATATGTTAAAAAACAAAAAATCATGAAAATAACAGTAAAAAACGCAAACGTTATCACTACAAACAGAAACAATTCTGCTAACAATTACGATTGGGTAGATTACAGTTTTGATGGAGATTATGAGTATGCATCTGCTTCGGGAGATGATTACGAGTACGCTGTTGGTAAAAAGAAGGATAGTACTAAATCTACTCCAGCTGATAAACCTACAACAGACAAAAAATCTTTTAAAGANNCTTTTAAAGAAAAAAGACAGGGTTTTGGTCAAAAGATTGGAAACGCTGGCCGTAAATTTGGCTCAGCCATAAGACAAGCTGTTACTTGGATTGGTCAACATAAAACGAGAAAAGATGCTCGAAAACTAAAAAAAGAACAAAATAAAGAAGGTAAAAATGAATTTAAGGACAATGTACCTCCTGTAGTTCCAGCTAAAATTAATGGTGGACGAGATGATGGTTTTGCTAGAGCTAATCCAGATGGATCTCGAACTGAATTCGCGCCAGGGGAAGTTGCAAAAGCACAAAACGGAAAAACATACGCTAACGTAGACTTAAATAAAGAAGGCAAAAATACTATTGAAAATGGTGAGCTTGTTAAGGTTATTCCAGAGACAGCTGTACAGGAATTAACTACAACTGAAGGTACAACAATACCGTTTCATAAAGACGATATTATTGATAAAGATGCGCCAGATGAAGGAGGTAAAGGGATGAATCCAACAACTAAAAAAATATTAATTGGATCCGCTATTTTAGTAGGTGTGGGTCTTGCAGTTTTCACAGTATATAAATTAACAAAAAAAGGGAAATAATGACAAAAAAACATTTAGCAATAGCAGGATTAGTGATCGCTGGTGGCGCATTAGTTTATGAGGTAACTAATAAAGTATCTCCAAAAAAAGAAATGGTTGAAAAAACAGCGCACATTGGTATTGCCATTGGATTAGGTTTAATTGCCATTTGTATTTTTAAAAAGGATTAACATGAGAAAATTATTAGGTGCCTTGGCAGTTATTGGTTTTGGTATGTTCATTTACAGTGAGTACAAAAAAACTAAAGAAAAAAAAGACGTAATTATCGTTAAGTAATAACATGGGAAAATATATTGTAATACGCGACTTTAAAAGTCCAGTAGCTTTTTCAGGAAGCTCACATCCGGCACTTGGTACCCAAGTACGAGCAATGAACTTTAAAAAAGGTCAGGTTATCGATGGTGTTTTAAAAACTAAGTCAGATGGATCACCAGATTACATTATACATAGAAAATGTGTGGTGGTTCCTGTTGCAGCTGTAAAAGAGTTAGTGACTAAGGAAGTTATTAGTAATGCTGAAGGAAGCGAAGCTCCAAAAGAAAAAAAGGTAATTACTGAAAGTACTAGTAAGATAAAATACATTGATACAGCTATTATAGGTGGTGCCATTGGATTTGCTTTAACCTGGTTCTTAGAAAAAAGAGGTATTATTCCAGCTGATAACCCAGAAAACAAAGTGCCTCATCAAAATAAATTAATTGGTTTAGCTATTGGTGCTGCAGCTGGTGTTTATTACACCTATAAGAAAAACATTAAAACAGGCATTAAAATAGTAAAAGATAAATCTCAAATTAAATAACATGAAAATTATTACAGGCAGAAATGTCATTTATCAAAACGAAAACCAATCAAGCGCTTGCGGATGCAGTGGATTTGATGCTGAAACAAGTGACGCATCTGGTAAAAAGGGTGGAGACTTTTTAAATAAAGCTCAGGGATTGTTTCAAAAAGGAAAAGGGTTTTTAGATAACAACCAAGGTATTAAAGATACTTTAGGCGGTCTTTTAGGTAATAAAAAGCCAAGTAACGATTCTGCACCAACTCAAACGTATAATGTTCCACCTGCTCCTGAACCTAAAAAGAAAATGAGTATGGGGGTGAAAATAGGTATAGGCGTTGCGGCAGCAGCTGTAATTGGCACTATTATTTATTTCGTTGTAAAAGGTAAGGGTAAAAAATAAATAATACAAACCAAATAAAACCAAAAACCATGACAAAAACAACAAAAATTGTTTTAGCAGTAGCGGCTGTAGCAACAGTAGCTTATTTCGTTAGAAAGAAAATGAAAGCTAAAAAAACAGAAACAGTAACAATAAAAAAATAATTTTAACTACAAAAGACGAATATGTTTAAAGTTTGGGAGACAGATAATAAAAAACTATCAATACACATTACTATCACTACTAAAAGTAAAAAAACTTTTAGAGTAGCTTCTTCCGATTACGGAAAAGCAAATAGTAAATATTCCGACCGTACCATAACCGTTGAAGGAAAAAGAACTATTTTTTTAAGTTTCCCTATAAGTCCAAAACAAATAATTATTGGAGTTCAAAACTTCAATGATAAAAATGACGAAGACTTTGAGGTTACATTCGAAGAAAAACCACTAACAACTTACAATGTTTGGCTGGATTCACAGACTAGAGACTTTTTGCAATTAGCACTGGTATTCAGTCAAACGTGTGGTTTTGAGGCGGCAAATTCAAGCGGCCGCTTAATTGCTTCGCCTGACAAAGAATTTAAGATTAAATATTTCCCAATTATTAAAGATTATCTTTCTGGACGTTCATTGAGTACGCCGGCTCGTATAGCTCATAAATCTGGGATTATTGAAGTAAGTAAAATGCGTTTTGACAAATACACTATTCCAATGCGAATGATGATTTTGTTACACGAATACTCACATAAGTATAAAAATCCTACAATGGGATTACCTATTTCAGATGAAATTGGAGCAGATATTAATGCTTTATATATTTACCTGGGTATGGGATTTTCAAAAGTAGATGCAATTTACGTTTATGCTAACGTTTTTCTAAATGCGCAGACAGATCAGAATATGGAACGTATGAGAAAAATTGTTGACTATATTAATAAGTTTTCTAACGAAGATTTTGCTAAAAAGCAGATCTAAGTTATATTTGTTACGATGTTTACACCAGAAGAAAATATGGATGATTCTCACGACATCTTCGGTGAAGACGATGGAGTGTATGAAGATTTAGAAGATTATTTTGAGGGCGATTACCCTGATGAAAAAGAGGGGGAACGCAGTCAAAGTACAATATATATTGATGAATTAGAGGGTGTTGATTTTAGTTCTCTTGATGGGGACTTTAAAAGTTCTTTGAAAAAATTAAGTAAAGCGCACGATCGTAACGAGACAAAGATTAAAAAAATCATTGCTCCGAGTGACAGAACTGTAATTATAGAAGGTAAAAGTAAAATTGAGGATGATCCTTTCTTTGAAACTCCACGTAAATTATCTCCAAAAATTGGCCCTAAACAAAAAAAAGTGGCTAAAAAAAGGAAAATTATTAACACTTTAAAATTAAATAAAGATTGGGGTGTTGATAAGCGCGCTACAATTTATTCTGATAGCCCAAAATCGATAAATCGTGTATTAGTTCCAAGAGACAGAAAAGTTATTGTAGAGGGTGTTCAAAAGTTTATTTTAAGCGAAGATTGCTCTGTACAGGATTATAAAAGTATTGGATATTGTAATGGTAAAAAACTAAAAGAATTATTGTTTACAATTAACAATGAAGGTCATAATGATTTTACGATTGAACTTTTTAATCCAAGTACTCCATTAGATTATTACCAGGCAACAACTCAAAATATAAATGATAAAATTGTTGTAGCAGGATCTAATGTGGCAAATGTTCAGTATACAGATGTTTTAAGCCACATGATGTCAAATCCGGCAAAAATATATAATAGTAAAATAGCTATTACAGCACCAACCAATGATATTTTGTTTAATCAAAGAAGTCAAAACTTTAGGATGATACAAAAAGATTTAACCGCAGTAATGGATATTCAATCTATAAACATTGATTTGATGTTAGATGCTTTTCAGTCTCAGAGTAATATAGTTGCATTTAATTATTTAAAAGAGTTAAATAGGCCATATATTCCAGATGGAATGGACGTACTAAGATATACAGTTTTAGCCGGATGTACGGTGTCAATAGCGTTTTATTACGAACAGAAAAAATTAAAAAAATTCTTTTATAAAGAAACAAGAGATAATAAATATATACTATAAAAAATGAGTGATTTTTTACCATCTACTAAATTTATTAATGTTGCCCGCACGGTTACAGGTACGGTTTATGTTGAAGATAGTGATCAGGTTTTAAATTGTGATACTACATCTGGAGCAGTAACGGTTAATTTAAAAAAAATTCCGGCAAACTATTGGAGTACATTTTATAAGCTTTATGTTAAGGACTATGGTAATAATGCATCTGTTAATAACATTACTATTGTAGCACCAACTGGATATAAAATAAATGGTGCTCAAAGTGTTGTCATTAGTGTGAGTGATGGTTGTTGTTTAGTTACAATAAACACAAATACGGATTATTTAGCGGATTTTAGTTTTGGTGTTGTTGGAAGTAATGCTATCGTAGTCCAAAACACGGCATATGTCATGAAAAACGGTAGTGACACTACCGGCTTAGTGGAGCGGTTTGATAAACCATTTTTAACAATAGGCGCAGCAATAGCCGCATTAAACACAGCGTTTCCTACAAGGACGATTATATCAAGGGTACAAGTAATAGTTGAAGATGGAACTTATGTTGAAAATATTAATTTGCAAAAATATATTGATTTATACTTAGGGAATAGTGTAATTGATGGCTATATTTCAGATAATGATGTAGATTTTGGCGCTATTGATGATGGGTATTGGCATAATATTATTTACGGTTCCGCTCAATTAATTAGGGAAACGGCAGGTTCTTTTGGGCAAGCAGTTATTATTACAAGTTCAAACAATAATATTCTTATAAATTGTGATTTAATAGCTAGCTATAAAAATGATGCTGTGGCAATGTTAGGGGGCTATTGTAAAATTATTTGCAATAATATACAAGGTAGATCCGATAAGGCTACGTCTCATAACGCAATTAACATGGCTGTTGCGAATGATGCAAGGTGCATTTTAGAAGTTGTAGGGGCAAATATTGATACTTATCTTGGAGGAACTTCTCCAAGTATCGATTTTTCAGGGACAACATCACAAACACTTAGCCTTATTAATTGTGCAGTAAGAACAAAAATAAACAGTGGCGCCGTTTTATCTGCAATTACAAGCGGTAGAACGTCTACTAGTGTTTATGGGATTTTGAAGCTGTACAATAGTACTATTTATTCTCAAAATGGAGGAAGTATTCAAGTATTAGCATTAAGTAATTTACAGGTATATTATATACATTCGAACATAGCAAATTCTGCTACTATTGTTGCCGGAACATTAACGGTCTCATTAGGAACATTAACAGTAGATGCGGCGTTACCATATTAAATTTAAAAAATGGAAGATAAATTAGAAAAATTAAAAAAAACAAAAGCTTTTATGTTGTTACCAACAACAAAAAGTAAAGACATAGAGTGGATAAATTGGATGAAAATTTTGGATAAAGATTTTGATCGTGATACCGCTGTGTCTTTGTTTGTAAAACTTTGGAGTAAAAGAGGAACCTCAGAGGCTAGAACTTTGCAGCTTCGTGAATTTATGAAAGATAAATACAAGTTAAATCTTTCAGAAGGAATTATAGATAATGTTGTTGATTTAAGAGGAGATATTGGAGATACATTATCAGGAATTTTTAAAGTTGGAAAAATAACGTTTTTTGTAGTAGGTGGAATTGTTGTATTTGCAATAGGAGCCGCAATTTATAGTATTATTAAAAATCCAAGTAATGTAATGTCGTTTACGCCGGCTGGCAGAGCTGCTAAAACAATAGGAGGAAGATAATTATGACACCAAGAAATAAAAAAATATTAATAGGAATTTCAATAGGCGTTGCCGCTGTTGGAACTGGATATCTTTTGTATCGTAGAAACGAAAACAAAAAAAACAGTTTAGCGCTTTCAGAGTACATTGATACTTTGCCAAAAGTAAATACATCTGGTGCTTTAAAGGATGTAGCAAATAAAGTAACTGAGTCTATAATCAATGAGATTAACTCTACG
>CXWK01004355.1_pt1 | contig 11503 bp, 9 predicted proteins | sample 590851 | NCBI WGS metagenome assembly CXWK01 (sample SAMEA3498364, study PRJEB10139) | wastewater metagenome | biome: wastewater treatment plant; material: activated sludge | place: Denmark | collected 2014-08-01
CCTGCCGCCGGAATTCGATGCGATGGACACCTGGCCGGCGAAATGGCGCGCCGCCGACATCGTCCGCATCCGCACGCACGGCGTCGCGCAGAATGCGCTGTCGGAAATCGTGCGCTCGAACGTGCTCGGCGCCGCCGATGTCGCGACCGACCTGTTGCGCAAGGCGTTGCGACCGGCGGCGGAACCGCAGAACGATCCCGCCATCGGCGCGCTGCCGCTCGCGGCCGTCGACCTGTTCCGGCTCGCCATGGCGCATCCGACCTTCACGCCGGAACGGCTCGCCGCCACCATGCCGGAAGCGTGGGACTGGAGCGGTTGCGACGAGTTCGGCGAAGTCGTTCGACGCGCCGAAGCGAAGCCGCCGATCATGCTGGAGGAAGGCTCCAACAATTGGGCGATCGGGCCGCAGCGCAGCGGTACTGGACGGCCGGTCGTGTGCAACGATCCGCATCGCGTGCTGCGCAATCCGTCGCTGCGCTACATCTCGCATCTGACCGCGCCCGGCTTCGACGCCATCGGCGCCAACGAGCCGTTCCTGCCGGGCGTCTCGGTCGGGCACAACGGCCGCGTCGCATTCGGCCTGACGATCTTCTACATCGATCAGGAGGACGTCTACGTCTACGAAACGAGCGACGCAGGCCGTTCGTACAAATACGGCGACGGTCGCGAACAGATCCGTCGGCTGACCGAACGTTTCGAGGTGCGCGGCACCAGCCCGCGCGATCTCACCATGAAATTCACGCGCCACGGTCCGGTCGTGCACGAAACGCCGGGTCGCGCGGTCGCCATTCGCTCCGTCTGGGCCGAGCCGGGCGCCGCGCCCTATGCGCGCGCGTTCCAGACGATGCGGGCTGCTGATCTCGACGAGTTTCGCGCGGGCGTGCGCACGTGGGGCACGCCGTCGGTCAACCACGTCTGCGGCGACGTCAACGGCCGCTTCGGCTGGTTGCCTGCGGGCTTCTGCCCGGTGCGCACGACATGGGACGGGCTGACGCCGGCGCGCGGCGACGGCTCGCACGAATGGCAGGGCTTTCTCGACAACGAGAAACTGCCGCGCATCGTCGATCCGGCGGCGGGCTATGTCGCATCCGCCAACGAGATGAACCTGCCGACCGACTATCCGCACCGCGTCGGTCACGAGTGGATCGACTACGCGCGCATCGACCGCATCCGCGAGGCGATCTCTTCGCAGCCGACGTTCGGGGTCGCGGACTCCTGCGCGCTGCAGACCGACCATGGCTCGCATCCCGCGCGAAAACTGCTGGCGTTGTTGCAACCGTTGCATGCCGGCGGCGACGCCGCCCGCGCCCTGGACATGCTGCGGGGTTGGGACGCGCAGCTCGGCGCCGCGAGCGGGCCGTGCGCGCTCTATCAGGTGTGGTGGGCGCATCACCTGCGGCTGGCGCTGCTTGAAAAACTCGCGCCCGACCCGAACGTGCGGGCGCTGCTGCTGCCCGGCGACCTGTCGAGCCTGATCGAGGTTCTCGAGAAGCCGGATGCGCGGTTCGGCGCCGACCCGTTGGCGGCGCGCGACAAAATTCTGGTCGACACGCTCGCGCCGGCCTGGCGCGAGACGGCGTCGCTGCTCGGCGCCGATCCGTCGCGCTGGACGTGGGGCGACCTGCACAAGATGCGCTTCGATCACGCGCTGGCGTCGGTCGATCCGTCTTTCGCGCCCGCTGCGCCGCCGATCCCGATGGGCGGCGACGCGACCAATCCGCAATTGATGATGTATCGGCAGAGCGACTTTTCGATCATGATCGGCGCGTCGGCGCGGCTCGTCATGGACGTCGGCCAATGGGACGAGAGCCGCTGCATCAACGCGCCCGGCCAGTCCGGCGATCCGCGCTCGCCGCACTACGGCGACCTCGCGCCCCTCTGGGCGAAGGGCGAATACGTGCCGCTGCTCTATTCGCGCGACAAGATCGACGCGGCGACGCAGACGCTGATCGTGCTGCGCCCTGCAGAACAATAAAAGGAAGGAAACTCGAGATGGCCCGCATTCCCTATTTCGACACGAGCAAGGCGCAAGGGCGCGCGGCGAAAGCCTACGCCAAGCTGCCGAACCTCAACATCTTCCGGATGCTCGGCCATTCCGGTGAACTGGTCGACGGCTTCAACAAGTTCGGCAGCCAGATCCTCTATTTCACCAAGCTCGATCCGGTGCTGCGCGAGATCGCGATCATCCGCGTCGGCGTGCTGTCGAAGGCGAGCTACGAGGTGCACCAGCACGAGCGGATCGGCCGGCAGATCGGCATGAGCGACGCGCTGATCGCGGCGATCCACGAAGGGCCGGAGGCGGCGGCTTTCACCGAATTGCAGAAGCAGGTGATGCGTTTCACCGACGACGTGGTCGCGAATGTCCGCGCCGGCGACGCGACATGGACGCCGCTGGCGCAGGCGCTGTCGTATCAGGAGATGCAGGAACTGACGCTCGCCATCGGCTTCTACATGCTGGTGTCGCGCTTCCTCGAGACATTCGACGTCGACATCGAGGACAAGGAGACCGGTCTGAACAAGGTCCCCGACGGCCGCTGAACCGGCGTCGAGAGTCGACCGTCGGGACGATCCGGCTATAATCCGCCGCCCAAAAAGCGGGCGGCGGCGCCGACCGCTTTGAAAAGAAACGCGATTCCGCCGGAGTTCCTCGTTTGACCGACCAGCTCAGGGAAAGCCTTCGGAGCGCCGAGCGCCGGAGCGGTCGCATGTCGGTCGCGCGACAGATCGAGAACTGGATCGCCGACTACCACGCGCTCGACGGCGTTCCCGACGAGTTCATCGACGCGCACGGCGTCGCCCGCCAGCACTGGGTGCGCTTCTTCGTGGCGCTCGCGCGCTACAGCCAGAAGGAGATCGCCCAGCGTTTCGCGACCGCCGACCGGCTGGTGCGCGAGACCGGCGCGTCCTATCGCGTGCACGGCGAGACGAGCGAGCGGTCCTGGCCGCTCGGCCGGCTGCCGCTGCTGATCAATGCATCGGAGTGGCGGACGATCGTCCAGGGCGTGACGCAGCGCGCCGAATTGTGGGAGCGCGTGCTCGCCGACGTCTACGGGGAAGGCAGGCTGGTGTCGGACGGCGCGCTGCCGGCCTCCGCGGTGCTCGGCTCCGGCGATTTCGTCCGGCCGCTGCACGGGGTGAAGCCGCCGGGCGGCCGCTGGCTGCGATTCCTGGCCGTCGACATCGGCCGCGGGCCGGACGGGAGATGGTGGGTTCTCGGCGACCGCGGCCAGGCGCCGTCGGGCGCGGGCCATGCGCTCGAAAATCGCGTCGTCTTCGCCCGCGCCTTCGCCAATCTCTACCGGGAGTTGAATGTCGACAGGCTCGCCGGCTTCTTCCGCGAGTTTCGCGAGGGGCTGGTGGCCGCGGCGTCGCGCAGCGAGCCGCGCATCTGCCTGCTGACGCCCGGCCCGTTCAGCCAGACCTATTACGAGCAGGCCTATCTCGCCCGCTATCTCGGTTTCCTGCTGGTCGAAGGCGGCGATCTCGTCGTGCGCGACGACAAGGTGCATGTGCGCACCATCGCCGGCCTCAAGCGCGCCGACGTGCTGTGGCGGCGCATCGACGCCGAATGGCTCGACCCGATGGAACTGAACGCCGCCTCGCGCATCGGCGTGCCCGGCCTGCTCGATGCGATCCGCGCCGGCGAGGTCGTGCTGGCGAATACGCCGGGCGCCGGACTGATCGAATCGCAGTCGATGCTCGGCTACCTGCCGTCGATCGCGCAGAAGCTGCTCGGGCAGGATCTCGTCCTGCCGCATATCGCGACCTGGTGGTGCGGCGACCCGCACGCCGCGCGCGCCGTGCTCGACGGTTTCGACAATATGGCGATCGCGCCGGCGTTTCTCGGCGCCCGCCCGCCCGGTCTCGAAGACGGGCGGACCGTGCAGCCGTCGGAGCTGGCGCCGGACAAGCGCGCCGCGTTGCGGAAGGCGATCGAGCGACGCGGCGTCGACTACATCGGCCAGGAAGTCGTGAAGCTGTCGACAACGCCGACGTGGCAGGGCGGTGCGCTGGCGCCGCGCCCGTTCACGCTGCGCGTGTTCGTGGCGATGACGCCGGATGGATGGAAGGTCATGCCCGGCGGCTTCTGCCGCATCTCCGACAATCTCGACGCGCGCGCGCTGTCGATGGGCGAGGGCGTCACCTCGGCCGACGTCTGGGTGCTGGAAGACAAGCCGGTCGAGATGACGACGCTGCTGCCGCGTGGCGACGACGTGCGCATCGTGCGCCAGCTCGGCAACCTGCCGAGCCGCGCCGCCGACAATCTGTTCTGGTTCGGCCGCTATCTGGAGCGCGCGGAAGCGACGCTGCGGCTGGTGCGCGCCTATTGCGCGCGCGCGGTGGACGTCGATACAGCGGGCGCGCGGCAGGCGCGGGCCAATCTGCAACGGCTGCTGATGCAGCGCCGGACCGAAGGCGAGGAAACGCGCGAGCGGACGCCGGCCGAGATCGCCTCCATCGCCTTGCATGACCTGAAGCTGCCTTCGTCGGGCGCGGCGCTGGCGACGGCGGCGCGCAACGCGGCTTCGATCATCCGCGAGCGCCTGTCGCAGGACATCTGGCAGATTCTCGGCGAGTTGCAGCAGCAATTGACCTTGCCCATCTCGCCGGCCGCGTCCGAAGCCGAACTGATCGACCGCGCGGAAGGCGCGCTGCATGCGCTCGCCGCTCTGTCCGGGCTCATTCAGGAAAACTTCAACCGCGTCGCCGGCTGGAGTTTCCTCGACATCGGCCGGCGCGTCGAGCGCGGCATTTCAACCTGCACGCTCGCGCATATCTTCGCCGAGCGCGACGGCACGATCGAGAATCTCGAAGTGCTGCTCGACCTGATCGATTCCCAGATCACCTATCGTTCGCGCTACCTCGTCGGCGTGGCGCTGGCGCCGGTGCGCGACATGGCGCTGCTCGATCCGAACAATCCGCGCTCGGTCGCCTTCCAGGTGGCGCGCATCAACAACCATCTGGCGAACCTGCCGACGCTGCGGCAGGACGGCATTCCGGAAGCGCCGCAGCGGCTGGCGCGGATGCTCGACGCGGAGATCGCAGTGGCGGAAGCCGCGAAGCTCGACGGGCAGAAGATTCTGGGCTTCGAGCGTGCGCTGTCGCGGCTCGCCGAAGCGATCGAGGACCGCTACTTCCAGCGCGGCGCCAACGCCATGCGCGCCGAGACGCTGAAGGGTCTCGCATGATCTACGACATCCGGCACATCACCAGCTACCTGTACGAGACGCCGGTATCCTCGGCGATCTGCTCGCTGCGGCTGACGCCGCGCGAAGGCCGCGGCCAGCACGTTGTCGACGCCGGCATCGAGATCGATCCTGCGCCCGTATCGCGGCGCGCCCGCACGGATTTCTTCGGCAATGCCGTGCACACGGTCGTGGTCGAGGATTCGCATCGCGAATTGCGCGTCGTGTCGCTGTCGCGCGTCGAGGTGGCGCGCGAGGAGCCGCCGCTGCCCGACCTGACGCCGGCGTGGGAAGACGTCCGGTTGCAGGCGAGCCTCTACCGCGCGCTCGACAATCGCTCGCCGGCGCACGACATCTTCCCGACGCGGCTCGTGCCGCTCTACGCGCCGGCGACCGACTATGCCGCGACCAGCTTTCCGCCGGGACGGCCGATCCTGGCCGGCGCCATCGACCTGATGCGGCGCATAAACGCCGACTTCCGATACGATCCGAAGGCGACGCTGATCTCGACGCCGCTGTCGCAGGCGTTCGAGGCGCGCGGCGGCGTCTGCCAGGATTTCGCGCATATCATGATCGCCGGCCTGCGTGGGCTCGGCCTGCCGGCCTGCTACGTGTCCGGCTATATCCGCACGATTCCGCTGGAAGGCCAGCCGCGGCTCGAAGGCGCCGACGCCTCGCACGCCTGGGTGCGCGTGTGGTGCGGCGAGGGCGTCGGCTGGCTCGGCCTCGATCCGACCAATGCGCTGCAGATCAACGACGATTTCGTCGAGGTGGCGGTCGGCCGCGATTATTCCGACGTGGCGCCGCTCGACGGCGTCATCCTGCTGTCGGGCAAGCAGACGCTGAAGGTGAGCGTCGACGTGAAGCCGGTGGCGTGAGGAGTCATTGCGCTCATTTTGGCGTCATGGCCGAGCTTGTCCCGGCCATCCACGTCGAGCCGCTTCCGCGTCCTTCGTAAAACGTCGAGCAATGCAGCGCCCCTTGGCGTGGATGCCCGCGACAAGCGCGGGCATGACGGCTCGAACCTAGACCGCCACCACCTTGCGCACGCCGTTCTCGGGCTCGGCGTATTTCAGCTGGCCGAGGCCCAGCATGTAGTTCACATGCGCCAGCACTTCCGAGAAGGCGAAGCTCATCTGGTGCGGATCGAGCGGGCGGTGGAACAGCACCGGCACGAATTCGGACGAGGCGCACGGCTTCTTCGCACAGGTTTCGGCAATCGCCGCGCAGCGGCCTTCGTGATGACCGACGAGCGCGGCCGAGCGTTCGTGCAGGCCGTAGAACGGCAATTGATGGCCGGGCAGCACGAGCGCGTCTTCCGGCAGGTTCTTGAAGCCGTTGAGCGAACGGATGTAGAGGCCGAGCGGATCGCCGTCCGGATCGACCGCCCAGACGCTGACGTTGGGCGAAATCTTCGCGAGCACCTGATCGGCGGCGAGCAGGATCTTCTCCTCGCGGCACCAGAGCATCGCCTGTTCGGGCGCATGACCGTCGCCGACCATCACGTGCCAGCGCCGGCCGCCGATCTTCAGCTCGTCGCCGGCGACGATGCGCTGGAACGTCGGCGGTAGCGGCGAGACCATGCGCAGATAGCCGTGGCCGTTGGTGGTGACGCGCGTCGTCGTTTCGGCGTCGAGGCCGTGCTCGAGATAGAAGTCGCGATAGACTTTCGCGTCGAGCGCATTCGGGCTGAGCGAGATGTTGAGGCAACCGAGATAGGAGGTCTGCGTCGTCAGCATCGGCATGTCGAAGCGTTCGCACAGCCAGCCGGCGAGCCCGATATGGTCGGGATGGAAATGCGTGACGATCAGGCGGGTGATGCGGCGGCCGGCGAGCGGGCCGGCGGCGAGCGCCTCCCAGGCGGCGCGGGTCGCCTTGTTGTCGATGCCGGTGTCGAGGATCGCCCAGCCGTCGCCGTCGTCGAGAACGAAGATGTTGACGTGATTGAGCTGGAACGGCAGCGCGATGCGCGTCCAGAAGATGCCCGGCGCAACCTCCGCCATCCGGCCTTCGGCGGGCGGCTCGGCAAACGGATAGAGAAGCTGGTCGGCAGTGGGTCGGTCGGTCATGTCGCCTTCGATTGGCCAGGGGGATCGAACGGCCGGAGAAGGCGCGTCGCTGCGCCTATAATGGGCCGCGCGGCGAGTGCGAACAAGTCGGCCCGGCGCTGCGCGCATGGCTCGGCGTTCGTTCTCTCCTTTGCGCGGGCCGGCGGGGGCTATAGTTTGGGTCCTGCATGACAGTCTCGCTCCTCACGCCGCTCACGGTCTGCGGCATCGCCGAACTCGACGCTCATTCGACGCGCGGCGTGACCGACATTCTCACCATTCTCGATCCGGACATGCCGGATCCGCCGGCCTTCGCCGGCTTTGCGCCGCACCGGCGCACGATCCTGCGCTTCCACGACGAAATCGCCGATCGGCCGGGCGTCGTCCTGCCCGAGCGCAAGGACATCGACACGATCCTCGCCTACGGACGCGAAGTTTCCACGCATCCCGGCGACAAGCATCTGCTCGTCCATTGCCACATGGGCATGTCGCGTTCGACCGCGGCGCTGGCGACGATGCTGGCGCAAGCGGAGCCGGAGGCCGACGCCGAAACCATCTTCGCGCATCTGCACGGCGTGCGCGGCCGCTCGTGGCCGAATTCGCTGATGATCGGCATGGCCGACGAGGCGCTCGGGCGCGGCGGGACGATGGTGCTGGCGATGCGCCGGCTGTATGGGCGGCAACTCGTGAATTTCCCGCATCTGGGCGAGAGCCTGCGCGCCATCGGCCGCGGCGCGGAGGTCGACAGCGCCATCGCGGCGTGATGACTTGGGCCAAGGCTGCGTCTACGCTCGCCCTCCACGATCGCCTGAAAGATCGGATGGGAGAGACAGATGGATTTCGCGTTTTCGGATGCGCAGGAGCAGGTGCGCGAGACGGTGATCCGTTTCGCGCAGAAACACATCGCTCCGCGCGTGCGCGAGATCGAGGAGACCGAAACCTTTCCCGTCGACCTGTTCCCGAAGTTCGCCGAAGCCGGGCTGATGGGCGTGCGCTATCCGGTAGAGGACGGCGGCGCCGGCATGGACAAGGTCACCGACTGCATCGTGCGTGAAGAAATGAGCCGCGTCTGCCAGTCGATCTCGGCGGCGTGGTCGGCGGCGACGCATATCGGCATCTGGCCGGTGTGGCGCGGCGGCACGCCGGAGCAGAAGGCGCGCTGGTTCGCGCCGGCGCTGGAAGGCAGGATGATCTCCGCCTTCGCGCTGTCGGAACCAGACGGCGGCTCCGACACGCGCGCGCTGAAGACGAAGGCGACGAAGGTTCCCGGCGGCTGGAAGCTCAACGGCTCGAAGCTCTACATCACCAATGCGCCGTTCGCGAATTTCCTGCTGCTGGCGGCGCGCACCAAGCCGGAACTGACGAGCGACGCGATCAGCCTGTTCATGGTCGACCTGCCCAATCCGGGCGTCGTCGTGACGAAGCTCGACAAGGAAGGCATTCGCGCGTCGGAGACGGGGCTCGTGCATCTCGCCGACGCCTTCGTGCCGGACGAGGCGCTGCTCGGCGGCAAGGAAGGCTCGTACCATCTCGTCATGGAAGCGCTGGCCGAGAACCGGATCGGCGTGTCCGCCAATTGCCTGGGCATGGCGCGCGCCGCCTACGAGACCGCGCTCGACTATGCGAAGACGCGTCTCGTGCGCGGAAAGCCGATCATCGACTATCAGGCGGTCGCGCATCGGCTCGCCGACATGGCGACCGACGTCGAGACGATGAAGTGGATGGTCTATCACGGCGCCTGGCGCGTCGATCAGGGCACGTGCGACATGGCGCTCGCCTCGAAGATCAAGCTGCATTGTTCGGAGACGGCGGTGCGCGTGTCGGAGAACGCGATCCGCGTGCTCGGCGGCGCCGGCCTGATGCGCGAATATCCGGTCGGCCGCATCCACCGTGACGCGCTCGTCTACCTGATGGGCGAGGGCACGTCGGAGATCCAGCGCAACATCATTTCGCGCACGCTGAAGGGGTAACGCTCGCTGTCGTCCCGCGAAAGCGGGAATGACAATTTGCAGAGCGCTCATCTCTCCGCTCGTCATGGCCGGGCTTGTCCCGGCCATCCACGTCGAGCCATTGCAGACAAGTTGCGTCGGGTACGGCCTTCCGGTTTCGTCCGCTGTTCGTGACGGCGTGGATGCCCGGGACAAGCCCGGGCATGACGCGGAAAGATGCGTGTCTCCTTCCCTACATCGCCGTGAACAGGTTCCTCCCCGCCTCGCTCTTCACCACGCCCGGCCGGCCAAGTCCTTCCTTTTCCTGCAGGTCCATCAGCGTCGCCGCATCCTTCGCCGTGTTGGCGACGAAGCGGCGGCCGGTTGCTTTTTCGCGGCCGATGACGATGCCGTATTCCGGTCCGCTCTTGCCGTGCATGACCGTATAGGTCCCGATCACGGCCTCGCCCGCGGGCGTCTCGGTGAACGGCGCCTTGGGCAGCGCGTCGATCTCGGCCTGCAATATCTTCGGGTTTTCGCGCGACCACGTTCCCGGCGTCGGCGTCGTCGAATAGACGCCCCACGAATGCTTGGTGATGTAATTGCCGTTGGCCGTCACCAGCCCGAACGCGCCGGGTTTTTCACGCGTGCGGCGGATCATCTCCGAGATCGAGAACAGCACGTAGCTGTTGCCCGGCCCGCCGAAATAGGGGAGGCCGCCGGTGATCGTCAGGCCGCGCGGATCGTCCTCGGCCAGCCCGATCTCGCGGCAGGCGATCTCGACCGCCGAAGGAAAACACGAATAGAGATCGAAGATCGAAATGTCGTCGATCGTCTTGCCGGCCATGGCCAGCGCGCGCGGCGCGCCGAGGCGCATGGCCGGCGAGCGCGCGATGTTCTCGCGCTCGGTGAGATACCAGTGGTCGTGCCCGTCGGCGCAACCGTGCAGATAGACCCACTTGTGCTCCGGCACGCCCGCGCGACGCGCTTCGCCCACGGACGTGATGACGACGGCGCTACCCTGGTCGATGAAGGCGTTGGCGTTCATCAGGCGCGGGTAGGGAAAACCGATCCAGCGGTTCGAATCGTTGACGGTGGCGATGCGCTCGGCGCTGTAGCCCTCGCGGCGCGTCGCCAGCGGATTGTCGGCCGCGACTTTCGCAAAGCGCGCGAACAATTCGCCCATGGCGCGCATGTGCGTGGCGACGTCGCGCTTCTTCTCCCCGCGGACCGCATTCTCGATCATCGGATACATGGCGATGGCCGCGCGCATGTTGTGCGCGTCCTCATGGTCGCTCCAGCCGCGCTTTTCCTCGCCGACGAGTTCGGGCTTGCCGCCGGGGTCTTCGTTCCAGACGCCCTGCACGCCGGCCCGCTCCGCGCCGTGTTGCGTGCGCAAAGCCTCGCCGCCGACGATGATCGCCGCGCGCATCTCGCCGCGCACGATCTGTTCGGAAAACCAGTTGACGAGGTATTGCGGCATGTTCCCGCCGTTCCACGTGTAGATTTCGCGCGACGGCGCGATGCCGATGCGCTTCGCCACGCTGCGCGGCGGATTGGCCGAGGCGCCGAGTTTGGTCGCGAAGCGATGCGAGGTGTCGGCGAACAGGCGCAGCATGGCGATGGTGTCGATCGACTGCGCCAGCGCCGGCGCGCCGCAATCGGCCAGCGCGCGGCGGCCGGCTTCGGCCAGAAGGTCGTAGGGTGAGCGCGCCTGTTCGGCCGGCGTCGTCATGTCCGTGACGTCGCCGCAGCCGACGAGAATCGGCGTCGTGTCTTCTGCTCTGGTCATTGTCAGGCGTTTCCTTGCGAATTTTGCAGGACGCTACCGCAATCGGCGCGCGTCTGGAAATCGTCTGCGGCCTTTCCCCGGCGCAAGCGCGTGTTAGGATCGGGCAATTCAAGAACATGGAGGAAACAATGGCGACCAAGGCGCCGTCGGACGTCAGCGGCACGGTCTGGAAGCTGATCGCGCAGCCAGGCGACATGGTCGAGGCGGAAGCCGAGATCGCGATCATCGAATCGATGAAGATGGAAATTCCGGTGCTGGCGCCGCGCGCCGGCAAGCTCGCGCGCTTTCTCGTGGCCGAAGGCGAGGCGGTGAGCGAAGGCCAGGCGATCGCTGAGATCGACTGATTTTTCGGTCAAGTCGTGTCCGGCGACGCGGCCAATGGAAAATTCAACGGATCGTTCGAATTGTCGCAATCGGCTTAACGGCAGCGTCATGCGTTCGCGCGAATTATCCGGATATGACGACGCGCAGGAACGCTCTGTTAGCCCTGTTGATCGGTCTGGGTTTCCCCGGCGCGATGGCGCTCGTCGGCTGCTTCCGCGGCGAGGA
>CXWK01006051.1_pt3 | contig 11498 bp, 12 predicted proteins | sample 590851 | NCBI WGS metagenome assembly CXWK01 (sample SAMEA3498364, study PRJEB10139) | wastewater metagenome | biome: wastewater treatment plant; material: activated sludge | place: Denmark | collected 2014-08-01
CTGGCGCAGCCCTCCGGCAAGCAGAACAGCTTCGGGGCGCAGAACTTGCCCGACTTTGTGCTGGTCGAGATCAGCGAACGCAACGTACCCGTCAGTTACGCCAATGCCTTCACGACGCCGGTGAATGGTCGCGGCGAGTCGCTGATGCGCAAGTCCATCGACGGCCTTAATAAGTACGCCGGGCAATTACGCGTGGCCTATGGACTGAACGGCCGGCGCGCCTACTTCGCCATCGGCGAGACCGGCTTGATCGACGCCGAGAACGTCGGCGGGCTGGCCGCTCTGCAAGCCTGGACGGCCGAGCGCATTGAGGAGATGGCCCATGCCTAAAACGCTCTTCCTACGTCTCGAAGGGCCGTTGCAGTCGTGGGGCGAGCGCGGCCGGTGGAGCGTGCGCGACAGCGCGCCGGAGCCNNGACGACGAGTTGCGCGCCCTCTCGGAGTCGCTACAGATGGGTGTGCGCGTCGACAAGCCGGGCGTGCGCCTGACCGACTATCACACCATCGGCGGCGGCTATGCCACGCCGGCGCTGCTGACGGCCGAGGGCAAGCCCAAGTGGAGCAGCGGCGGCCCACACACCGAACTGTCGAACCGCGACTACCTGGCCGATGCGTCGTTCCTGGTGGCCTTGCAGGGCGAGCCGGCGCTGATCGATCAACTGGCCGCGGCGCTGGCCGACCCGGTGTGGGTCGTCTTCCTGGGGCGCAAGTCGTGCCCGCCGGCCCGCCCGGTGTTCAACGGACTGGGTGACTACCGCGACCTGGAAGAGGCGCTGGGCGAATATGACTGGCAGCCGAGGCGGGAAGATGTGGATGGTCGGCGCGCTGTCATCGAGAGCGCGCCCGACGCTGACGGGGCCACTCGCCACCGCGATCATCTCGTCTCGCGCCGCTTTCGCCTCTTCCAGCCCCGCTACACGCGGACAATTTCCTTACGTCCGCCGGAGGTTGAATGATGCTCACCCTCTATCTCTCTCGCCTGACTCTCGATCCCACTGACCGTCGCGTCCGGCGCGAGTTGACCAACGTCTACGAACTCCATCGCACGGTCATGAGCGGCTTTGCGCAAAAGCTGCCGGAAGGGGAGCGGGTGCTGTTCCGCCTGGACGAAGGCCACGCCGGGCGGCCGGTGCTGCTCGTCCAGTCGCAGACGGCGCCGGATTGGGGCACGTTGGTGGCGGGTTACCTGTTGCCGGCCGACCCGTTCGATCCCATTCCCAATCCGGCCGTGAAGCGCGTCGAGTTAGACTTTCGGGCGGGGCAGTTGCTGCGCTTCCGGCTGCGGGCCAACCCAACGGTAAAGCAAAAACGGGACGGCCAGAAGCAGGGCCGGCGGGTGGCCATTGCCCGCGAGGAGAAGCAACTGGACTGGCTGGGGCGCAAGGCGGAGGCGGGCGGCTTTCTTATCCGCCCGACCGACGTGCGCGTGGCCGAGCCGGGGCGCGAGTTCGGCCTGACGAGGCAAGACCCGCAGGCGGACAAGCGCCATCACGTGGAGCTGCACGTGGTGCAGTTCGATGGCGTCTTGCAGGTGGCCGATCCCGATGTGTTCACGGCCACGTTGCGGGCGGGCATCGGCAGCGCCAAGGGGTTTGGCTGCGGCCTGCTGTCGTTGGCCGCCGCCTGATCTGACATCCGGGGAGCCGGGGCGGCTGCGAACGCCCCGGTTCCGTATTGCCGCACCTTAACAATTAGGAAAAGGTTCACGTTAGATTGTGTCTGTCTATTCGAGTGCTTGTCTATCCGCTGGAAACCCGGCCCACGCGACCGGGTTCCCACAATCGTGATGTATTGGAGGGGTAATGTATCATGCGCGATTTACATGAGTTGCCAAAGTTGCGCGACAGTGTGAGCTATCTCTACGTCGAGCACGCGGTGTTGAATCAGAAGCAGAAGGCCATCGAGCTGTTCCGCGAAGAGGGAACAGCGCGGGTTCCTATCGCTGATCTCTCCGTCCTTTTCCTCGGTCCGGGGACGAGTATTACCCACGCGGCGGTGAAGGCGTTGGCCGAGAGCGGGTGTAGTGTCATTTGGACCGGGGATGGGGCGACGCGCTTCTATGCCCAGGGGGTGGGTGAGACGCGGCGTTCAGGCCACGTCTTGTGGCAGGCGGAACTGGCCTGCGATCCGGTGCGACGGATGGCGGTGGTGGTGGGCATGTACCGCTTCCGCTTCGCCACCGAGCTGCCGCCCGACCTGACGCTGCCGCAGGTGCGGGGCATGGAGGGCGTGCGCGTGCGCGAGACCTATGCGCGGATGTCGCGCGAGTATGGCGTGCCGTGGCAGGGGCGTCGCTATGATCGTTCGGATTGGGGGCGCGGCGACCCGATCAACCGGGCTTTGTCGGCGGCCAACGGGCTGCTCAATGGATTGTGCCATGCGGCTATCATCTCCGGCGGCTATTCGCCGGCGCTGGGCTTCATCCACACCGGCAAGCAGTTGTCGTTCGTCTACGACATCGCCGACCTGTACAAGGTGGAGGTGACGATCCCGCTGGCTTTCCAGGCGGTAGCCACGTCGCCGGCTCACGCGGAGAAGGAGGTACGGCGGCTGTGTCGCGAGAAGTTCCGCGAGGTGCGGCTGCTGGATCGCATTGTGCCCGACATTGACGTTCTGTTGCAAGTGGGTGCGGCCAACCGGGGCGAGATGACGGCTGACTATGACGACGACCCGGCTCTGCCCGCGCCGCTGTGGGACGGGCCGGAGGAAGGTGAGTGATGGTTGTCATCATTCTGGAGAAGGTATCGGCGTCGTTGCGCGGCGAGCTATCGCGCTGGCTGATAGAGCCGAAGCCGGGGGTGTTCATTGGGCACGTTTCGGCCATGGTGCGTGATAAGTTGTGGGAGAAGTGTTGTCGCGGCGCGCGGGGTGGCGGGGTCATTCAGGCTTGGTCGACCAACAACGAACAGCGCTTCACTATGCGAACGTATGGGCGGACGAAGCGTGAGGTAATGGATTTGGACGGCGTGCAGTTGGCGATGACGCCCCACCGACTGCCGCCGGAAGTATCGGCCGAGAGCGAGGCGTAATCGCGTTCAAACCGGGCCAGTGTGCGCTGCATATGGCGCACACTGGCCGTCGGTGGCTATGCATGGTAGTATTGGCGGTGGAAGGGTATTCCCCACGCGTGTGGGGGTGAACCGGCGCTANNTGGAACGGTTACGTTTGCCGGGCGTATTCCCCACGCGTGTGGGGGTGAACCGCCGGAACCGTGGCAGGTGGCGGCGCTTAACGAGTATTCCCCACGCGTGTGGGGGTGAACCGTCCTTCAGCTTCAACTTCCACATCACCCGACGGGTATTCCCCACGCGTGTGGGGGTGAACCGGCCAGACGCGCCGCCGCAAGAGAACGCAAGAAGTATTCCCCACGCGTGTGGGGGTGAACCGGGCGTTGAGGCCCTGATGAAAGCGGGGTTCAATCGTATTCCCCACGCGTGTGGGGGTGAACCGTCGCCACCGAAGCAGACGAACAGCGCATTGAGGTATTCCCCACGCGTGTGGGGGTGAACCGGTCGGTGCGGCGATGGTCGCCAGGTGCTCTTCGTATTCCCCACGCGTGTGGGGGTGAACCGCAGCCCGCTTTTGAGATGTACAACGAACTGCGCGTATTCCCCACGCGTGTGGGGGTGAACCGGTCTAGCAGGGTCTAGCAGGGTGAGCAAGGTGAGTATTCCCCACGCGTGTGGGGGTGAACCGGACAGTGCCGATGTAAAAGCTAACCAAAGTGAGTATTCCCCACGCGTGTGGGGGTGAACCGAGCTAGAGCGCACGCGCCACACGCTCACCGGCTGTATTCCCCACGCGTGTGGGGGTGAACCGCGGCCGAATGGGCCTTTGGTCGCGGGACGGAAGGTATTCCCCACGCGTGTGGGGGTGAACCGGGTATAAGCGCCTGCTCAAGGACCGCTCCCGCCGTATTCCCCACGCGTGTGGGGGTGAACCGCCCAGATCGCCCTCATCCAGTCCGGCCAGGCGGTATTCCCCACGCGTGTGGGGGTGAACCGAATTCCTAATGGTACCCCCCACCCCACCGCGCGTATTCCCCACGCGTGTGGGGGTGAACCGACCGTGCAGGTTGAATTCCGCCGCCTGCTGGCGTATTCCCCACGCGTGTGGGGGTGAACCGCGGAAGAGGCGGACGAGGGTGCAGAGGTGGAAGTATTCCCCACGCGTGTGGGGGTGAACCGACCCCGCCCACGTTGACGTAGGTGGGGAGCAGGTATTCCCCACGCGTGTGGGGGTGAACCGCCGGATGGACGCTCAACTCCATGCCTGATGATGTATTCCCCACGCGTGTGGGGGTGAACCGTTTCGCCCAGGTGGAGATTGCCGTCAAGTTGCGTATTCCCCACGCGTGTGGGGGTGAACCGCCCCGTTGATGTTGGCCGTGACCATGAACCGGCCGTATTCCCCACGCGTGTGGGGGTGAACCGAGAACCATCGTGCCGCCGTTCGTCTCCAGGCCGTATTCCCCACGCGTGTGGGGGTGAACCTGAGGCAGGAGGCGATTGACGCCACCGGGCATTCGTATTCCCCACGCGTGTGGGGGTGAACCGACCGTCTAAGCCCCGTAGGACAGCCCAGGACAGTATTCCCCACGCGTGTGGGGGTGAACCGTATCGCTAGTACTGATTGTGTCCGTGCGCCCTCGTATTCCCCACGCGTGTGGGGGTGAACCCCGCGGCCGTGGCCCGCGTCCCCGGCCGGGCCACGTATTCCCCACGCGTGTGGGGGTGAACCGAAGAGGTCGCGATAGACGACATGCTCTAGTTGCGTATTCCCCACGCGTGTGGGGGTGAACCGAGGGGATGCTGACCATCTCCGGCGCGGGTGTGGAGTATTCCCCACGCGTGTGGGGGTGAACCGGCGATGGCGTTCCAGGCGTTCGCGCCGGCCAGCGTATTCCCCACGCGTGTGGGGGTGAACCGGATTCGCGGCGCGGCTGGTCTCGGCCGATGACGTATTCCCCACGCGTGTGGGGGTGAACCTTTGCTGGTGTTCGCCCTGGGTTTGCCGGTGGTGCGTATTCCCCACGCGTGTGGGGGTGAACCGAATCGCAGCTGGGTTTACGAGGCGCTAGTGGAGGTATTCCCCACGCGTGTGGGGGTGAACCGTCTATGCGCGAGCGGTTCGAGCGCAAGGTGGCCGTATTCCCCACGCGTGTGGGGGTGAACCGACATTCGCCGACACGTCGCATCTGTGGGTCGTGTATTCCCCACGCGTGTGGGGGTGAACCGCCGTCGAGCCGGAAGACGCTGCGGTAGGGCGCGTATTCCCCACGCGTGTGGGGGTGAACCGATAATTCCGGCCTCTTCTGCATTGTTTACCCTCGTATTCCCCACGCGTGTGGGGGTGAACCGTACACCCGCGCCGAACCGATTAGCGCCCTGTGGGTATTCCCCACGCGTGTGGGGGTGAACCGCTGGCGCGGCTGTCACTGGGGATGGCTCCCGGCGTATTCCCCACGCGTGTGGGGGTGAACCGTTAAAGTCTCAGTCATCACCGAGGATAAAGGCGTATTCCCCACGCGTGTGGGGGTGAGCCGCAAAGGCGTCATCTCGGAGCGTGCCGAACGGGCGTATTCCCCACGCGTGTGGGGGTGAACCGTTGGAATTGTTACAACAGTTGTTGGCCGAACTGGTATTCCCCACGCGTGTGGGGGTGAACCCGTAGTAAGGCATTGTTATCTCCCTTGCCGCGGCGTATTCCCCACGCGTGTGGGGGTGAACCGATCACGGTGGATATGGCCAACCGGACGGCCTACGTATTCCCCACGCGTGTGGGGGTGAACCGTCATCGCCACAGTTAGAGTAGCCCGCATTAAGAGTATTCCCCACGCGTGTGGGGGTGAACCGTATCGGTAGTGGGACATATGGGCGTGGGACGAGTATTCCCCACGCGTGTGGGGGTGAACCGGATCATGTGACACTGTGTCACCCCCTACATGAGTATTCCCCACGCGTGTGGGGGTGAACCGTTGATAGACAAAACGAACGGAGAATGTAGAAAGTATTCCCCACGCGTGTGGGGGTGAACCGGACGGCACGCCGTCGCAGAACGGCAAGCGAACCGTATTCCCCACGCGTGTGGGGGTGAACCGTACGCCGCCACTGGACGGTGCGCGACGGCGCGGCGTATTCCCCACGCGTGTGGGGGTGAACCGAATCTCGAAGCCGCGCACCGTCACCCCCGGCGCGTATTCCCCACGCGTGTGGGGGTGAACCGTGATGGAGCGCACCGAGCCGCAGACGCAGCGAGTATTCCCCACGCGTGTGGGGGTGAACCGGATGCCTTTGGGGCGTTTCGTTCTACCTGGGCGTATTCCCCACGCGTGTGGGGGTGAACCGATTGAGCGGGTGGGGGCGCGGAGTGGGGAGGCGTATTCCCCACGCGTGTGGGGGTGAACCGCGCGGCCCCGTCCGCGAGTACCGCTACGGTGGAGTATTCCCCACGCGTGTGGGGGTGAACCGGATGTATCGGAAGGTAGAGGGTATTGTGTTGACAGTATTCCCCACGCGTGTGGGGGTGAACCGGGCACACGCAATAGCACGGTATCCGGGCTGGTGGTATTCCCCACGCGTGTGGGGGTGAACCGCAGTCGTCAAGGTCGATTCCGACAACACCGGCGTATTCCCCACGCGTGTGGGGGTGAACCGCAACACAAGGCGCGTCACCCACCATCCGGCAAAGTATTCCCCACGCGTGTGGGGGTGAACCGCTCAATGGCCTGAGTAGCAAGCGCGATTGGGGAGTATTCCCCACGCGTGTGGGGGTGAACCGCAGAGGGGCGGGGGGTATTCTGGCAACGTTACGTATTCCCCACGCGTGTGGGGGTGAACCGGCGACGGGGGAGTTTTTCCGGTTGAAGTCGGCGTATTCCCCACGCGTGTGGGGGTGAACCGGTCGGCAAGGCACAATCGTCATGGGCCAAGTACGTATTCCCCACGCGTGTGGGGGTGAACCGCTGGTAGACATCTGGGAGTACGCCATCCGCCCGACGTATTCCCCACGCGTGTGGGGGTGAACCGAGGAAAACGGTGCATGAGGAGTGGGCTGCTGCCGTATTCCCCACGCGTGTGGGGGTGAACCGCGACGGCCGCGCCGCCGCCGGATCGGGCAACCCGTATTCCCCACGCGTGTGGGGGTGAACCGTATGGCAGCGCTGGAAAGACGACGCGCCCACGGGTATTCCCCACGCGTGTGGGGGTGAACCGTCTGGCGACGGTTTGGCGACGTGCCGAACTATTGCGTATTCCCCACGCGTGTGGGGGTGAACCGATTCGCGCCGAGATGGAACACCTTATCGAAGTGTATTCCCCACGCGTGTGGGGGTGAACCGCCGCACGCCTTATGGAAGAGCGCTACGGCTGGAGTATTCCCCACGCGTGTGGGGGTGAACCGACGGGTCGGTGTCTTTCAACCTGAAAGACAATAGTATTCCCCACGCGTGTGGGGGTGAACCGAGGTCGAGCTAACCCAGCGCGGCGCGGGCTACGTATTCCCCACGCGTGTGGGGGTGAACCGGGTTACACCTTGCTTTTTAGGCCGGCGGGGGTTGTATTCCCCACGCGTGTGGGGGTGAACCGATCGAAATCGCGTCATCTTGATCCGCTCCCCCGTATTCCCCACGCGTGTGGGGGTGAACCGGCGTGCGTCGTCAACGGAAAGGTTTCCACGTGCGTATTCCCCACGCGTGTGGGGGTGAACCGAGTTCGTCGGCCGCGTAGCGTCGCCGGCCCGCCGTATTCCCCACGCGTGTGGGGGTGAACCGTCTAGCCCCTCGCCGCGTAGGCTATCGGGGTTGGTATTCCCCACGCGTGTGGGGGTGAACCGCCGGATAAGGGGCGGAGCAGGGAGAAGGTTGAGTATTCCCCACGCGTGTGGGGGTGAACCGTGGACGACGAGATTGTGAGTTACAACAGCCGCGTATTCCCCACGCGTGTGGGGGTGAACCGCCGGCAGTGGGGCGGGGGGCGGTCAGTGTCGCCGTATTCCCCACGCGTGTGGGGGTGAACCGGGTTTGCAGGAGTCATTGAGAAAGGCCGAGGCGTATTCCCCACGCGTGTGGGGGTGAACCGGCGTTCATGGTGGGCAGTGGGGTGGGCCAGCCGGTATTCCCCACGCGTGTGGGGGTGAACCGAAGCGGTCGTCGTCTTCGTTGTGCCCGAAGTCGTATTCCCCACGCGTGTGGGGGTGAACCACATTGACGGAGAGGCTCACATGCCGGCCGACTGTATTCCCCACGCGTGTGGGGGTGAACCGACCGCGCCACCCATCTTCTCAACAACTACTTCGTATTCCCCACGCGTGTGGGGGTGAACCGCTCAATCTGAGCGGCGAGGCATCACCGTCTACGATGGGCAGCATTGCCGGCTTTCTGGGCTGGCTGGCCCTGGCTGTTCTCGCACTGGCGACGGCCGGTCATGCTCTTAGCATCACAATGACCTGGGCCAACCTGAACCCGACGGGCGGCGATATCATGGCGATACTGGCCCTGATCGGTGTGGCTCTCGTTGAAGTGTTTGCCGTCCTGATCGCGGTGATGTACGCGACGCACTACCTACGGGCCAAGCAAAAACCCGTCGCCATGGCCATCGAAGGACTGTGGTTCCTCTTCGCGGCCGTCAACCTGATCAGCAGCTTTGCTATGAAACACGGTGGTGACGTGCCGGCCTTTGTCGGCTACTGGGTGACGTATGACCTGCCTATTGCCGGCCTGGTTGTGGGCGGCTTGTTCTATGTGGTCGTGCGGCTCAATCCTGATGCGGCCCGGGCCGATGACGTGGCCGAACTGGACGAGGGTTTTGAGCGCGTGAAACACAACGCGAAGATTGAGGTCTTGAACTCGCCCCAAATGAAAGCTGTCATTCGTCAAATGACGTGGGAGCAGTTGCCGCCCATTATCGGCCGGCAGATGAATTTGAGCGAGCGTCAGATTGCGGCCCTGACCGGGCAGGCGCCTCAACTTCTGGATTTGAATGGCAACGGCGTGCCCGATATTCAGGAAAGCCAGGCGGCGCGGTCGACAGGCAGCGAGATGGACCTGGAAGACCTTGTTGCCTACCTGGTTGAAGAACGGTTGAAAGAAGGCCGGCGTCCGGCATGGCCTGCTGCCGTATCGGACAACGGCCACGGGCTGAGCGCCGACCGCCCTACGCAACGGCCCGACGGCCGCTAAGCAAGGTCCATAGTGACGAGCAAGACACAGCAGTGCAGCGTGACCGACCCAAACACTCTGACGACTTGGGCAACTACCCCAACGTCCGGGACAGCCGACTTAACACGGCTGGAGGTAGCCGACGACGAAAGACTGTCATCCAAGAGCGGGACGATGTTAAGTGCGCCAATTGCGGCAAACGGATCAGCCCAGGACGCAACGGGCGGCGACGATACTGTAATGCGGCGTGCTCCCAACGCTCTTACCGACAACGTCAACGCGAGCGGCCCGAAGGGTAGTGTTGAGTTTGGTACTGGTGAAGTCAACGCTACCCCAACGCCGGCTATTACGCAGTGTGAGCGATGCGGCGCAGAATTCGTTGCCCGGCGGCCGTGGACGCGCTTCTGCAGCGCCTACTGTCGGCGCATGGCATGGCTTGACCGCCATCCCGAGCGAGCGGCTGAACTGGCCAAGAGTGACAAAGCGCGGCTGAGGGCGCATATCATTGGCAATAATGGAGAGTGGGTTGAAGGGACAAAGGTGAGTCCATGAACTGCTTTCTGATTGCTTATTATGCGCTTCTTGCATTGTCTGTCCTGACGTCCCTAATTGTCAGACTGGCAACCGATGACGAAGGAACAGCAATGGCTGCAGCCTGGACAGTACGTGGCGTGGCGTTGATTGTCCTGGTTGCGGCGGAGCGTGCACGTAAGCAGGGCAAGGTGCGCTAATGGAACGTGAGGTTAGGCGCTTCCTATGGGGCGCCACGATCTTCGGGTGCTTGTTTGCTGTCGGTATCGGCATTGCAGCAGGCGACCGGGGTTTGATCCAGGGCGCGCTAGTGGCCGGCATAGCCGGATTGATTACAACGCCCTTTGTAGCGCGCATGTGGCGATAAACAAAGTGTAAGCGGCCGGGCCGGTTGACCATCAGCCCGGCTGCTCAAAGAGGTAAATTAGTGATTAAGCGAGCAATACTCTACGCAAGAGTTAGCAGTGATGATACAGGCAAAGACGGACGCAACTTGGCCGGGCAGCTAGATATGTGCCGCGAGTATGCGGAACGGCAAGGGTGGCAAGTTGTAGCCGAGCTTGCCGAGGATGAACGTGGTGTAAGCGGGGCGCGGATGGACGCGCCACAACTGAATCGGGCGTTGGATATGGCGCGAGCAGGCGACTTCGATGTTTTACTCGCCCGTGAGCTCGACCGGCTGGCTCGTGGCCTTGCCAAGCAATTGATAGTTGAAGAGGAATTTAGACGCCACGGCGTTACGCTGGATTATGTACTAGGCGACTATACCGATACGCCTGAAGGCAACTTAATGAAAAATGTTCGGGCCGTCGTAGCCGAGTATGAGCGATTGAAAATCGTGGAACGTAGTACAAGAGGGCGACGCCAAAAAGCGCAGAAAGGGCAATGGCCCGGTGACGGTCATGCCGGTTACAGCTATTGCAAGGTAGGCCACGGCAAAGAAGCTCGGCTTGCTATTGATGAAACCGAGGCGGCCATTGTGCGACGCATCTTCAAGCTATACATTGGCGAGAATGGTAATCCTTTGCCTTTACAGACAATCGCCGCATTGTTGACGGCCGAGGGGATGCCACCACCCAACCGAGGCGGCGGGGCGGCACATCCGGGCGACGGCTGGCATCGGGCCACCATTCGCCGGCTTATTCAGCATACCCGTTTCATTGGCGAATTCCACTATGGGGACCTACTTGTACCATTGCCCGAACTCGCAATTGTCGACCGGGCCGTCTTTGAGGCAGCACAAGCTCGACGTGATATGAGCCGCGCCGCCAGCATCCATGTCCGCAAGTATGACTTCTTGCTTTCCGGGCACATCCGATGCACATGTGGCGTTAGGATGTCCGGCAACCCGCAACAGGGGGGGCGCTATCTCTATTACGAATGCGACCGACTAGCAAATGCCCGACACCTCAGCCCATGCCGTGAGCCCAGCGTACGAGCCGATGTCGTTGATCCCCTCGTGTGGGGTTGGATACCTGCTCGCCTACTAGATGCTGAAGAACTTGAACGCGGTTTGAACCGCCTCGATGAACAGCGTGAGCGCGATATACAACCACAACAAGAGCGTTTGGTCCTGATTGACGAACTGATAGCAAAAGCTGAGCGCAAAGTAAAGCGATTGGCGGCAGCGTTTGCGGCTGAGTCGGATGACATCATTGCCAATGCCTATCAAGCCGAGTTGAAGGCGGCATCACGTGAGCGCGAGGCTTTGGTCACAGAACGACAAGAGCTTGTGACCACGATGACAGCGGGGCGGTTATCAATATCTGATCGGCAGATGGTACTACGAGCCGCCGAGGACATCCGGCGC
>CXWK01005394.1_pt1 | contig 11491 bp, 10 predicted proteins | sample 590851 | NCBI WGS metagenome assembly CXWK01 (sample SAMEA3498364, study PRJEB10139) | wastewater metagenome | biome: wastewater treatment plant; material: activated sludge | place: Denmark | collected 2014-08-01
AAAACTGACAACGACGCTACGCCGCGCGTCAGCGCGTCGTGGCCAACTTGACCGTTGTCCAGATGTCGATGGACTTGCCTTTCGCGGGTTCGGGTCCCCCGCCGGGCATTGCTCCAGAAGGATAGCCCCCAGTCGGGAGGCCCCCGCCCATGCCCCCGGCCATTCCGCCGCCGCGGCCGCCACGGCCGCCCCCGCGAGACGGCGTGCGGGGTGGCTCCGGTGTGACGATGCCGAGGGCCGCCACGCCCTTTGTGAGATCGATGCCCGGGGCATACGGGCGGCTCGCGCCGGTTTCAAAGGGCACCTGCACTTCCATGAAAAACGCACCGTCGTGACTGCCAATCCTGAGCGCCACCCCCGACGGCTCCTCCACCATCACACGGCGCAGGTCGTCGCGACCCGGGCCAAGAATGTCGAAGTAGCTCAGCAGCGGGGGCTCATCGGGTCTGGGCGCCGGGGTGCCCGGCGCCAGGCGCGATCCCACGGGAGGAATGCGAACGCCAAAGCCTTGTCCCCGCTTCCCCTTCGGATCCACGTACACCGAAAGTCCCGCGCGGATGATCTGCGTGGTCACTGCAGGGTTGCTGGTGACGACCACAAAATAGAGATGTTCGCGATCGTTGGCCACGCCCAGGGCCACTTCCTTCGAGACAAATGTCAGGTCCGTCCAGTCGGTCATCACCCCGTCGATGCGCACATCATCAGGACGCCACCGGCTCTGCACCGGATCGTCCGCGCGAACGCCGCCGCCGGCCGCAAGCACACAACCGAACAAGAGCAGCGACCCTATGACGCGCACGGTGCGTTGCCTTCCCAGGACGAAGCCAGTGTCGTGCACTGGCCCTCCATTGAAACTGTGAATTTCATCCATTCATCATAGGAACATTCAGGCCCCCTGTGCCACGCGAGGCAGGACACAATGGCCGCATGTCCTTTGCCGACCACTTTTCCGCGCAGGCCGGCGCATACGGCGCGTTTCGCCCGTCGTACCCGGATGCCCTTGGCGCGTTCCTGGCCTCGGCGGCCCCGGCGCGTGGCCTGGTCTGGGACTGCGCCACCGGCTCGGGACAGGCGGCGGCGATGCTGGCGCGGCATTTTGATCGGGTTGTGGCCACGGATGCCAGCGCCGAGCAGATTGGCGAAGCGGTCCCCAACGACCGCATCGACTATCGCGTGGCGCCCGCCGACGCGTCCGGATTGGCGGACCACTCGTGCGACGTCATCACAGTGGCGCAAGCCGCGCACTGGTTCCACCTGCCGGCGTTTTATACCGAGAGCCGGCGCGTGCTGAAACCCGGCGGCATCATCGCGCTGTGGTGTTACGTGCTGGCGGAGACCGGGAAACCCGACCTTGATGACGCAATTCGCCGTTTCCAGTACGACCGGCTCGGGCACCACTGGCCCGTGGGACGTGAGCTGGTGGACGACCGCTACCGTTCGCTGCCGTTTCCGTTCATTGCAGTTCAGGCGCCGGAGTTTGCGATGACCGTCACCTGGACGCGTGCCGACCTGCTGGGCTACGTCGGCACGTGGTCGGCCGTCGCCCGGTGCCGACAGGCGGAACGGGTGGACCCGATGCTGGACTTCGCGGCCGAACTCACCCGGGTGTGGCCCGACGCCTCGACACCGGCTCTGATCCGGTGGCCGCTTTACACAAGAATCGGCACCACTGCCGTGTGATACCGTCGGCGCATGAAGCATGATCTGAACGAAGCGTGGCGGTTCCTCACGGCCAACAAGGGCTTTGCCGCAGTGGTGGTCCTCACTCTTGGCCTGGCCATCGGCGTGAACTCCACAATTTTCAGCGTGCTCAACGGAGTGTTGCTGCGCCCTCTGGACTACGCCGCACCCGACCGGTTGGTGGTGGCGTGGGAAAACAACCAGACGCTGGCGCAGGACCGCGCGCAGGTGTCGTCGGCCACCTACCTCGACTGGCGCAACCAGACCACCACATTCGAGAGCCTGGCCATCTGGCGCTACAAGGGATTCACACTCAAGACGGATAACGATGCCGAGCGCATCACCACCGTGGATGTCTCACCGGTTATGTTCACCGTGCTCGGCGCCGCGCCGGTGATCGGCCGGGTGTTCACGCCCAACGAAGAACAACCCGGCTCGGCGAAGACGGTGGTGCTGAGCCATGCGGCGTGGACCAAACGCTTTGGCCAGGACATGTCCGTGCTTGGCCGGACGCTGAATCTGGATGACGCCAGCTACGAAATCGTCGGCGTGATGCCGCGCGAGTTTCAGTTTCCCGCGGGTGATGCGGAGGTGGAACTCTGGGCGCCCCTCACGGTGAATCCGGCCGCGCTCGCCTCCCGCCCGCACCGCACGTACAACTCGATCGGCCGGCTCAAGCCCGGCGCCACCATCGAACAGGCGCAGGCGGACATGGATCGGATCGCCGCGACCATCGCGAAAGACAACCCCGAGTCCAACGCCGGCTGGGGTGTCACACTCGTCCCCGCACATGAACAAGTCGTGGGCGACATCGGCAACACGCTGTGGGTACTGTTCGGCGCGGTCGTCCTGGTGCTCGTGATCGCCTGCGTGAACATCGCCAACCTGCTGCTCGCGCGTTCGGCGAGGACCGCGAAGGAATTCGCCGTGCGCGCGGCGATTGGCGCCAGCCAGTGGGCGCTGCTGCGACGCTCGCTCGTCGAGAGCGGCTCGCTTGCGGGCCTTGGCGGCCTGGCCGGACTTCTGCTCGCCTGGTGGGGCATCGGCGCGCTGCGCCCGCTCATTCCCGCCAACGTGCCACGCGCCGACAATATCGGCCTCGACTGGTCTGTGCTGGCCTTCACCGCCATCACGTCCATCGTGGCCGCACTCATCTTCGGGCTCTTCCCGGCATGGCGGGCAATGCGACCGCATCTTGTGGAGGTCTTCCAGGATTCCGGCCGAGGCGCTTCAGCCAGCCGGTCTGCGCGACGTCTCTCAGACGCGATGGTGGCTGCCGAAGTGGCCCTGGCACTGATGCTGCTCGTGGGCGCCGGACTGCTGATTCGCAGCTTCGTCCAACTGACATCAGTCGATCCGGGCTACCGCACCTCAGGTATCGTCGCCGCGCACATCGTGTTGCCGGCGTCACGTTACGGCCCGTCCGCCTCCAAAAAGCAGTTCTTTGACGACCTCGTGTCACGCGTAAAGGTGATGCCGGGTGTGGAAAGTGCGTCGGCGGTTTCCGCGCTTCCGATGAGTCCGCTTGGCGTTCAGTTCGAGCTGCCGTTCACCATCGACGGCCTGGCAGAAGCGTCGCCGTCTGAGCGGCCCCGCGCGCGATACCGCGCGGTCATGTCCGGCTACTTCGAGACGATGGGAATCAAGTTGGTGGATGGCCGGGCGTTTGACGATTTCGATGGGCGCGAGAATGGCGCCAAAGTCGCCATCGTCAATGAGCTGGTCGCGAAGCGTTATTTCCAGGGCGTGAGTCCTCTCGACAAGCTGGTGAAGATCCCCATGGCCGGCGACCTGCGCATCGTCGGTGTGGTGACAGACATCAAACACGACGGACTCGCCTCTTCGGCCGAGCCCGAGGTGTTTGTGCCCTACTTCCAGTTCGCGTTGAGCGAGATGCAGGTAGTGGTGGCGACCACGCAGCCGGCGAGTGCGGTGGCCACGGCGATCCGGTCGCAGATGATGCAAATCGATTCCGCGCTGCCCATCGCGAAGATCACAACGATTGAGGATCGGGTGTCGGCGTCGGTGGCCCAGCCGCGCTTCAACATGACGTTGCTGGCCGGCCTGGCACTGTGCGCGGCGCTGCTGGCGGCGCTGGGCGTGTATGGCGTTGTCACCTACGCCGTGACGCGGCGCACCACGGAGATTGGCATTCGCATGGCGCTTGGCGCCGATGCCGGCGGCACATTCCAGATGGTGGTGCTCGGAGCCGCCAAGGTGGTGATGGTGGGTGTGGTCCTCGGCCTCACCGGCGCCGCGCTGCTCGGCAAATCCATCGAGAGCCTGCTGTTTGGCGTGGCCACGCTTGACGCCACGACGTTCATCGTTGCCGGGCTGGCGACGATCACCATCGGGCTCCTCGCGGCGATGGTGCCGGCGCTCCGCGCGACGCGCATCGATCCCGTCGCGGCGCTCCGAGACTGAGCGGGGTCCTGGGGTCCTGGGGTCCCGGGGTCCCGGGGTCAAGGAATGGCGAAATGGAGAGACGGCAGTTTCTGAAAACAACTGGCCTCGCCGCGATGGCGGTGCCGTTCGCCGTGTTGGTGCAACCGAAGAAGCACTACGTCTGGATGCGCCCGTCGCTCACGCGGTCAGACGATGAGTGGGCGCGGCAGTTTGATCAGCTGAAGGCAGCGGGCTTCGCCGGGGTCATCCCGGAGGTCTACAACGGATCGACCGCGCTCTGGGGAAGCACACGATTGCCCGTGCGTGGTCCGTGGCTGGAGCGCGCCATTCCCCTGGCCGCACGCGCGGGTCTGGAAGTGCATGCATGGATGTGGTGCATGCCGTGCCTGCTGCCGTCGGTCATTCGCGATCATCCCGACTGGTACAACGTCAACGCCAAGGGTGAGTCGGCCGTGAACAAGCCGGCGTACGTGGACTACTACAAGTTTCTGGACCCGGCCCACCCCGAGGTGCGGGCTTTCGTGCGCGACACAGTGCGCGAACTTGCTGCGGTCCCCGGGTTGACAGGCGTCCACCTGGACTACATCCGGCATCCCGACGCCATCCTGCCGTCTGACCTGTGGGCGAAATACGGAATCGTGCAAGACAAGGTCTATCCGCCGTACGACTACGGCTATACGGAGCTGAGTCGCAGCGCCTTCAAGTCCACGCATGGTGTGGATCCGATGACGTTCACAGATCCAGAGAGCCAACCAGAGTGGCTCGAATATCGGCTGAAGACGGTGGTCGATTTGGTGAACAACTTTCTGGTGCCTGCGGCGAAGGCCGGCGGCAAACAGATCAGCGCCGCGGTGTTCCCCGGGCCGAGTCTGGCACGCACGATGGTGCGGCAAGACTGGGGACGCTTCAGTCTCGATGCGTTCTTCCCGATGCTGTATCACACGTTCTATCAAGCGGGCCCCGAGTGGGTGAAGCAGTACACCGAAGAAGCGACGCGTACCGTGAAGGCACCGGTCTACTCAGGCCTGTTCATCGGTCCACTCAGCGGCACTGATTTCACTCGTAGTGTCGAGATGGCCTTGGGCGGCGGCGCGGCGGGCGTGTCGCTTTTTGACCTTGGCGCCCTCAGCGACGAGAAACTGAAGCTCTTCGCGAAGGTGGCACGGGGATGACAGCCTCGCAGGTGATGGCCACCAAGAAGGCGGTGGTCCTGCTCCCAGTCATGCTGTCGGGTCTCCTTGTGTCCGCCGGGCAAACGCCGTCGGACCATCCCCGGGGCTACGTGGCGTATCGCGCCACTGCCCCGCTCACCATCGATGGCCGTCTCGACGATGGCCCCTGGCGCGACGCACCGTGGTCAGAGACTTTCGTGGACATTGAGGGCGAAGCGCGGCCGCGGCCGCGCTTCGACACGCGCGTGAAGATGTTGTGGGACGACGCGTACTTTTATGTCGGCGCCGACATGAAGGAGCCACACCTCTGGGCCACGCTCACCACACACGACTCGGTGATCTTCCGCGACCATGACTTCGAGATCTTCATCGATCCCAACGGCGACAACCACGAGTACTACGAGCTTGAGATCAACGCACTCGGAACCACGTGGGACTTGCTGCTGCCGAAGCCGTACAAAGACGACGGGAAGGCGGTGAATGGGTGGGAGATTGCGGGGTTGAAGTCAGCGGTGCATCTGGACGGCACGCTGAATGACGGGCGCGATATCGACCGGGGATGGTCTGTGGAACTCGCGCTGCCCTGGCCGGCGCTCGGCGAACTGGCGCGCCGGGCCTCGCCGCCGGTTGACGGCGATCAGTGGCGGGTCAACTTCTCGCGCGTTGAGTGGCAGCTACAGCCGCCGCATCCATCGACCGGGGCGTACGCGAAGATCCCCGACACAAAAGAAGACAACTGGGTGTGGTCGCCCCAGCACGTGATCAACATGCATCGCCCTGAGCGCTGGGGATACGTCCAGTTCTCCAGTGCGAAGCCAGGGAGCGCTACCTTCCGCCCAGATGGCACGTGGCCGGCACGGCGTTGGTTGCACGAGGTCTACGACGCGCAGATGGCGTTCCGGAAGACCCGCGGCCGTTTTGCATTGACGTTGGCAGACCTCGGCATCACTGCGCCGTCGGACGCGACGCTGGTCAGTCCGTCGCTTGCGGTTGGTGGCTCCCTCTTCGAAGCGGCAATCACCGTCAGTGTGCCAGGGCGCCCAGCCGAGCAACTCACAATTCGACAGGACTCCCTGATCTCCCGACGGCCTACTTCTTCACCGACGGGTTTGTGACGGGCGCATTCGGTAACCGCGACCATTCTTCAAACGACCCGTCATAGAGGAGCACCGGGAAGCCCAGCAGCCGTGCGCCGAAGATGGTGGCGGTGGCCTGCTGACCGATGTGGCAATACGCCACCACCGTGTCGCCGGGCTTGACGCCCGCAGCGGTGAACAAGGCGCGCAGTTCATCCACCGTCTTGAACTGCGATGCGCCGTTCGTGATCTCGCTGAACGGCACGTTNNGCCGTCGTAGAGCGTCTTCGCGCGCGCGTCCACGATCTTGAAGCCGGGCTTCGTCAGATGCTCCCGCACAAACGCGCCGTCCACCACCAGTGGCTGGATCTGCAGCGGCTTCAGGCTGCCCTGCGTGGCCGGCGGCGTCACATCGGACGTGGGCCGGCCCGCGGCCACCCATCCGGTGAGGCCACCATCAAGCAGCGACGCGCGGCTGCCCAGGCCCGCATAGTCCAACGTGAGCATCACGCGTGTGCTCGACTGGATTGAATTGATCGCCGGGTAGACCACGATGCGGGACGAGTCAGACACGCCGAGGGATTCGAGCTTCGCCTTCAGTTGATCGGCGGGCAACATCTGCAGCGTGAGCCCAGTCGCGCTCGCGTCCGATACCGACACATCCGCCAGTGTGATCAGGCGCGCGCCTGGAATGCGGGTTGGGTAGTCGCGCGCGGTGCCCACATGCAACAACACAAGGTCCGCATCGTTCAGATGCTCGGCCAGCCAGGCGGCAGACACAAGGCGCGGCGCCTGAGCCTGAACCGCCGGCGAAACCGATAGCAAGGACACCATCACAACCGAAATCACAGACATCAACATGGCATCATCTTCTCACTTGTCTTCCGTCACAGCGATGGTATCGTCGGCGTCCGGCCGGGTGTCCGGATCTGCGCAGAAACTGCAATGCGGGGTGAGGGGGAAACGATGAGCGGCTTCTGGTACGACATTCGGTCCGGCGCCCGGCAGTTGCAGCGCCATCGCGCGTTCACGGCCCTGGCGGTCGGCGTGCTCGCGCTCGGCATCGGCATCAACAGCGCCATCTTCAGCGTGGTCTACACGGTGTTCTTCAAACCGTGGCCGATTGAGAAACCGGAAGAGGTCGCGTTCATCTATCGAAATCAATGGAACCGCACCGTCTGGCCCGTCTCGTTTTACGGGCCGAAGCGACAGGAATTCCTTGAGAGCAATCCTGGTGTTACCGCGCTCGGTTCCTACTGGGGCATTGCACGCGATATCGAAGTCGAGGGCCTGACCGAGCGCACATGGGGCGAGTGGGTTTCGTCGAACTACTTCGACGTGCTCGGCGTGCGCCCCATCATCGGGCGCACGTTCACCGCCGACGACAACCAGACGAATCCTGACGCCGGCATCGTCATCAGCGATGCGCTCTGGCGCGAGCGATTTGGCCGAGATCCTGGTGTGGTCGGCCGTACGCTCCGCATTCACAAAGGCGAGGTGCCGGTCGTTGGAGTCACGGGACCGGAGTTCCGGGGGCTCACCGGCGTGTGGACTCCTTCCCGCTGGTGGATGGTTGGCGAGCAAGTCAGCCCTCGCGCGGGCCTGAGCGCGTTCTTCCGCATGAAGCCCGGTGTCACGGCGGAACAAGCGCAACTGAGCGCCAACATCCTGGGTGATCAGGAGAATGAAGCGGGCCGGCTCGTGCGGCCGCAGTATGCCTTACCTCCAGGCGTGCCGTACTATCTCGTCAGGTCTGCGAACGACGTCCGGCTTCCCCACGAGTTCGGCAGCACGATCGTCCCTGAACGTGTCGCCGCCGCACTGTCTGTAGTTGTCGTGATGGTGCTCGTCATTGCCACCGTGAACATCGCCGGCCTGCTCCTCGCGCGCGGAATGACGCGCACGAACGAAATTGCAACGCGGCGGGCGCTTGGCGTTACGCCCCTCCGGCTCTCACGACAACTGCTTACCGAAACCATTTTGCTCACGTCGGCCGGCGGCGCGCTCGGGCTATTCCTCGCGTGGAATCTCGTCAACCTGTTTACCTCTCTCACGCCGGACAACTTCACGATTGATGCCGGTTTTGATCTCCGCATGGTGGGATTCACCGCAGTCGTGTGCCTGGGCACTGGTCTGCTGATTGGTCTCGCGCCTGTGCGCCAGGCTTTGAAAGTTGATGTCCTTTCCGCCCTCGCCGGCGGCTACCGTGATTCCGGCCGGCACCAGCGTCGCCTTCGCCACTGGGTGGTGGTGCCGCAGGTAGCCCTTTCTCTCCTCCTGCTCATCGTCACTGGCGTGCATGTGCGGTCCCTTCGTCAGTTGGAGGGCATTCCCCTCGGATATGAGCCGGACCAAGCGACGGTGCTGACCCTGTCGCGCGTCAGGCCTGAAGACGAGGACATGACGAAGCGCCGGCCCGATGCCGTAATCGCGGCGGAGTACCAGGCGCTCTACCGAACGCTCTACAACACGATTACATCGATGCCTGGCGTACACGCCGGCTTGATCGGGTACCTTCCGACGCGGTCCACTTCCACGCCTGATGTCGCGACTTCCGAGGTCGCATACGCGACGGGCCGCACCGACGACCTGCCCGTTCAACGGTTCGATGTCTCTCCGGGGACGTTTGAGGCCCTGGGTATGCGGGTGCTCGACGGTCGCGACTTCGACGAGCGCGACACACGACAAGTACGAGGCGTCGCGGTCGTTAGCCAGTCCGTGGCGCGCCGCTTGTGGCCCGACAGGCGCGCCGTCGGCCAGCGCATGGCGGCCATGCCTCAACAGAGCAACGCCAAGCACGAATGGTTTGAAGTCATCGGGGTCGTCAACGACACGACGGCGGTCCTGCCAAAGCCAACGGACGCCGGCCGTATCTACATGACNNCTCCGGGCGAAGATCGGCGGCGTCGATCCCTTCACCGCCGCCACGCAGGTGCGCCCCATGACGGCATACGTGGATGAACTGCTCTACCCGCGCCGGCTGGCCGCCGCGATTCTCGGCGTATCAGGACTTGTCGGCCTCGGGCTCGCGTGCATCGGACTTTACGGTGTCGTGTCGTTCTCAGTCGCACGCCGTCTGCGCGAGCTGGGCATTCGCGCCACGCTCGGCGCACGGCCCGCCGACCTGGTCCGCCTCGTGCTCGAAGAAGGCGGACGCATGGCCGCCATCGGCGCTGTGCTCGGATTCGCGGCCGGTCTCGCCGCGCTCCGCTACACCGCCCACATGGCCGAGGGCATTCCCTCTGCTGACTGGCTGGTGTTTGTTTCGGTGCCCGCGGCCCTCGGTGTTGCGGTTCTTGTCGCCTGTTACCTTCCAGCCCGGCGCGCCGGTCGCGTCGATCCAGTCGAGACATTGAGACAGTAGGGCGTGGCTTGAGCCGCGCCTCGGTTGCCCTGATAGTTGCTCTGTGCAACAATCTTGGCCGATGCCGCGCTCGACTGCCAGAACACACGCGATCACACAGGTCTCGCAATTGATCCAGTCGTTTGCGCGTTTCTATCAGTTGCGCCGGCGCGATGACCTTTGCCGGCACGGCGTCACCGTCAGTCAGTGTTACGCCCTTGAGACCATCGTGGCGGCCGGCGAGATTGGCGTCACTGAACTGGCGAACGAACTGGCCCTCAACAAGAGCTCGGCCAGCCGGGTCGTCGAGAGCCTGCGTGGCCTGGGGCTGGTCACGTGGGCGCCGGCGCCAGGCGACGCCAGGGCGAAGCGGGTGACGCCCACCCGCGCCGGCGGCGCGCTGTCACGGCGTATTCATGCAGACATCGAGCAGGAGCACACCCGACTCTTGAATGCTCTGCCATCGAGAGACATTGAGGCCTGCCGACAATTGCTGTCGTCACTGGTTTCGGACAGACGGTCGCCTCGAAAGGGGCCATCACGATGAAGGAGTGGATCGCAATGGACGTGCGGCCGATAACCGAACACGACTGGCCAACAGTGCGGGCGATCTACGACGAAGGCATCGCCACGCGCAATGCGACGTTCATCACGTCATCCCCCGAGTGGCCGGAATGGGACAGTGGCCACCTTCCCACCTGCCGCCTCGTCGCGACAGCCGACGGTCAAGTGCTGGGCTGGGCGGCACTGAGCCCGGTTTCCAGCCGGTGTGTGTACGCGGGCGTGGCAGAGGTGAGTGTCTACGTGGCGGCCAGCGCTCAGGGCCGCGGCATTGGGCGCACGCTGCTTTCGGCGCTGGTCGAAGCGTCCGAGGCCAAGGGCCTCTGGACCCTCCAGGCCGGCATCCTCCCGGAGAACGAGGCCAGCGTTGCCATCCACGAACGCTGCGGCTTCCGCATCGTCGGCCGTCGCGAGCGGCTGGGAAAAATGGACGGCGTGTGGCGGGACGTGCTCCTGCTCGAACGCCGTTCGTCACAGATCGCTTGAGGACCGGTCCCGACGGGACTACGATCACCGCGCATGTACGCACATCGGCTTCGCTGGGGTCTGACCACTCTTTGCATCGCGCTGGCACTGACCACCGCCACCACCATTGCGACTGCTCAAACACCGTTGCCGGCAGGCCTTGATGCCGGGCCTCACGCCGTGGGGTTTCGGGTCATCACGGTCAGCGACCCGTCGCGCCCGACTATCGCGAGCCGCGCACGCCAACTGCGGCTGCACGTCTGGTACCCCGCCGCGTCGGGTGCCGGCGACCCACTCACCATTGCCGGCTATCTCGCCACTGGCAATCAGGGTAACGCTCCGGGCGTCGTTACGGCTCACCGGCAAGACGTCACGCGCCTTCTGGCGCTCGCTCCGAGTGACGACGAGTGGGCGCAGTATTTGGCGTTCGGGATGCAGGCGCGCCTCAATGCCCCGCCGGTGGCGCAACGCTTCCCACTCGTTGTCGGCATCCTGCGGCCCGTATCGGTGGCTGTCGGTGCAGAGCACCTGGCCTCGCACGGGTACGTCGTGGCGTATGTCGAACGCCAGCCTTCCGAACCATTCGCCGCCGAGGGACTCATCCTTGAAGGGCTGATTCTCAACGAACATCAACGCGACATGCAGCTGGCGATCGCGCGGCTGCAGGACGAGCCGAATGTGGACGCCGGCCGACTTGGGCTTGCGGGCTTCGCCACTGACGGCCTGGCGCAGTTGCCGCTGGCGATGCGCCATCCCGATGTGGATGCGGTGGTGCAGTTCGAGTCCAA